>Ga0310695_10010297_pt1 | contig 13727 bp, 10 predicted proteins | sample RumenRJG_04DNA_FD_203882 | JGI IMG/M metagenome (GOLD analysis project Ga0310695, IMG submission 203882) | Bovine rumen microbial communities from Lethbridge, Alberta, Canada - RJG_04 (v2) (version 2) | ecosystem: Host-associated > Mammals > Digestive system > Stomach > Rumen | place: Canada...
AAAGAAATTATTTTCTTTTGCTTCATCAAAAAGTTTTATAAGGTCATTTTCGGTTGCATCCTGTTTTAAAAGTGTATGTTCAATATATTTGTTTAAATCTGCCATATCTGTTTCTCCTGTTTATAATATATTATCTAAAATTTTACTTGTTTGGTCACTATGATTAAGTGTAAAAAAGTGCAGCGATGTCACACCGTTTTCTATCAAATTTTGGCATTGTTCCGTCGCAAATTCCGTTCCGATTTGTTTGGAGTCATTTGGAAATTTTTCAAGTTTTTCAATAAATTTTTTCGGTACGCTCACTCTTGCCATTGAGGTCATTTTTTTAATTTGTTTAAGATTTCTGACAGGCATAATCCCTGCGATAACAGGACAATTTATTCCCGCATTTTCGACGGTTTCAATATAACGGTACAATTTATCATTTTCAAAAAATAACTGTGTAAAAATTGCACTTGCACCTTTTTCAACCTTACTCTTTAAGTACTTTATATCATCTTTTAAGTTTTTACTTTCAATATGACCTTCCGGATAACCTGCAACACCGATAGAGAGTGTTGTTTTTGCCTGTATAAATTCAACAAGTTTATCTGCGTGAGAAAAATCGAGTTCTTCAGGATTTATGTAATCAGGAATATCACCACGCAAAGCCAAAATATTTTCTATCCCTAAATTTTCAACCGCGACAATATGCTTTTCTATTTCGTCTTTAAGCATTGATACACAAGTAAAATGTGGCATTAAGTTAAATTCCAAATCTCTTATGCTTTTTAAATCTTCATAAGAAAATCTGTTTAACCCTCCGCTTGCACCGTAAGTCAATGAAACCAAAACAGGATTATATCTCTTTAAAATCCGAAGTTCTTCAAAAAGGGAAGAAATATCCCCGTTTTTGGGAGGAAAAATTTCAAACGAAATTTTTGGTGAAAAATCGCCCAAGACTCCATATCTCTCTTTTTGATATATTTCGGAAAGTTCCATAGAGAGATTATACCATTTATTTTGGGAAATTAAAACTTATTTACACAAACAGAGTTGTCTACCACATTCGTTATTCTTTGGAGTATAAGCATTATTGATAGTATTTACCCCTTGTTTAACATGGTATTGTCCGGTAAATGATAACGGAGCATCAACAGGATTGCTGTATAATACAAGTGTCGGATCATTGATTGTTATTTGACCGCCGTCTGTCCCTCTTTTTATAATATATCTGTCACCAACAATATTTACATAATAAACATCATTCGGATCGTTTGCATTATAAAATTTTATGTTATTTCTTAGCCCTTTAATACCAACTCCCATAGTGCCGTTCATTTCGGTGTCGCCTTCGTGATTGAGTTCTATCTGTGGAAGTTTTATACATTTTGTATCAAGAGCCTGTTCATTGTCATAATGAGGACGCTTATCATCAACATTACGGTGCAAGTTAAATAAAGAAATTGTCATTCTGCCATCAGTACTTTGCTGTAAAACAGCCGGTATATTATAGTTATTTTTGTCCCCGCCAAAAGGATTATAACCGTGCTGCATTGGGAGAACAAACGGCGCACCGTTATTCAAAGGATTACATTCAGGTTTTCTTCTTATACCCATTGCCTTATCAAATTTTTCTTTATATTCGGCTATAAATTTTTTGTATCTCGGACTTTCAACATCTGCCCATTCATTATGAACTCTTTGTCTGCCCTGAAGATATACATTTTTCTTTTCGGTATCATAACCTGTAGCACCCAAATCATCTCCGTCATACAAAGTCGGCATCCCCGGCATTGCCGCAAGAATTTGCATCATTGCAAGAACTTTTGTCATTGCAGGCTTCATAATCGCTTCAAATGCATCATCTTCAAATTTCTTTGCCTGTTCATGATTTGAAAGTTTGAATCCGTAACGATTTTGTGCCTGTTCCACAACTTTTTTGATATTAACATCAATCGGCTTAACTCCGAAAGAATCCCCATCAAACCTTATATCTCCAAATTTACCGGAACTTAAATCGGCAATAGCCTTACTTATTGCAATAAAGTTTCTGTCAAATTCTTCCTGACTCATATCCTTTTTATAACCTCTTAGGACATCAATCATTCCTTTTCTCAATGCCATACCCATAGCAACAGCCTTAGGAGAGATATTATCAAAATTGTAATGCAAAACTTCTTCGTCTGTTACATGATCTAAGGATTTATCTTTTATAAGTCTGTAAGCATCCATTCTGTGCTTTTTGTCTTCAACAAATGTCAAATCAGCATAGAACATATCCATATCAAGCGCAGCGCAGTGTAATGCTCTTGGCTTATCGTGGTTACCGATAAATGTGTATGCATAATTTATTGCCGGCAAAGAAAATGCTTTTAATAATGAACCGTCAGCAGACATAAGTGTTGATTTTAAATGATCAGCAAGTGCAAAGGTATTTTCATCCGCATCCATTGTTTTTGCATCTTCAAACGAACGAGAATAGAGTTTTACAATATCATAGAAGAATTTTGAATACTGCGCATTTGCAGTAATTCCCGTATTGCGCAAAAATTTTGGAAGAATATCTTTTTTGGAAGGATAAGTTGGAGATTGAGGTCCAAATGCACTGTCAAACAAAGAATCCTCATCAGTTATTTCCGCAACTATATAAGAATTTGGGTTCTGTGAATATATCCCTTGCGCAAATTTTTTCCAGAATTTATTAACATCATTCCAAATATCTTCAAAAGGTTGTTTGTGAGTTCTTAGAGAATCAATGTCCGCAATATCTTTTGTTGCATCTATTCTCCAATCAAGACCTGATTGTGTCTTGTCGATAATCAAATCCGCAAGTTTGAAACTTTCTGCATTAGTATTTTTAAGCGTTGCTAAGATACTTTTTATGATTAAGTCCTGAGAATCAGAAGATATATCTTCAATACCTTTTTTCATCTTTTCAAGAACAAGCATTGCTTCGTCCTGCGGGGAACCCGCTTTTGGTAAATCTAAAGACTGAAGATGAGTATTTAAAAGAGCATTATAATCATAAGTGATTTCGCCTGTTTTCTTATCATAAGTAACATCCGCTTTTGGGGCAAATGCTTTTACAAGTGCAAATTTTGCAATCTGCGGAACTATAATCGGAAGAACATACTGACCAAATTCTGTTACGGCATCTTCATTAAATAGTTTGTTGTCTTTTGATAATTTGTCATTAACTTCGTCTAAAACCTTTATCGCAAAATTTGACATTTCATTTTTGTAAATACTATCCATTGTGTTATAAGTTTTTGCATATTCAGGCAAAAGATTTCTGTTGCCGTTTTTATAAATGTCATATCTTGAAACACCGACTTCATCTTCGGTTACGGCTCTTTTTGAAATTAACGGAGAACCAAGAACTCCGACAAGATTTGTTCCAAACTCGACAGTTTCTAACGGCATATTCATAAGTTGTTCAAGAATTTGGTCTGCTTTTGGCTCATCAGAAAGTTTTCTTGTCACCTTATAACAATCGTCTAAAACATTTTCTACTTCATTTTGGGTTAATTGCGATTTTAAAGCCTTCGGAAAATGATTATCATCCGATAATCCGATAATTTTCTGATATACAGCATTTGGATTTTGCGCATCAACATTTGAAAGCGTTTGAGCAACATGCAGTCTTAATATATCATTTGTTACTCTTGTCCAGTATTTACCGCCTTCTACAGTATAATCCTGAACCTGACAATTTGCATGTCTTATATTTTCTTCTTCTCTCAAAGCATCTTTATTAGGAAGATTTTTAAGAGTTTTTAAATCGTTATTAGATAAAACAAAATTCAGTTTTGCTATGTCAGGATTGGCATCCCAAGTTTCAAACCCGCTTTCAAACTTGCCATCTACAACAAATTTTTCATATTTTGACATTATTCTTGCTGCTTCATATCCATCAAATTTTAATTTGTCTTCTTTTGCCAAAGACAAGTTGCGTTCATTAAACCTTTTTACATTGGCTCCCACTGTTGCAGGATTAACCTCGAAATAATAAGGAAACACGGAATCATCATGAGTATGAAGGTCATAAACATTTTTTGTATTAAGTTTTGAATAAGACTTGATTAAAAATTGAGAATCTTTTTTCTCTTTATCACTTACAAGTCTTTTATCAAAGAACTGAATATAGGTAGGTTTTGAAGGGTCGTATTTACGATTTTCCATTTCCTCAACTTTACCTGAGGAATTTTGAACATAAAGTTTAGGAGAATTTACAAGTTTCCATGAGACATTTTCAGTTCTTTTCGGGAAAACACCGAGCGAAAGAGCAGAGTCTTTAAGGTTAGTCGCCCTGAACCATCTGAAATAAGGGGAATCGGTACCCCATTTCAAAACATTTGTAAAATGCGTACCCATCAGACCTTCGTTTACAAATGCACCATCAGAAACAAAATTAAGATTCTTTGCAAACATTTTTTCCTGCAAAGATCTGTAATTATTCATATTCATCAGACTGTTACAAGGCTGAAAAATATTTTCAATCCAATATTTGTGCGAAGTAAAATCTTCTCTTGTAAACACAGGCAGAGATATAATTCTTGAATAACTGCCGAATTTACCTTCTTCTATATCTTTTTCAAGTCCTGCCGCAGTCCCGCCAAAAACATTTGTCAAAGTTTTGACTGCATCAAGACTCTTTTGCTGAATTTCTTTATTAAGTTTCCATTTACCGTGTTCATCATAAACTATTCCGACATTTTGGGAATCAATATTGACAAGTTTCATTGAACCGCCTTTTGACATCAATGAACCGTTTGGCACTACAATATTATATGCCTTGTGGTCTTCTTCAATACTGTCGCCTGCATCAATCTGCAAATATTCCTGTCCGCCTTCGTGATTTTTTATAACATAATGATATGCAAACGGAGCATCAGGCAATATGCCAAAAGTTTTTGCAAGGTTTATTCTGTTCGCACCCGGAGTCATTTTTATTCTGTAACCGCCCTGACGCGCTTTAGCAGGGGAACTTATAAAGTAATTATTGTGCTTATCACGGTCTAATGTAAAAACTTCAAGATAGCAATCCTGATTATTTTCATCATAGACATAAGAGGTTTCGAAGTTTCTGAAACCATGCTCATCTTTAACCCATTTATATCCGGTAAAATTGATTTTGCTATTATTTTCGGGCTGATTTAAACTTAAACTAACTTTCACACAAAGACTCCTTACCGTAAATTATAACAATCCTCAATGAAAATTTTTGACATAATTACGGGATTTATTACAAAAATTTTACAAAATAAATTATTATTTTTTCTATATTATTTCGTAACATGTTGTTACATTTAGAATAATTAGCGCAATTAATTACAGAAAATATACTTTATATATATAAGGGGATATTAGAGAATGATTCAGTGGAATAGCATACCAACATATACACAGATAGGAATGTTTTACACTCCTGTTCAGACTCCTTTGGCACCACAACAACCAATATTTGGGTTCGGATATCCAACATTTGGCACATTAACAACAGGTGCTTATAATCTTCCTGCATATACCCCAACACCACAAGGAATTTCATCATGGTCAAATCCGTTTAGCAGTTGGTTCAATTTCACAATGCCAAGTTTCACAATGCCGACATTTAATTTCAGCAATTTGTGGAGCGGTGTCACTACAAGAATAAGCAACTTATACGATTCAACAAAAAGAACCGCATCAAGTGTTGTCAGAACAATAACCAATTTTGCTTCAAGAATGATTAATACCGCAAAAAAATACTTAGGCTTTAATGAAAAAGACGGTTCATACAAAAAATTCACAAGCGGCAGAACAGAAGCATGGTGTGCTGATTTCGCAACTTATGTTGCAAGAGAATCAGGCGCTAATATTCCTCACTTCAGCGGCGTGTCACAAATTTTAGAATGGGGCAGAAGCAATGGTAAATTCTCTACACAAGCTAAAGTCGGAGATATAATCATCTTCAAAGGCAGAAATAAAAACGGTAAACAAGTTTCTCATACCGGTATCGTAACAAGAATTGAAAACGGGAAAGTTTATACAATTGAAGGGAACACATCAAATAAAGTCGGAGAAAGAAGTTACGCATTAAACGATAGCAAAATTACCGGATATGTTTCTGTTGCATAAAATATGCCCGGGGGGAGTCAAACCCCCGACCTTGGGCTTCGGAAACCCACGCTCTATTCGTCTGAGCTACGGACACATAAAAAGGCGGATTTTAATGTAAATCCGCCTTTATTATAATATAAAACTTTTTTATTTTAAATAATCACCTGCATTAACAGCCTGTCTTGAGGTTTCATCAGTTTCAAAGAACGGGTATGATTTAATACCTATCAATGCGGCGACCATTGAACTCGGAAAGATTTCAACCGCATTATTCAGTTCATTAACCGCACTGTTATAAAATCTTCTTGCGGCTGCAATATGTTCTTCAACTTCTGAATATGTCTGCATTGCTTGCATCATAGTACCATCCGCTTTTAATTGAGGATAATTTTCGACATTTACCATCAATTGTCCCATTTTAGAAACAATTTGGTTATCAAGTTCTATTTTCTTACCAATTGTATCGGCATCCGAGTGAATAGATGCAGCAGCACTTCTCAAACGGGTAATCTCATCGAATAACCCTCTTTCATGCTCCATATATTTTTGAGCAACAGTCAAAATATTCGGTATCAAATCATAACGCTTTTTAAGTTGAATATCAATTCCGCTCATTGCCTCTTTTGTCTTGTTTTTCAATTGTATAAGACGAACATACATTGGATAAAGTAATATTATAGCAATGACAAGTAATAATATTATTAGCATAAATGGCGAAATCCCCATTGAAAAACCTCCGTTTCCGCTTTCCGTAACATTTTTAGCAACTATCGGGATATTAAATAATAAACTCATAGTAAAATCCTTATATAAACTACAAATTTATTATATCATTTTTTCCAAACATTACAATCTTTATCAGATAAAGATTTAGTTGTCATCACCCAAAACAACTGTAAAATCAGACTTTGCACACTGATAATTGGCAGGTTCATAAACAAACTGTTTTGATTTAACTTTTGGAGCCTGTTTTTTTAATTCTGCATAATAGTCGATTGTAACATATTTTGAATGTGCAATAAACTGCGAATGAACAGAGGCAGAAGTACCTGAACATATAACCTTGATTCCGTTTTCTTCAAGTTCGTTTTTGAGTTTTTCGGCATCTTCTTTTCTGCGTGAAGTACTCATGATACTTGCAGTATATTCTTCTTTCATACCGTCAAATTTTTCTCTGTAAATAAGTCTGTTTATGACCTGTTGAGTTTTGTCGGGATCTAAAATCCAATAACTTATATAACCATGTTTATTTGGTGCCCCAGGGAGCATTGCAATCTCGATATTATCCATGTCAAAATGAGTAGCCAAAGATGCATATTGAGTCATTTCATAAGGAGTCATATCTGTTTTGACATATTTATGTGCAACAGCAACAAGTTTAGGTATTTTAACAAGAGTATCAGGCTTTTTCAAATCAGCAAGCAGACCTCTTAAAAACCATTGTTGTCTTTTTGTTCTTCCGATATCACCCATAGCATCATGTCTGAAACGCAAATATTCCACGACATCTCTGTCGGTTAAATGGTGTTTGCCCTTTGAAATATTTATATGCAACTTACCCGCATAATCATCATATTTCATATTTTTTTCAACATAAATATCAACCCCGCCAAGTGCTTTAACTATTGCCCTGACACCTTCATCATGGAACATAATGTAGCGGTCAATTTTTACACCCAAAGTATCTTCTATCGTTTTAATAGTCATTTTTATCCCGCCTATTGCATGGGCAGCATTAATTTTTTGAGTTCCCATACCCTCAGGCAGATAAACTTTACTGTCACGAGGAATAGATATTGCATTAACGGTTTTTGTACGAGGGTCAATGTTCATTAATATAATTGTATCTGTTCTTGTCCCAACCCACAAATCCGAATCTGCACCGTTTGAATCAACCCCAAGAAGCAAAATGTTTTCCCTGTGAGGACCAAACGGAAGATTGAAATCAAGTCCGTTATTATTTCCTTTTTTAAATTTTGAAAATAACAAATCACCGTTTGCAAAAAATAATATTGCCCCCAAAACTACAAAAAACAAAATCGCCATCACTGTCAAAGACCTGCCAAACGAGGAACCTGACGAGCGTCTTGAGCGTCTGCCTCTATAATTCTCGTAAGGGCTTTGCACTCGTTTCCTTGGGGAATTAGGGCGTCTTGACCCCTTATAACTTCTGCTATCTCTCATTTATATAAAATCTCTAAATTAATTTTGTGCTATACATAAATTTTACAATAAATAATCCAAAAAATATACAATAAATAATGTATATTTACATTTGTTATATAAAATTTTACTTCAACTTTGCTTCAACCTGACTAAAAAATTCATCATAAGGCTCAGGTCTGTATATTCTGATAACTTTTACGGGTGCCATTTGGTTAAATGCAAAACCATCGGCATTTTGCAAAACTTTTTCTACCGGAATAAATTTCACTTTAAATTTATTTTCATCTACTTGGGATATATAAACATTTGCATCAATTACAACAGTTTTATCTTTCATTTCTGTTGCAATACGTCTTGTCGGACTATACATTGATGCAGCGGCAGCACCATAAGAAAAGACGGTATAAGCGGTAGCGGCAGCAAGCACGACACTCCAGCCTGCGACGCGCTTTTTACTTGTATAAGATGCTTTCAAAGTTTTTGTAACTCTTATCAAACCCAATTCGGTATTAAAATCTTCTATTGAATAATCACTGTCATACAAAGTCGCAAGTACGGCATTCATAACAGACTTTGTATCTGAACAATCAAAATAACGGGTCTGCATATCATATAATACCTGTTTTTTAACTTTCGGCATTGTCCTTGTGTGAGCCGTGTTACAACTAAAAAAACAAAATAAAAAAATTAAAATCGCACAAAAAAACTTTTTCATTAATCACGCATTTCCTTTGCCTGACGCTTTGATTCTTTTATGGCTTCTTTAAGCGCCTGTTTTTCCGCTTTCATTGCCTCTTTTTCGGTCTTGAGTGCTTCTTTTTCAAGACTTTTTTGCAGTTGCTGTGCTTCTTTTTGAGCCTGTTTTGCCTCTTTTTGAGCCTGTTTTGCCTCAAGTTTTGCCTGTTTAACAAGTTCTTTTAGTTCTCTTGCTTCTTCTTTGGGTGATTTTATATGTTCCGGTTCAGGATCAACAGGAATCAACTCCAAAACCTGTTCCGGAACATAAACAGGCTCGGTTGCAGGTTGCTTTTGTTCCGGTTCAGGACTTTGTTTTACCTGCTGAACAGGCGTTTCTTCTTTTGCATCTTGTTTAATTTCTTCTTTAGGTGTAACTGTATCTGCCGATTTTACATCCTTTTTGGGCAAAGATTCTTCTTTTGGTTTAACATTATCCGCCGGAGAAATTTTGTCTGTTGCAGGAACATTTTGCTCCTTAACTACATTTTCAACCGGCTCTTTAACTTCAGATTCATTAACAGGTTCTTCTGTTTTTTGAATCTGAGGTTTTCTTACCTGAGGTTTAACTTTTTGTACAGTTTTTTCTGCTGAAACAGGTGTTTCATCTTTTTTTATCTTTTCCTCAATTTGTTTTTGGAGTGCAACGGCACTATCTACTTTGGCATAAAAATCTGCATAATATTGCGAATCATCAATATCATCTATCATTTGAGCATTACCGTATTCATTAAGCAGTTTACGTTTAAAACTTGCTCGAACTCTTGATTGCTGTCCATATTGAGTAACATTAACGCTAACCTCCAAAGTCGCAACTTTCACACCGTTATAATTTAATCTTGATTTTGTCACCCCAAATTCCTGTGATATATCCACATTCGGATCAGAAGTATCAAAATCCTTTACTCCATAAACATATCCAAGTAATGAATTTACATTATATACAATAAATCCTTCGTCCTGCAAAACATTTAAAATGGATTTCATAACAAGCATACTGTCTTTTGCAGGATAAGTTTTTGTCTGAAACTGTCTTTTCTCAAGTTGAGTAACGGGAGTAATAATTTCCTCATTCTGCCTTTTTTTTGCAACAGCCGGAAGACTGCAACATAATATAAGTAAAATTGCTAATATCTTTTTCATACTTTTACCTCTAAAAAAAATTCTGCTACAATTATTATAGCAGAATTTTATATTATATAAAAACATTTATATTATTTTCCTTTTGAAACAGCAAACACTGCATTTTTAAACATACCCTTACGAGCAATATCCAGGTGTAAATCGTCATACTTTGCAACCATTTCCAATAACTTTTTACCTTTGCCTTGGGTAACATCTAACTTAAACAACGCATTTAATCCATCAAGGTCCAGAACCGATGCTGCTTTGAGCATTGCTATATCATTAAATAACGTACTTAAACCCGCCGGAGAACTTATGTATTTTATCTGTGATTTATCTTTAATATAATCGTTCGGGTGTCTTTTAACAAATGTTCTTACTGTATCAAGTTTGTCAATATTTTCAGGGGTCAAGATTTTTTGCATCATCTTTGTACCCTGTTCACTGCTTGCAACATCAAGAATTTGAGTTAAATTAGAGCGAACAAAAGGACTTCTTGATATTTTATCATCATTCATAACAATTTCCATAATTGTAACATTGTTAGGATTTAACTTTGTTCCGATAACGGGAACATTCGGCTCTGATTTTGCACTGCCTACAAAGCCATCAGGCAGAATATTTTTTCTTACCGGAAGCTGGTCAGCATTTGCCCATCCGCATTTTTTAGCCATTTCCTTTTGATATTTGCTAACCGGTTTGAATACATTTAAATTTACCATTATATAAACTCCTATTTTATATTTTTCTAATATTAAACCCCTGAAAATATTTTTTGCTATTTAAAAATAAAATATGAAGTTTATTTAAGATTTGATTTAAATTTTATCAAATTTACGAGTTCAAAAAATACATTATCCCAACAGTTTTGCTTTTTTGCCTGCAAAGGTTTAACGCTTTTATACCAACCGACATTTTCACCTTCGGTCTGATACCAGCGATAATTAGTTTCTTTATTAAAAAGAGCAATTGTATCAACCCCAATAGCACCTGCGAGATTTAAAATTACATTATCAGTTGAAACAATTAAATCCATATTTTTAACAGCGCTTGCACTATCGGTAAAATCCTCAAACGTTCCCCCCAGAGAAGTTACTCCGTCAAAACTGCTTTCATCTTTTTGGAGGTTATAAAACGATAAATTCGGTATATCTTTTAATAAAGAGTAAATTTTTGAAAGTTCAACATTTCTGTCATTGTAATTTGCACTTTTATCTCCGCTTAACGAAAGCCCGATTTTAAAAGTACTGTCATTTTTTATATATTTATTTTTATAATCAATTATTGAACTTCTTTCAACTTCAAGATAATTTGATTTAAGTAATGATAAATTCAAAGATTCAAATTTCAGAACATGCAAAACATCTAAAAGTGCCATATTTACATCATAATCAACACTATTTTCATCAGTTACAATCTCTATTCCTCTAAAAAAATCCGATTTTGAAATTAAATTAAACAACTCTTTTTGAACAACAAAAACAACTTTATTTGCAATTTTATTCAAAAACGGTACAAATCTTGAATACATAATAGTATCGCCAAATCCCTGTTCATAATGAATAAGCAGTGTTTTATCAGATATATCGGTTTTAAAATCCCATTTCTTGCTTATATCAGACGGATATTTTAAATTTATATCATCAATATTAAATCTGTGCGCAAAATATTCGTGTCCCTTTTTAAAATCACCGTTATGAATTAAAAAACATCCATAATTGTAAAAATCATTTTCATTGGGATTATTTTGCAAAAGTTTTTCGTAAAAGATTTTTGCCCTAACACTATTGCCCAATTTCTCGTAGCCAAAAGCAAGTCCGTGGAGTATAAGCCTGTTATCGGGCTGTATTTGATAAGCCTGTTCATAAAGTTCTGTTTGTCTTTCCAAAGATTCACTGCCGTTCAATTTTGAATACAAATCTGCGGTAATATTGTATATTGCAACTTTTGTCTTATCTATACTCAAAAATTTTTCATAACATTCAATCGCATGTTTATAGTCTTTTATTTCCTTATAAAAATCCGCAAGTTCGATATAAGAAAGCAATTTGTTTTCTTCTTTCTCAGCGTATATTCGCAAAAATTGCGGATATAATTTGTCATCTGACAGTTTTGCAAGATTTCGTGCAATCGCAAGATAATCAAGGCTGTCCAAAGAAGATTTTACAATCAGAAATCTGTATAACACAAGCGCAGAAAGAAAATTCCCTTTTGCAAATTCATCTTTTGCATAATTGTTTATTGTAGAAAACAAAATGATTTTCATACTATCAGGGGCTTGCTGCTTCATTGGAAGAAATTTTTTATAAACATTAAAAATTTCCATATTAAAACTATCGTCAATATGCTCTAAAATGAATGAATCGAAATCATTTAGTAAAAATTCGGAAATACCGTTTGACTCAAAGGCCCTACAATCTTTTTCAAATAATGACTCTAACTCTTCTTTTATCATAAAAAATTCTTAATTTAATAACCGATAGCCCAATTAAATTCGGTATGTTTAACTTTTTTCGGATGCGGAAGAACCGCAGACGAATTCATAGCAGTCACTTCAATAACTTTTTCCGCTTTATGGAGTAATTTATTCTCTCCGATTTTACTGTCAACATTATTAAAAGACTTATATTTGTCCAAATCAGCCTGCAAATCAGTACTTTCCGTATTAATTCTTACTATTTCTCTGTCTAATGAATTCAGTTTTGCTTCAAAATTCATTGCGATATAATAACTTACCATAGTTACACAAATAGTAAACAAAAGGCAAAAGCAGAGAGTTTTATTAATTCTTCTTGTAACCATCTCTCTGACTGTAACGGGTTTTGCCTGATAAAAAGAGCCTGAAATAACAGGATTGGACACCGGAGCCGTACTTGGCTTCGCACCGACTAAAGATAAATTTTGATTCGAGACTCTGATATTTGTACTCATATACTTCTACTTTTTAATATACTTTGCGATTCTTAGTTTGGCACTTCTTGAAGGAGGATTTTCATTAATTTCATTATCGGATGCCATAATCGGTTTTTTATTCACCAATTCCAAAATAGGAGGAGGACAATTACAAACCGCCTGCGTTTTATCACAATGACAACGCACAGAGTAATATTTGAACAGTTGTTTCACTATCCTGTCTTCAAGAGAATGAAAACTAATTACACTGATTATAGCACCGAACTCCAAAATATCCAATATGTCATTTAAAGTTTGTTTAACATTTTGTAACTCATGGTTCACTTCAATTCTTACAGCCTGAAAAACTCTTGTTGCAGGGTGAACTTTTGACTTTACATGCGGAGTGCAATTCACTATCAAATCAGCAAGTTCGGTTGTTGTTTTAATATTTTTCAATTTTCTTTTTGTAACAATTTCTTTTGCTATTCGTTTTGAAAAATGTTCTTCACCATATTCTGAAAATATTTGAACAAGTCTTTCTTCGCTATAGGTATTTATAACATCATAAGCGGTCAAATCTTCGTCCTGATTAAAGCGCATATCCAAAGGTGCTTCTTTAGAAAACGAAAAGCCTCGTTCCTGCTTTGTTAATTGATGATAAGATGCCCCTAAATCAAACAACACTCCGCCCGTAATCTTATCAATGCCTAAATCTTTCAAAA
>Ga0310695_10010298_pt1 | contig 13726 bp, 5 predicted proteins | sample RumenRJG_04DNA_FD_203882 | JGI IMG/M metagenome (GOLD analysis project Ga0310695, IMG submission 203882) | Bovine rumen microbial communities from Lethbridge, Alberta, Canada - RJG_04 (v2) (version 2) | ecosystem: Host-associated > Mammals > Digestive system > Stomach > Rumen | place: Canada...
GGGGGGGGGGGGGGTGGGGGGGGGGGGGGGGGGGGGTTGGGCGGAGGCCCCCCACCCCCCACCCCCCAACCCCCAACCCCCAACCCCCAATCCCCAATCCCCAATAAAATTTGAATAAAAATTTAACCAAAAATTATAAAAAATATTTATTATTATTAAATATTTTAAACACATATAAATATAATAGACTTAGTTAAACTAATGAAATTATTCAAAAATAATAAAAAAACATATTTTAAATAAATATTAAATAAATTAAAAAATTAAAATATAATATTTCATATTAAAATTAAAAAATAAAATATACTTATTATATAATTAAATATTTTACTTATCTTAAATAAAATTTATTTCAAAAGAACTTTTAAAAAATAATTATTAATAAATAAATAAAAAAAATTGGAAACAAATTCATTCCTAATCAATTATATATATTTTTCATAAAAAATCTTAAAGTAATAACTTTTATTCCAAAGAATAAATTTATTTTACAATATGAAATTATAAAAAATTATAATCAAAGAAAAATATATTTAAAAAATTTATTGTTTGAATATAAAATAAATCTTGCCAAACTTCTATTTATTAATAAAAAAAATAATGAAATTATTTGAATATTTCATTTGTATTAGTTATGAACTAGAACCAGAACCTAACATACTTATTATAATATATTCTATAATAAAGGCATTTTTGTTTCCACTTGCTTTGGGTGCTAACTTTTGAAATTCAATTGTGTATTTTAAACCATTCATTATTACACTAAATAATTCAATCCTTACTTTAAATGTTAATATCTTAACTTCTATATAAATATAAGCCTTTAATTCAAAAGTTTTAAATTCTAAATATATTGAAAATCGATCTTTTTTCTCTTTTCTATTAAATTCATATTTAATTCCAACTTTACGACTGGCTATTAAAAAATCAATTCCTCCTCCAGCACCTAATTCAAATGGTCCTTTTCCATAATAAACACCAACTTCTCCATAAATAGATGAACTTATTTGTCCATATAAATCAATATAATTTTGTTTATTACCAGTGAAAATTTCCTCAATACCAAATTCTAATCCAAAACCTAAAAAAAAATTAATCCCAAATTTAAGTTTCAATGGATTCATTATTTCAATTTCTTTAGATATATCTTCATCAACTATACTATACGTTAAAATAATAGATAAACCAAAACTTTTTTCAATTTTGTCTTTAATACTACCTAAATTTCTTAAACTTAAACCTTGATTTATTATATCATATTTATCATTTATAATATATGATAGTTCATCATAAATCGATGTTATTGTTGAATTTAATTTAATAAATATTGGTTGATAATTTAATGATGTTGAATTTAAATAATTAGTAAATTTTAAAATATTATCTGATAAAGTTTGTAAATAATTTTGAACAAATGGTTCAATTAATTTATATTGATAATACATTTTTTTTTCTAATTGAGCTAATTTTTCAGGTGTTAGAAAATCAGAAAATTTTAATAAAGAAAAATTAATTGAAGATTCTAATTTAATCAGAAATTGTTGATTTTTTACCAAAAAAAAATTTAAGTTATTTAATATTTTTTTGAAATCAGAAGATAAATAAGATTGAGAAAATAATGAAAATATTGTATTAACTGCCTTAAATGCATTTATAATATTTGATAAACTAAAAGAACCTTCTTTTGAATTTGAATTTAAATTTCTTTTATTATGAAATTCAAAAGTATTTTTAAAATCTTTTTTTTCTTTATTATTTTTTTCATTTTTATTAAATTCACTTTTATAATATTCATTATTATTTTGTTTAATATATTTTGATAAATTTACTTTATTATTTATTTTATTTAAATTCCTGCTTTTATTATTTGAATCTAATCCATTTATATAAGTATAATAAAATAATTGATTTTTAATATCATAAATTTCATTTGAAAAATTATTTATATAATTATTTAATAATTCATCAGATAAATTATAATTCAATTGGATATTTTCAATATTATAAAATTCCTCAAATTTATTTTTAATAATTCCATAAATATCATCAAAATTATTAATAAGATAAAATAATTGATTTAATAATTCATCTTCTATTTTATTGTAATATTCTTTTATTTGAGATAAAGGAGGTTCAAGATAAAAAGAAGTAAAATTATCTATAAGAATAAAAGGTTCATCATCTATATTAAAAATAAATTTATTATTTTGTTCATTTATTAATTCCATATATTTATTATTTTCATTTATAATTGGTTCCATATCTTCAGAATAATAAAAAATAGTAATTTTATTTAATTCTTCCTTAATTTGATTATTTAAATCAAATAATATATTTTGTAAATCAATCATTTTTTGATTTATTATACTATAATAATTTTCTTTGATTTTATTTATAATATTATCATACAATAAATTTGTTGAAATAATTTCTAAAGATTTATTAAAATTTCTATCACTTATTAAATCACTAAAATATTTATAAAATCCATGAATTTCTCTGAAATTATTCTTTTCATTATTATTATTTTCATTTAAATAATTAATAAAATTCTCAAAAAATATTTTTTTATTTTCTCTAAAGAAAAAAGTCATCTCTTCATTAAAAATTTTTTCGAATAATTCATAAAGAGAATTATTAATTTTTAAGGATAATGAAGGATATAAATTTAATAAAACTTCTTTACTCGTTATTCCTATTTCTGTTATATTATTTAATAAAAAAAGATAATATTTATTTTCTTCAATTATTTTGTTTTTGATATAATTCAATTTACTATTTATTGTTTCTAATATTATTACATGAGAAGTAATATTAATTTCATTAAATAAATAATTATTAACAAAATCAGAATAAGAAATGTTAAAATATTTGACAAACAAATCTTTTAAATGATTAATATATTTTTTTTCAATTTTATTGAATGAATATTCACATAGATCTTGAAAATTATCAAAAAGATAAAATAAATTATTACTTAATTCATTTAGTGATAAATTATTATTTTTTATTATATTTGAGGAAAATTCATTCTCTAAGAAATTATATAAATATTTACTATCAAATTTATTATTATTTATTTCTTCATTGATTTTATTTAAAATATTATTTATTAATTGTTTATTTGTTGAATCTAAATCTTCAAAAATAATATTAGTATAATTAAAAAAATTATAATTATTACAATATAACCAATATTCTGTTTTATTAAAATATGTTATTTCTTCTAAATCTTCTAAGTTTATTTCTTCTAAATTTTCTTCGAAATTTTCTTCTAAATCTTCTAAAGTAGAATTTGTATTATTTGTTAAATAATATTCTAATAATTTAGTATAATTTTCATATTTTTCCCAATTTTTTTCATCTTCTAAAATTATTTCATCTAATTCAATCATTGAATAATTTTCACAATTTGAATAATTTTCCATTGATTCAAAAATAAAATCTTTAGATACATGACTCTTTGAATTTTTTAAATTGTTTAAAAAAATATTAGAATTATTTTTAAATATTTGTAAAGCTTTATCTCTTAAATTTATGATAATATTATTTAAATTTTTTTGATATTTATTATTATATTTATCATATAATTCTATATAATCAAATACAAATGAAAATTCTAAATTATTATAATCATTTTCAAGAATATCAATTATATATTTATCTAAATCTGAAGTTGAATTAAATAATTCAAAATTAAAACTTTTAGAATATTCTTTAATATTTTCTCCATATATTTTAAATTGTGTATAATATAAATTTTTGATTGAATAACTAAATGCATTATAAAAATTATAATCTTTATTAACTTTATTAATTACATTATTCAAATAATTATTGAATATATTATTTAATGAATTATAAAAAGACATAAAAGTTTGATTTAATTTTGTTTCATTAAAACTATAATAATCATATTCATTTATTTCAGAAAAAATTTTATTTAATATTTCATTATAATCATTCAATAAAAATTGATATATTTTATTTAAATCATTATTTATTTTATTTTTGAAAGGATGATAATTATCATTTAATGTTTTATTTAATATTTGAATATTTTCTTTAAATATTTGTTTATTTTTTTCATTGATGAAAGGATATCTTTCAAAGAAATCTTCTTTAAAAATTTCATAATAATCTTTTAATAGATTTTTTGATTCTTCATTCAAATTTTTAATATGATTTAAAGATTCATTATAAATTAACCAAACATTTTTTTCATTTATTTTATAATCTTTTTCCTTTATATATTCTTTATTTATTATTTTTTCTGCTATACCATTTTCATCTCTTAATTCATTTTTATATATTTCATCTAATTCTTCATATAAATTTTTTACATAATAAATTGCATTTCTTATTTTAACTATTTGAAAATTATATTTTGAATAATTAGGTTGAAATTCACAAGTAATATTAGTTAAATTAGTTTCATTTATTATATTTTCTATTTCTTCTTCTTCATTAATTAAATCAATATTATTTTCTATTTCTTCTCCTTCATTAATTAAATCAATATTATTTTCTATTTCTTCTTCTTCATTAATTAAATGTGTATTATTTTCGCAAATTATTTGAGTAAAATTATCATATATAATTTGATTAAATTCATTTATAAATTCTTCTATATTGTTAATTATATTTGTAAATTTTAAATCATAATTTAAATTATTTAAAATATTATAATTGAAATCTTTTAATATTTCTTTTTCAGATATTTTAAAATAATTTTCATAATTTTGAAAAGCTATATTTAAAACACCCGTCTTCACATCAAAATAATTCATAAAATTATATGAATAATTTAAATGAGATGAAATATATTTATAATTATTATTATTTATTTCTTTTATAAAATAATTTGTTTCTTTTATTATATTCTTTATTTTTTCTTTATATAAGGAATTTATTGTTAATTTTATATAATTTGAATTATCATTTAATTCATTAATAATCTGATTACATTTAATAATAATTTCATATGGATATTCTAAAAAATCACTTTGATTATTTAAATAATAAAAATCATAATATTCGTCTTTTATTTTTTCAAGTCCATTTCTTATTTCCTTTAACACAATTTCAATTTTATCATTTATATTTTCATTTTTCTCTATTTTATTAATTAAATTTGTATATGAATTATTATTAATTATACCATAAAATACATTTTGATATTCATTTAATAATTTATTTAAATTGTCATTATTATTGATTTTATTTTCTGTGAATGAATATAAATTACTATAAAAATTATTAGATATTTTTATACAAGAATCTAAATAATTATCAAATTTATGAATAAATTTATCATAAATTTGATTTTTATAATTTTCAACATATATTTTTGTTTGATTTAGATCTTTTACAACTTTATCTATATTATTTGTATGAGGTGTATATAAATATGTATTTTTCCATCCCTTAAATAATCTCCATCTTGACCAACAAAAATCTCTATCATCAGATTTAATTTTATCTGATTTATCATATAAATATTTATATAATTTTTGAAATGTATTATCTAATTTTTTGTCATATTCATATAAGATAGTTTGAATCAAATTTAAAACATTTATCTCTATTTTTCCATTAAATACATTTTCATTATAATAATTATTAATATTTTGAATATAATCTAATATTTCATTGCTCAATCCTGAAATGAAATAAAAGGAATTTGAATATTTATCAGAATTAAAATAATATTTATTAATTGATGATAATTTATTTTTGACATGATTTAAAATCTTTTCTTTTAGATTATAAAAGTTTTTTTCAAAAATATCAGTTAAATCTGAATATATTAAACTTAATATCTCTTTAAAAGATTCAATAAATTTAGAATATTTTTTTATAAATCCAGAAGTAATAATTTTTCTTGATTTAAATCTAAATTCTTTAAAAAAATCTTTTTCTTCTTTTAAATATTGAAAACCTAAATCATAGTTATATTTTATTAATTCTTTTAGATTAATATTTATAGTATCATTAATTAAAATCATAAATTCATTTAATAAACTACTCATTGATTCATCTAAAAATGATTCCCTAAAATGATATAAATTTAATAAAAAATTATAAATATTTTCATCCTTATATTTATGATAATAAATATTAATTTTGTCATATATTTCATTAATTCCTTTATTTATTTCATTTTTAATTTTTTTTGTAATATTAAATAATTTATTTTTATTTTTTATTATTTCTGAAGACTCATTCAAAAAATCTCGTTTTATATTTATAATATTTTTTATTATTTTTTCATTTGAATTATAATATAAATTATTTTCTAAATCATAATTTATTATATTTATTTTATCAATATTAAATGAATATAATTCATATTTTTCAAGATATTGAATTTTAAGTTTAATTGAAGTTATTAAATCACTTGAATTTTTTTCAAATTCTTTGAATAATTGTGATGTTTTTATTTCTGTTAAAAATTTTATCCCTTGAGGATTAGAATTTAACATTTCATTATTATAATCATTAAATATTCCTTCTATTAAATTATTTATTATTATATTTATTATATTTTTAAAATCTTTTAATTGACTTATAGTTATAATTCTTGTTTCTTCATTTAGTGCATTTCTTAATAAATCATCATTTTCTAATCCATAAGCAACAAATTCTGTTATATAAATAAATTCTCCTATCATTTCATCAAGATGTTCACTTAAATCATATTTAAAAATGTTTATTCCTTTAGTTATTGAATTAAATAATAAAAAACAAAAATTTTTAAATATTTTTTTTGCTTCTTCAATATTATCAATTATATCATATAATATATCTATTTGGAAATTAAGTATATCTTTTATTAATTCTTCTAAATCATTTAAATAATTTAAAGTATTATTAGAAAAAATATCTAAATTATTAATAGTTGAATTAATATATTCTATATATTTATTTTTTGTAATTTCTCTTATTTTTTTAAAAGTTTCTAATTTATCATTTTCAGTATCATTTAATATTAAAGTATAATTAGAATGAGATTCATTAATTAATAAAAGAAAATCGCCAAATAAATTACTTGTAAAATTATTAACTGCATCATACATATTTTTTAAAGGATTTTTAAATGTTCCACTAAAATCATACATATTTGTTTTATTAATCATATCAGAAATATCTTTTTCTAAATTAATTATAATTTCAGAATAATTTTTACTTCTTTTAATTAAATCTTCTTCTAATGAATTTAAGATTGAAATAAAACTTTTTACCATTTCATTTAAATTTTTTGTTATTATATGAATATTTGTTTGAATATTATTAACGTTATAAGAAATTTTAATTTTTCCAAAATATGAATGACAATAAGACATAGTTTTTCCATTAGCTTGATTAATTTTATTTTGTACTTCTCCTTCAATATTTAATCCTAATAAATTTGCTTTATAAACATTTTGTTTTATATCCACATTTCTTAATCCATAATATGTATCTTCATAAACTTCAATTAATGTCCTTAGTTTTTTATCTTTTTTTTCTTTTTTATATTCATCAAGGGGAATATCTTCAACAATAATTTCTTTATTAATATTATTCTTTTCATTTATAAAATGAGATAAATCTTTTAAAATTCTCATTGTTTTATTTCCATATATTGTTTCATTATATAATTTATAATCATATTTCTTAAAATATTCTTTTAATTTATTCACTATTTCTTTATTAATATTTATAAAATTATCTTTATTTAATATAGTATTATTTGCTATATATATCATTGATTTAAAACTTGAATTTATTGAAGAAGTAAAATTATTATCATTTATTGAATTATCTTTATTATCAAAATTATCTTCTAATGAATTGAAAGTATTTTCATTTATTACATTCCCTTGATTTTCATCATTATTTGAATTATAATCATCTTCATTTGAATTATCATTCATTTCAACTGAAGAATTCATATTAATAAATTTAATTATACCTAAATTATCATCGATTTCAATAAAAGAATGAATTATTTTACTTGAATTTTTTAATGTTTGTTCTTCATTTCCTGCTAAACCTTGTTTATATTGTTTAATATTTGTATTTGAATTTAAATCTTGACTTTGACTTGAATATTCTCTTAAATTAATATCTGAATAATTTTTATCTTCTGTTGAATCAATATATTCAATCTCTTTAATATAATCTGTTATATTTTCAGTCTCATTTGAATCTATATTTAATCTTCTTATTGCTTCTTCATTTAAAATTGATTGTTCAAAACTTATAATTTTATATTTTATAACCTTTTTATCTTTAACTTTTAATCTTCTTCTTTCTTCACCATCATCTTCTAAAGTGTTTTCTTCTTCTTCTTTTTTAATTTCATTTTCTTCATTTTCTTCTTTATTATCATCTAATGAATCTTTGTTAATTTTATTTAATTCTTCTGTTATATTATTACAATAAACATTTTCTTTAAGAACTGGTATAAAATTTTCAATGAGTTCATATAAATTGTCAAACAGTGATTTTTCTAAATTATTTGGTATATAAATTTCTTTTATTTCTCCATTTTGATAAAAATCAAATTCTATTATAGGTTGAGTAATATTTGTTTCATTATTTATAATAATAATAATTTGTTTTTCATGTAAATTTCTTTTCTTTTTATTTTTTTCTAAAATTCTTAAATCTTTTAATTCATTAAAATTCATAAAATATAAATTAGTAATAATATCAGTTTCATTTTCAATAGTAATATTATCAATTGATAAAAATGCATTATAATATTTTTTTTTTATTTTTGTGTGTTCATCAATTTCAAATTCTTCTTTTTCAACTCCTAAAGTATAATGAATATACTGAGTCATATTATATGTCTCTTTTTTATTAGATAAATCAGTCATATCATTTAATTCATACATATTCTTTATTTCTTTCTTATATAATAAATTATAAATTTGATTTTCTCTATATTCTAATTTAGATATTAATTTCTCATTTTCATATTTTATATTATTTTTATCTTCTTTTAACCTTTTGTTTAATAATATAACTAAAGTTATAAACACACCAGTTACAATGATTGCAAAAATAATAATTAGAAAAATAAATAAATTTATTTTATTGTTATGACACATTATCTTAATTAAACAACATTTTGAATTTTCAATAATAATTTCATTTTCTTTTTCATTTTCACTAATAGGTACTTCTCTGTTTAATTTATTATTTTCACTTTTTTTATGAATAGATATATCATCATTAAAAGTTTCTTTTATATTTTCAGAATTTACATCTAATATAGGTAACAATATTTTTTTTGGTCTATCTTTATTTTTTAGTTTTGACTTCAATACTATTATTGTATCTCCATTTTCAATTTTATTTTCTTTGGGATTAAGTCTTTTATCTATTTCTCTCTCATTTACATAAAAATATTGAGGATTATTCTTTAATGAAGATTTTAATTCTTTTTTTGATTTTATTAATTTGTTAATTGAATTTTGAATAGGGTCTTGATTAGATATATTTAATTTATATACTTTTTTTTCGCTAAAATAATCTGAAAAATCAAAAGTTATTTCCTTTTTATTTTTGATCATTTTTTCGATATGATTTATTACACTATTTATGAATTGCTATATATATTTTTCAAAAGAAAAATATATACTTATTATAAATAAACTTTGTGATAACATTAAATTAAAAATATTAAAATTAGATAGATTACCTTATAAAAGTAATGTGTCTAACTATAATTTAATGCCACACATTTTTATTTATATATGATTTTTTTTTTTTATTTTTTTATAAGAGTTGTGTGTTGCAAAATATATTATTAAATAATATAAGGAAAATATTGATTTTAGAAAAGATGCTTTTATTAATTAGATATTAAAATTAAGTTGATTTATAAAGGAAGGATAACAAATTTATTAAAAATTCTATTTTAATAGCTTAATATTTTTAATATTTTTTGACTTACTTAATTAGTGTTTAAATTAAATTTTTATTTGTATAAAAAAAAGATTCAGTCTTTTGCTCAAAATTTTTTTTATTATTATTAAAAAATATTAATCAATAATTAAAAATAAGAAAAAAAAATTAAATTATTTTAAAAAAATAATTGTATTAATCACTTGTTAAAAAATGACAGGAAAAATGATTATAATATTTTTATAAATATATTTATTATTCCTTGTTATGAATGTTATTCTATGATAATTATCAAAATGAAAGTATATTCATTATGAATATTATTCAAAATTCCACTTTATCTAGTTTAGATTCTAATTTATCTTTTAAAAATAATTTAAATTTTACAACAATTTAAAGAAAAATAAAATAAATTAAATTATTTATTATTTAAACAAGACAAGTAGTAAATAAAAAAATGTATTATTTATGATGGTTTATATTTTATTTGATTGTTAATGTTATTCCTTCTTTTTTCTATAATGTGATTATATCAACTTTTATTTTATATAATGAATATATATTTATGCGTTTCAAGCTAATTTCTTTTTTACTTTAAATATATTTGAATTTTGCTTTTTCTTTGCTTCATTTATTGAAAAAGTAAAAAAATTAATAAAATTTATTTATATTGGTTCAAGTATAATTGGATTAATTCTTTTAGGAACTGGAAATATCAAGAATAATAAGGATTTTATTTATTATATTACCAAATATAAATTTAATGTTAAGGATAAGTATAATATTACTTTTAGATAATTTTGAAAATGAACTATATTGGGCAAAAAATAATCAAATTAATTTATTTGATTCAAAGATAGTTAAATTGAAGATGAAGAATATAATATAATTAAAATCACAAATGTTACAAAAAAAATGAATTAGATTTTAAAAACAAAAAAGATAAAATTATATAAATATTAATAAAAGATTCTTTATAAATCAATTTATACAATAAAGTAAATGAAACTGCTGAATAATAAAAATAAATAAAAATCAAAATCAATATTTGAGAAATATAAAATTTCTTTTAATAAAGAAAAAAATTATTAAATCAATAAGCCAAAAAATAAAGATTATTAATTTAGGAAATTGTAATTGAAAATATTTTTTTAAATTATTTAACATTAAGTGATTTATAATATGATTTTTCAAATTTTGAAATTTAGATAGTATATTTTAATATATTAGCAAAAAAAAAATAAAATTAAAATCATTATAATAGATTTTTTATAATAATTATAAAAAAATTTAAAAATATATAAAATTTTATAAAAATACAATTTATAAATTTAAATATACCTTTCTATATTATATGGGGATTGGGGATTGGGCCCAATCCCCAATCCCCAATTTATTTACTAATTTTTATTCAAAAATTTATTTTTTTAGATTATTTTGAAAATAATATAATAATAATTAAAATAATAAAAAATATAATGAGGGATTCCAAAAGGAATTTTTTTATGAAGAATAATTTTATAAATAAAGAATATGAAGGGCCTTATAAAAAATTGAATATGAAAAATATACAATATAATTTAGAAAACGAAAGAAATAAAGATACAATTATAAAATTAAAAGAACAAATAATAGCAAAAGATAAAGAAATTTCAGACCTAAAAGTTTCTGGAATGAAAAAAGACGCTGAATTCTTTAAACAATGAAATTATTACAACAAATTGTCAGAAAAGAAGAAAGTGAAAAATATAATGAACAAAAAAGAAATAATAAAAAAAATAGAATTTCATTAAAAAATGATAATAATGATTTAAATAATAATGAAGAAGATGATATAAGTAAAAGAAAAAATACAGAAAATCAAATAGAGAATACTTCCTCAATGGATTATTTAAATGAAAATGAAGGAAATAATAATATTAATGAAGAAGAAAAATATGAAAATGAAGAACAAAATCAATCAAGAAAAAAAGAGGAAAAAGTAAAATCAAAAGGACATAATTAAATGATTTAATAGATAATTATTCTCTCAAACAGAAACTCAAACAACAGAATAAATTATTAATTAAAAAAGAAATGGAAATTGAACAATTAAAATTAGAACAAAAAACAACAAATATAGCTAAATTAAAAGATAATTTTATTAAAAATTTTAATGAATTAAAAATGGTACAAAAACAAAATGAAATGATAATGAATCAAAATAATGAAATTCAAAAGCAAAAAGAATTATTAGAAGAAGATAGAAAAGATTTAATATTTAATTTAGAAAAAATGAATGAAGATTTTAGAATTTTCCAATTAAACAGAGAAAAAGAATTAAAAAAATTAAAAGATCAAACTTCCACAAACAAAAGAAAAGAATTTAAGTAATAATAATAGTAAAACTATAATGGCAAAAAAAATATCAACTTCAACAAGTAAAATAAATAAAAATGAAAATAGTAATATTAATAAAAATTTTGCAGAAGTTGAACATGGAATAAAAAAAATGTCTGAGGAAGTTAATTCTTTAAAAAAAGAAAGATATACAAAAGATGAAAAAATAAAATTATTAAATGAGAAATTAAAAAATGTAACAGAAGATAGAAATTCATTAAATATTCAATTAAATGATTTTATTACAAATTTAGAAAAAAGTGAAAATAAAAGAAAAAAAATTTTCAATGAAAATCAAAAACTTCAAAGAAAAATTGAGGAATTAGAAAAAAATTTAGAAAATGAAAAAAAAACAAAAGATAATTTACAAGAAAAAATAGATAAAATAAACAAAAAAAATAATCAATTAACAAAAAAACTAAAAGAATCAAATAAAAATTTTATAGAAGAAAAAAAAAGAAATGAAGAATTAAATAAAATAATAACAGAAAAAGAAATTCCAAAAGATTCTTTTTTTAAAATAGGAATTGAAGAAATTAAAAAAGAGAATGAAGATGATGAAATAATAAATTTTATATTAAAAGATGAAGAAAAAAAAGAAAATGAAGAAGAAAAAAAGAAAAAGAAGAAAAAAAAGAAAAAGAAGAAGAAAAAAAAGAAAATATAATAATAGAAAAAAAAGATGAAGAAATTCAAACAGAAATAATAGAAAATAAATCCATTAATATTCAAACTGATAATGTAGAAAATGAAGATATTTATATTCAAACTGAAAAAATTGAAAAAGAAGATATTGAAATTCAAACAGATAAAATTGAAGAAGAAAAGAAAAAAGATTTTGAAGAAATTAAACCAAAAGATATAGTTATTCATAAAGATTTAATAGAAGAAAAAAAAAAGAAGAAAAAGAAAATAAATCTAAAAAAAGTGAAAATGATAATTTAAATGAAAATGGATTTGAGCAATTAGATGATTTAATTAATTCTAATGAAGATTAAAAAGAAAATTCTGATGATAATTTAAAAGAAAATTTATTTAGAATGGAAGATGAAATTGAAAAAATGGAAAATAATGAAAAAGATAATTCAATAAAAGAAGAAAAAGAAAAAAAAGATGAAAATATAAATGAAGATATTCTTGAATTTGATGATAATAAAAGTGAAGATTATGATAATAAAAAAAGTGAAGATAAAGAATTTAAAGAAAATAATACTTCTGAAAAAGAAATGAATGAAGATAATAATTATGTTAATAAATCCAATTCTGAAAATAATGAAGAAGATAAAAATGATAATGAAGAAAGAGAAATAAAAGATGAAGAAGACTATATGACTGATAAAGTCAGTTCTATTGATGAAAAAGAAAAAGAAAAAGAAGAAGAAAATTTAGAGGAAAAAGAAAAAGAAGAAGAAAATTTAGAGGAAAAAGAAAAAGAAGAAGAAAA
>Ga0310695_10010299_pt1 | contig 13726 bp, 7 predicted proteins | sample RumenRJG_04DNA_FD_203882 | JGI IMG/M metagenome (GOLD analysis project Ga0310695, IMG submission 203882) | Bovine rumen microbial communities from Lethbridge, Alberta, Canada - RJG_04 (v2) (version 2) | ecosystem: Host-associated > Mammals > Digestive system > Stomach > Rumen | place: Canada...
CTGCTTGCGTAGTATCGTGGTGGACAATCCGCTTCTGGAGACCAGTATGCTCTCTGACGAACAGGCTTGGCTCGATATCCTCAAAAGTTATCAGAGGTGTGGATTCAACCACGTGCGCTTCCGTGGCTATTGTCCGACCGAAGCCGCCTTCGCCGTAGCCGACCGATTGGGAATGTATGTCCAGCCAGGCGGTGCTTTCAGCCTGAAGCAGGGAAAGCGGATGATTGATGCCTACGGGCACCATCCCTCCTTTGTCATGATGGCTGTCGACGACAGCATGACGGAAGGTCACGATCCCAGCAGTGTGGAGTGGCTGGAGGATATCAAGGAGTATGATGCGTCACGCATCTACTGTGCCATCTCACCCAATGGCCGGATCTGGGACGATGGCAGCAAGTATAACATTGAGGAGATCTTTGCCGGACAATCCCCCAAGGATAGTATCGGCTTCCCTATATTCTATTATAAGGATCAGATAGAGCGCAATCTGCATTCGACAGAATATGCTGGCTTCCAACTGTCTGATTTTAAGTGGAAGGAGGAAGAGATCCCCTTGAAACAATGGACAGAGTTCTGTTCGCCGATCGTTCCTTTGGCACGTTTCCCACAATACGAATATACGATGACCGACACGCTGGTGGTGCCGTTGGAGGCTTGTAGCGCTTACTTTGGCGAGATACGGTCTGCTCGTGCCTCCTATTTTATCTGCGACGACAGCCTGAAGGTTTTGTCGGGTGGTCAGATCTCCGTTGGCGATTTGCCATTGGGAAAGAATATCAATATCGGAAGTGTCAATTATCCGCTCGACACCATTCCCCGCCCGGGTAAGTACTATCTCTATGTGGCGATAGGAAGCAAGGCACGTAACCATTGGGAATTCCTCGTGAAAGAGGATTAGTGCTCGATATCACCCTTTTACTATATATATAATAAGGTATGGAACAAATGACTTGGGAATTTGTATTGAGAATATTCGTGGCTGCCCTGTTGGGTGGTGCGATCGGTTTGGAACGTGAGTATCGGGCGAAGGAGGCGGGTTTCCGCACCCATTTCCTCGTGGCACTGGGCTCAGCCTTGTTTATGGTGGTCTCGGCCTACGGTTTCGATGGGGCGATGTACACCCCAGAACACCGTTGGGATGTGTCACGTGTGGCAGCGCAGGTGGTATCGGGTATCGGTTTCATCGGTGCGGGTACGATTATTTTCCAGAAGAATGAGAATGCAGTGCGCGGTCTGACCACCGCTGCTGGTCTTTGGGTGACGGCCGCTATCGGTCTGGCCTGTGGAGGTGGCTTGTATATCCTCGCTATCGCGTCCACGTTCCTGGTGCTGGTTGGGTTGGAAGCCTTTAATTTCATCCTTCACAAGTTCGACAAACATCGTAGTCAGCAGTAGTAAAAGAAGTGCCGCGTCATCTCGACGCGGCACTTTCTCTACTAAAAAAACGCATTGGGAAAGACCGTTCCCGCAGTACCTTATCGACCTTACGGCAGGGCAGGAAGTATGTGGCAGCTTTCTTGACTGATCAATGGAAGCGCAAAGACATCCCTGTCGATGAACTGGAGCCGCAGCTGATCGAAGACTTCAGTATCTATCTGAGTGCCGAGCGAGGTCTGAGGGGTGGGACGGTATGGCTAGCTTGTCAGCATCTGAAAGGTGTCAGTCGGATACTCGGCCATACGAACATCACGACCACTCAAATCTACGCAAAAATAACGATGCAGAAGCTGCATGAGGACATGGTGGCCTTCGAAAAGAGCTTATCTGAAATGAATAAATACGATCCAGAAAACAAGGAATAATTAAGTTTTATTTCTTAAAATTTCCTTACTATATGTAGCAAAAGTAGTTTAAAAGTGTAACATTCTTAATGTTTGTTACATGTAGAAAAGTTTTTGTTTCATTTTGCAAAGTCCCTTTTTATTATTATTAATATATTTGCAGCCGATTATAAACCCAGCTTATAAAATAGGATACTTAACGATTAAGTATGTAAAATGTGGCTATATGCTACATATTGGATAAAAAGAGTTGCGCAAATATACGAAAATTATCATATTACATCAACTATCTTTTAATTAATTTAACTAACTATGTGGAATTTTAAATCACTACAAAAGCCGTTAGTGTTTCTGTTCCTGCTCTGTTTGTTCCCACTGGGAGCGATGGCTCAGAGCGTCATCAAGGGAACAGTAAGCGATGAAGCAGGTGAACCGATCATCGGTGCCAGTGTAAAAGTACAGGGTACCAAGACTGGTGCAGTCACCGACTTCAATGGTAACTTCAGTGTTCAGGCTGATGCCAATGCAACACTGGTCATCTCTTACATCGGTTACACCCCCGCCACTGTTAAGGTGAACGGCCGTAACGACATCACTGTTACGCTGAGCGAAGACTCGCAGACGCTGAACGACGTGGTCGTGATCGGTTATGGTGTGCAGAAGAAGAGCGACCTGACCGGCGCTGTTGCCTCTTTGAAGGGCGACGACATCAAGAACCTGAGCACCAGCGATGCTGCTGCAGCTATGCAGGGTAAGGTGTCTGGTGTGCAGATTATCAATGATGGTGCTCCTGGCTCTGGCGCTCAGATCCGCGTCCGTGGTTATTCTTCAAACTCAGGTAACCTCGGTCCGTTGCTCATCGTCGATGGTTTGAAGGTTGACAACATCCAGTATCTGGATCCCTCACTGATTGAGTCGATGGAGGTGCTGAAGGATGCTGCCTCTGCAGCTATCTACGGTGCCCAGGCCGGTAATGGTGTCGTCATCATCACTACTAAGAACGGTTCCAAAGGTACTTCTAAGGTATCCTATACTTTCAAGGCTGCCAGCCAGAGCCTTGGCAAGAAGGCTGAACTGTTCGATGCGAACGAGTATATTGAGTACCATAAGTATTTAGGTGACCTTACTGATGCAGAACTTCAGGATAAGGCCTACAAGCAGGGTTTTGTGGATACCAACTGGTATGATGAGGTATTCGAGAACAGCTGGAATTTCCAGCACAACATTACAGTTGAAGGCGGTAACGACAAGGGCCACTTCCTCGCAGGTCTCGGCCTCGTTGACAACGACGGTATCGTGAAAGGCAATAAGGATACCTACAGACGCTTCACCGGTCAGGTGAATGCCGACTATAAGTTCTTCAAGTGGTTGAGCGTATCAAGCAATACTTCTATTGAAAAGTGGAAAAGAAAGAATCTGGGCGATGGCTACGGTTCATTCCTGAACGCTGTGGTTTCTATCGACCCGCTGACACCCGCTTATATCTACGATCCCTCTGATTTCGGTCAGAACGTGGGCGCTCAGTGGGAAATGCCGGGCCATGGTAATGTTTTGCTGCCACCTGCATATACCGAGGAGAACCCCGTATGGTATGGTACTTCAAAATATGTAGAGGATGCCACCGCAAACCCATTGGCACGTCGTGACCTCGCTGAGGGTACTAGCGAAGGTATCAATGTCCGCGGTTCTCTGGCAGCCAACCTGATGCCGTTCGATTTCCTGACCATCACTTCTCGTCTGGGTTATCGCATTAGCCAGAGTAACAGTCATAATTTTGGTTATCCCTACTTCCTGTCTTCTATGGCTCATGGCGATACATACAGTATCTCTGCCAATACCAATGCTAGTCTCTACTATCAGTGGGAGAACTTCGCCAACTTCAACAAGCAGTTCGGCAAGCACAATGTGGGTGCCATGATTGGTATGTCGTTCACAAAGAACCACTGGGACAACACCAGTGCATCTTCTTCTGATGCTAATATGATCTTAAGAGGTGATGCTGCTCCTAACTTCCGTTATATCGACTGTTTGAATTCTAATGGTATCTCACACCTTTCTGCTGGCAATGCTCCTAATGATGCTACAGAGTTGGCTTACTTCGGCCGTCTGTCCTACTCTTTCGACGACCGCTATTTCCTGCAGTTTAACTTCCGTGCCGATGCCTTCGATTCTTCAAAGCTGACCAAGGAAAACCGTTGGGGTTACTTCCCCTCATTCTCTGCAGGTTGGACCATCAGCAATGAGAAATTCTTCAAGAATGCTATCAGCATTGATGCTGTTTCTTTCCTGAAAATCCGCGGATCTTGGGGTCGTAATGGTAACGTAAACATCCTGAGTGGTTATAAGTACAACCCGACCATCAGCCTTGGTGGTTACTATGACTTTACTGACGAATTTACAGGTGCTACTGTTGCTACCGAAGGTGGTAAACCCGGTTTGTTGGCTAATCCCGACCTGACTTGGGAGACTTCGGAGCAGATTGACCTCGGTCTTGACGCCCGCTTCCTGGACAACCGTCTGTCGTTCGGTGTTGACTGGTACCGTAAGATGACCAAAGACCTGCTGATTGATATGGAGCCTGTATATCCTGAGATCGGATTCCAGAGCTCAACGCTTAACTCTGGTGAGGTACTGAACACCGGTTTCGACTTTGAGCTTGGCTGGCGCGACCAGATAGGTGAATTCAAGTACAGTATTATGACTAACCTCTCTACCTTGAAGAATGAAGTCAAGAAGGTGAACGCTGCACTCCCACGTATTAATGGTGGTGGTCCTTCTGGATTCAATAACAAGCTTGGTCCTTGCTTCGAGGTCGGCCATCCCATCTGGTACTTCCGTGGTTATGAGTATGCTGGTGTTGATCCCGAGACTGGTAAGGCTCTGTACTATGGTATGACCACTGACGAGGCAGGTAACGAAGTTCGCGGTATTGTTGACGCTCCCTCTGAGGATGATAAGGCTGATCTTGGTTCTGCTATTCCTAAGTTCACTTATGGTATTACCATTAACCTTGAGTATAAGGGCTTCGACTTTACCGTATTCGGTACAGGTGCATATGGTAATAAGATCTACAACTTCATGGTATCTGCCGACCGTCCCCGCATCAATGGTCTCGATGTCTATTGGAAAGACTCTTGGAGGAATCCTGGCGATGACACCAAGTATCCTGACATGAAGCAGGTGGCTACTGACTGGACATTCTTCAGTTCTAGCGCATGTATCTTCGGTGGTTCTTATTTCAAGTTCAAGCAGATTCAGCTCGGTTACACCATTCCTTCAAAGATCACGAAGAAATTCCTTGTAAGCAGCTTGCGTCTCTACGCTTCTCTCGACGACTTCTTCACCATTACAAGCTATCCTGGTGCTGATCCTGAGACTTCATCACTTGGCAGTGACAACGGTCGTTTGCGTGGCTTTGATAATGGTACCTATCCAACATCTAAGAAGGTTGTCTTTGGTGTAAATCTTGCATTCTAATGTTGAAGATTGATAATAGATAATAGAAAATTGAATAACAATATGAAAAGAATTATATTACCAATGCTCGCGCTTTTTGCCGGCGTAGCATTTACAGCATGTGAGGATCAGCTTGACATTCCGCAGAAAGCTGCTTTGACGACTGAGACTTACTATAAGACAGATAATGATGCTTTGGCGGCTCTGGCTTCTGCTTACGAGAACTTCCAGGTAAATACCGTAGGTCGTACGACGCTCGGCCCTGGTATCTACACCCCTGCAAGGGTTCTGGCAAACCACCCGGGCGATGATGTCAACTATGGTGGACAGTGCTATGGAGACCATGAGTTTGGCGGTTCCATCGATGAGTTCCGTTTCCTTCATACCCCAGAGGCTATCAACTTCCACTACAAGGGAATTTACCTCTCCCTCTTCTGTGACAATATTATTCTGGACCAGTTCGATAATCCTACTACCGACATACAGAAGGAGTGTGTGGCTCAGGCCCGTGTACTTCGTGCTTACAACTATTTCCTGTTGGCTTGCTACTGGGGAACGCCTCCTTTTGTTGATCATGTGATAGGCACCAGCGATGTTCCTACTAACAGTGATCTCGACGAACGTCCAGAGGCTCCTAAGTCTCAGCAAGAGTATTTCAAGTGGGTGGCTGCCGAATGCCTTAAAGCTGTTCCCGACCTTGCAGAGCGTAAGGCTACTACCGATAAAGAAGGTACCTATAAGATTACTAAGGGCTTCGCATACGCTTTGGCTGGTAAGGCTCTGATGTTCGCCGAGGACTGGGCAGGTGCTAAGGATGCCTTGAAGAAAGTCATCGACTCAGGTAAGTATGCCCTTGTTTCTGGTGATGAGTTCAAGGATATGTTCCATATTCAGGGTGATGGTAACCCCGAGAAGATCTTCGAGGTGAACATTCGTTACAATGCTGCTGCTGGTGAGTGGAGCTCAGGTGGCGGTATGGGCTGGAACAACCACAGCACATGGATGGAGCCTCAGTGCTTCCAGATCCGTTCTGATAAATTTAAGAGACCACCATTGGCTAAATATACAGATGGTGTAGCCGGCTGGGGATCCATTGGACTGCCCGAGTGGTATTCTGAGGCATTTGTAGAGAATGACGGCCTCGATTCTAAGCGCCTTAATGCAACGATGATCAACATCGAGAACATGGTGTACGGTGAGACAGGTAATGAGCTTATTGACGGCTATTATGTAAAGCTTGCTAATATGACTCACGATGAAAAAGTCAAGAACGATAAGATTGGTATCGAAGCTCAAGACGGTCACTATGGCCAGTCATTCTGGATTCCTATGAAGCATATCGTACGTGTTGGCGACGCTGTGGAAGGTGGTGGCACATACAGCTCTGTTCACCGTCTGAACAATATCATCATCATGCGCTATGCTGAGGTGCTGTTCAACTATGCTGAGTGCTGCCTCCGTACCGGTGATGCCGCAACAGCTAAGACCTACATCAACCAGATTCAGGAGCGTGCCGGCTCAAAGACCATCAGTGGTTCTGTTGACCTGGTGACACTGAAGAAGGAGAAGTCGTTCGAGATGTGGTTCGAGGGCTGCCGCTATCAGGACCTGCTCCGTTGGAGCAAGCTGGATTCCGACCAGTACACCAAGGATTGCATGGATCACCTGAAAAATCAGGGTAAGCATATTCCTCACCTCTACGACAAAGTGTTCCGTGAGCCTACAAGTGAAGACGTAGATGTCGTCTGGCAGAATGGCAATAAGGACAATAGCCGTTTCTGGATTGGCCATACCCATGAGGCACAGGATGCTGGTTTCGAGGTAGGCTGGCAGGAGAAGCACAGACTCTTCCCCTATCCGACGAATGTCTTGGAGAACAATCCCGCACTCCATCAGAATCCAGGTTGGCCTGCTCCAACTTTTGACGGTGGAGATGCTGCTGCAGAATAAAAGAAACTATATATAAAGATAGTAGTTTAGTAATTAGACACATTGTTTTAGTAAAGGAAGATGCTGCGTCGCGACGACGTGGCATCTTTTTTTGATACATACGGGAAAATATATGTTACATCAGGTGTGGGCGTATCTCAAATGAATTGTGTAACTTTGCAGACAGTTATCAAACTGAATTAGAACCGTCGATATGCAAAGATTATTACTGCTACTTTTTTCCCTCTCATTCCTGGCTCCTTTGTCGGCTCAGGATGTGAAAATCGAATTTATCACGCCGTCCATCGTTCATGTGACGAAGGGGCAGCCCACCAAGACGTTAGTGGTGACGGCTCAGCCTGAAGATGTCAAGCTGATGACGAAGGGGAATGCGGTCTCCAGCGATGTCTTGACCGTCAAGCAGGATCCCAAGACGGGCTGTCTGACCTTCCTGACAGCCCAGGGTAAGGTACTGTTACGGGAAAGAGGTTGTGATGTCAAAGCAGTACGCCAGACCTTCATTCTCGACAAGGACGAAGCCATCTATGGCCTCGGCACCATCCAGAACGGTCGGATGAACCGCCGTGGTGAAAGGCAACGGGTAGGCGACGGAACGTCGGGAATGCACAAGCGCATGGAACAGTCGAACCTTGAGGATTTCCAGAACGTGCTGCAGAGCATCAAGGGTTGGGGACTCTACTGGGAGAACTACTCACCCACACAGTTTGACGACGACGCCAACGGCATGACATTCACCTCTGAGGCCGGTGAGGGTATCGACTATTACTTCATGTACGGTGGCAGTGCCGATGGCGTCATTGCCCAGATGCGCTACCTGACAGGCGATGTGCCGATGTTCCCGCTTTGGACCTACGGTTTCTGGCAGTCGAAGGAGCGTTACAAGACTGCTGCCGAGACCGAGAGCATCGTCGATCAGTATCGTGCGCTGCAGGTGCCTCTCGACGGTATCATCCAAGACTGGCAGTACTGGGGCTCCAATTATCTGTGGAACGCCATGGACTTCCTCTCGGAGGATTTTGCCACCGGCCCGCAGCTTATCAAGAACGTGCATGCCAAGCATGCCCATTTCATGATCTCCATCTGGGCCAGTTTCGGTCCTCAGACACAGCAGTTCCGTGAACTCAACGAGAAGGGTTTGCTGTTGCCTTTCTCCACCTGGCCACAAAGCGGACTTTCCCATATCTGGCCGCCGCGTATGGATTATCCCTCTGGTGTCAAGGTCTATGATGCCTTCAGTCCTGTGGCTCGGGATATCTACTGGAAGTACTTGAAAACACTCTATGACTATGGTACCGATGCCTGGTGGATGGACTCTACCGATCCCGATTTCTTCGATCCCCGTGAGTCCGACTATGCGCACCCCGTCTATGGCGGTACGTGGCGCTCCCAGCGCAATGCCTTTCCCTTGGAGACGGTACGTGGCATCTACCAGTCGCAACGTAAGGATTATCCCGACTCTCCGAAACGTGTCTTCATCATGACGCGCTCTTCGTATGCCGGTCAGCAGCACTATGGCTCGAACATGTGGAGCGGTGATGTCAACTCGTCGTGGGACATGCTCCGTAAGCAGGTGCCCGCCGGACTGAGCTTCTCGCTGACGGGTAATCCCAACTTCAATACCGATATCGGCGGCTTCTTCTGTAATGCTTATAATACGAAGGGACCGGGCTCGGCGCCGCAGAATCCCCAGTTCCAGGAACTCTATGTACGCTGGATGCAGTACGGTCTGTTCTGTCCGGTGTTCCGCAGCCATGGTGCCGATGCGCCCCGTGAGATCTGGCAGTTCGGCAAGAAGGGCGAGCCCGTCTATGACGCCATCGAACAGATGATACGCCTGCGCTATCGCCTGATACCTTATTTATATAGTACGGCCTGGCAGGTCACCAGCAACAACGAGAGCTACCTGCGTCCGCTGTTCAGCGACTTTGCGGCCGATCGTAAGGTGTGGGATATGACTGATGAGTTCATGTTCGGTCGTAGTATCCTGGCAGCCCCGATTCTCGATCCGCAATATACCGAGGAACGCATCATCCGTACGGATGCCATGACGGGTTGGGATCGCAAGGACGCTGTGGCAGAGTCTGCCGTTCAGGTCGACTTCACCGCCCCCAAGACGGCTACAAAATATTTGCCGAAGGGCGCCACTTGGTACGATTTCTGGACGAACCAGTGCTACAAGGGCGGACAGAGCGTAAGGCTTGAGACCGCACTCAACCGTGTGCCGATGTTCGTCCGTGCCGGTAGCATCCTGCCTTTAGGACCTGAGATGCAGTATGTCGGTGAGAAGGCGTGGGACAACCTGGAACTGCGTGTCTATCCCGGTGCCGACGGTTCGTTCACCCTCTATGAAGACGAGGGTGACAACTACAACTACGAGCAGGGGGCCTATGCCACCATCACCTTCCGCTGGCACGACAAGGCCCGACAGCTCACGATCGGCAGTCGTCAGGGCCGTTACGAGGGGATGATCCAGAGTCGTCAGTTTACGGTGGTGCTGCCTGATGGCACCTCCCGTCAGGTGGATTATAATGGAAATGAAATAACTATTGAACTGTAATAAAATCGCTCAATGAAAAAATTAATTCTAACTCTTTTCATGTCTGTGCCGCTGATAGCGATGGCACAGAATCCGATCATCCGCGACCAGTTCACGGCTGATCCTACCGCACGTGTGTTTAATGGTAAGGTGTATCTCTATCCGTCGCACGACATCTTCCCGCCCGAGGGACAGCGTCAGGACTGGTTCTGTATGGAGGACTACCATGTGTTCTCATCCGAGAATCTGACCGACTGGACGGATCATGGTGTGATCGTCACCCAGAACAAGGTACCCTGGGTACGTCCTGACTCTTATTCGATGTGGGCGCCCGACTGTGTGGAGAGAAACGGCAAGTACTATTTCTATTTCCCGTCAGCTCCTAAGGAGGGTTTCGGCTTTGGTGTCGGTGTGGCTATCGCCGACAGTCCCGAGGGTCCGTTCATCCCTGAGCCGGAGCCTATCAAGGGCATTAACGGCATCGATCCCTGTGTGCTGCTCGCATCCGACGGCAATGCCTACATCTTCTGGGGCAATGGCCGTTGCGCCAAGCTCAAGGACAACATGAAGGAACTCGCCGACGATACGCCGAAGGAAACCGTCAAGTGGCGCGACCGCGAGATGGAGATGATGGGTGTCCACTGCCTCAAAGACCTGCCCAACCGTCAGGCAGAGGGCCCGTTTGCCTTTGAGTACAATGGCAACTATTACCTCACCTATCCATACGTCAGGGAGAATACCGAGGTTCTCGGCTATGCCATGAGTAAGAACCCGATGGGTCCCTACGAGTACAAGGGCCTGATCATGCCTGAGCATGAGAATGGCTGCTGGACCAATCACCACAGCATCGTCAATTACAAGGGGCAGTGGTATCTGTTCTATCACCAGAATGCTTTCTCGCCGCGTGACGACAAGCGCCGCAGCGTACAGATCGACAAGCTCTACTTCAATCCCGACGGTACGATTCAGGAGGTGAAGAAGACCCTGCGTGGTGTCGGTATCAACCAGGCTACGGAGAAGATCGAGATCGACCGCTACAGTGCCGCCAGCGAAGGTGTGACCACTGCGCTCATCGACACCGTCAATACCTTCCGCAGCTATCAGGCTACGATACCTGCTAAGGGTTGGATCAAGTATAACGACATCGATTTCAGTTGTCTGACTGATGGCTATTTGGTGATTTCTGCCAAGGCGGCCGACAATACCGTTTTCTATATCCGTGAGAAGAGTGCCGATGGTAAGATCTTGGCTAAGATCGAGATGACCGTGAAGCCCGAGACACCTGCCGGAGCGCCCGCTATGTTCCGCCGCGACTTCAGCAACCAGTGGCTTACGAATACCGCTCCTTTGGCGTTTACCCCAAAGGGTGTGACAGACCTGGTGATCACTTGCGAGGGTGATGCTCCCGTCAGTGTGGATTGGATCCAGTTCAAGAACCGTCCCAAGTACTTCTCACCGGCTACAGCTACAGCTGCCCAACCCGACGAGAACGGCTTCATCCGTCGTTGGCTGCTCCTCGAGCCCATCGACAAGCCTAACAGCGGCAATACCGTCTTCACCGACAGCTATCTGCGTGAGCACTTTGCCAGAGAATACTTCAAGGGTCAGCAGACCATCGTGCCGAAGGACGGTCAGAAGGTCAAGGCCACCTTCAAGCAGGAACAGGCCCCCGCAGGCTTTGGCCGTGGTTTCGGTGAGGAACCAGCCCAGCCCGAGGTGAAGACCGTTACTCAGACGCTCACCTGGCATGCCCTCGACAGCGAGAACTTCAACGTGAAGCTATTCCGCTTCGCCGAGAAGTGGGGTCAGCAGGTCTATGGTGTGCTCTTCTGGGCAGTCACCATCATCGACTGCGACGAGGATATCGAGAACGTCCGTCTGGCTGTCGGCTCTAACTCCGCTTCGATGTGGTGGCTCAACGGCGAGGAGGCCCTGTTGCTCTCCGGCGACCGCCGTATGGTGAAGGACGATGCCATGTCGCCCCGTCTGACACTGAAGAAAGGCCGCAACATCCTGCGCGGTGCCATCATCAACGGCCCGGGCATGAGCGACTTCTGTGTCCGCTTCCTCGACGAGAAAGGTAACCCTGTAACTAACTATTCAATCAAAGCTCAGTAATATGAAAAGACTACATACAATACTGGCGGCCCTGACGCTCGCCACAGCAGCAAACGCGCAAATCGGCGCACCCTATATCCACGACCCCTCGACACTGGCCGAGTGTGAGGGTAAGTATTATACCTTCGGCACTGGTGGCGGCGGCCTGATCTCTGAAGACGGCTGGAGCTGGAACAGTGGCGCCGACCGTCCCGGTGGCGGTGCGGCTCCTGACGTGCTGAAGATCGGCGACCGTTACCTCTGCATCTACGGTGCCACCGGTGGTGGCCTCGGCGGTGGTCATGCAGGCCGCATCCTCACGATGTGGAACAAGACCCTCGACCCGAAGTCGCCCGACTTCAAGTGGTCTGAGGCTGTCGAGGTGTGCTACTCCGACGGTATGGAGGATCAGGATGCCATCGACCCGGGTCTGCTCTTAGATCCCACAACTGGTCGTCTGTGGGTGAGCTATGGTACTTATTTCGGCACCATCCGTCTTATCGAGCTCGATCCGAAGACTGGTTTCCGTGTGAAGGGCAACAAGGAGAAGGATATCGCCATCGACTGCGAAGCCTCCGACCTGATGTACCGCGATGGCTGGTACTACCTGCTCGGTACGCATGGTACCTGCTGCGATGGTGTCAACTCTACCTATAACATCGTGGTGGGCCGCTCCAAGAGCGTCGAAGGCCCGTATCTCGACAACGTAGGCCGTGATATGTTCCACGGCGGTGGTAAGATGGTCATCGCAGCCGAAGAGCGCGCCTGTGGTGCCGGTCACTTCGGACGTTTCATCGTCGACGAAGGTGTCGAGGTGATGTCGTTCCACTGGGAGGCCGACTTCGAGCTGAGCGGTCGCTCTACGCTTGCCGTCCGTCCGCTGGTATGGAAGAACGGCTGGCCTGTGGCTGGCGACAACTTCAAGGGTGGCAACCTGGCCATTCTGAGTGAGCGTCGTGGCTATGCCCTGGAGCTCGCCGTCGATTTCGTCCGCATGCAGCAGCAGCGTCAGGGCTGGTTCAACCGCAACCAGATGCAGGAGCCTGCCAAGCCCATCGCCAATCAGACGCTCGACGAGGTGAAGGCCACCTGGCCCGAGGGCGACATCCCCGCCCGTATCGGCGACTATATGTACCGTCCTCACCAGCGCTGGACCGTCACACCCGTTGACGAGGCTGGTGGCTATCTCAGCAATCCGTACTTCAAGATCACCATCGAGGGTACCGATCGTGCACTCGCCGCTACGGCCAGCAAGGAAGTGACTACCGTCAATGCCTATACAGGTGCTGACGAGCAGCTCTGGCGCATTGAGCAGCTCACCGATGGCACCTACCGCATCATGCCGAAGGCCATCCCCGGCATCGAGGGCACGAATACGAAGTACTGCCTCTACTCCGCCGGCGACTCCACACCGACCCTCGCTGAGTACGATTTCAACAGCGATAACTCCAAGTGGAACTTCCGCCTCCACTAATAATTAAGCGCATATAGGTCATAGATCTGTTTTAAATATATAGGAGACCATCAATGATGGTTTCCTATATTTCTTATACCATCACCATAAATTTTGTGCTCAGAATTAAAATAATGCCTAAATATTTGGAACGTATTGAAAACTTTCCTACCTTTGCAGCCAGTATAGATAAAAAGGAACAAGTCATGAAAAAACAATTGATCCTCGCGGTGTTGGTGCTGTGTTGTGCTGGGGCTGCCGTATGGAATTACATGCGATATCAGGAACGACGGGCGCTTGTGGAAGCGTTCAATAGCGACCTGGCACTGCGGTTCAACGACATCATGAATACGACCTATCCGTTGATCGACAGCTTCGCCATCACGCTGAACAACAGGGCAGATTCGATTGATGCGATTGCCCAGAGATCGAAGGCCAACACATCGCGAAACT
>Ga0310695_10010300_pt1 | contig 13724 bp, 16 predicted proteins | sample RumenRJG_04DNA_FD_203882 | JGI IMG/M metagenome (GOLD analysis project Ga0310695, IMG submission 203882) | Bovine rumen microbial communities from Lethbridge, Alberta, Canada - RJG_04 (v2) (version 2) | ecosystem: Host-associated > Mammals > Digestive system > Stomach > Rumen | place: Canada...
ATTGTGGGGTAAGGGGATTTTATGCCTCCTTGTGGCGATTTTCACCTCTTTGAGCCTCTTTTTCTGCGTAGCCTCTTTTTCTTTCAGTTCTATTTCATTTTTTGAGGGTGGTTGCGGATTTGAGGTTTAAAAGAATAAAGACGTCTTTACAATGAAGTTATCAACCGATTAAAAAAGTTTACTGCAATGAAAAAGAATGATCAGCCAACCAAGCGAGTGTTCAACCTTATTATAGTTGATGAGAGTGGTTCAATGTCCATCATACGCCGTCAGGCTTTCTCGGGCATAAACGAAACGCTGCAGACCGTGCGCAATATGCAGGAGCAGTTTCCCGGACAGGAGCAGCGCGTCACCCTTGTGACCTTCGACAGCTTTAACACCGCATGGCATTACGACAACACACCAGCCCGGCAGACCAAGGACCTTGCCTGGACAGACTACAGCCCCAGTGGCGGCACGCCTCTCTACGATGCTATGGGCATGGCTATATCGAAGCTGAACGCACAGACCTCTGATGCCGACAATGTGCTGGTGACGGTGATTACCGATGGCGAGGAGAACAGTAGCAAGGAGTGGACTTTGAAGATGGTCCGCACGATGATAGAGAAGCTGAAGCAGCACAACTGGACTTTCACCCTCATCGGCACCGACAACCTCGACGTGGAGGGCATGGCACACTCTTTCGCCATTGACGAGCATCTGGAGTTCCGTCAGGACGAAGCGGGCACCAAGGCCATGTTTGCCCGCGAACGTCGCAGCCGCAGCCGCTACAATGCCTGCTTAGAGTCGAGCACGCCATGTGCTGTAGGCTCCTTCTTTCAAGAGGAGTGATAAATATTGGCGCAGAGAGAATGTCTGTTGGTTCCCTCTGCGCCTTTTTTCCGAACTCTACCTATCTCTGCAGGCTATTGTCTTTTGAGGAGTATCTTGCATTGGCTATCGAAGTCCGTCAAAAATATGAGGAACTTCTGGGTGTCGAGGAAGTAGCTTGGATATGCTTCCTTTTAACATTCAGGTGGAAGCTGGAGCAGGGTGGGCAACTGTGAGACAAAGTCTCAAAGATAAATTTTCGAATTTTCTTTCTGTAACGCAGAATTTCTGCGTAACGATATGCTTATTTTGCATCATGAAACATATAAATGAAGCGTATTATGGAAGAATAATTTCTCAGCTCTTTTGTTATAAGCGCGGTCCGCATGCAAAAAACTCTAAAAAAGTTTTGCCGAATCATTTTTATTGCATATATTCGCAACAGATTTATTGGCAAAACAATGCCGACTATTCTTTGGCTTGGCTAAATTCTGGAAAAATCTACAAGGGTCAAAAGAGTAAGTCGAGGCAGAGTGATGCATCCCTGCAAAAGGGACGCGGACTGTGCTTTCGCTTATCTCGACCCAAAGGTTTTCCAGAGCCCGCCAAGCGAGAGTAAGAGATTGGAGAGGACGTGTTCCTTTTTTTATTATCATATTTGTAACTAAAAACGTAAAACGTCTATGGCACTATTCAAAAGTACAGCAAAAGCCCGTAAACTCACCGACAGCATCTTGGTAGAGCCCGGCATGAGTGTTGGTGTGGCAACAGTATCTGCCATCACCCCTATTACTGCTAATGGAGGTCAAGATGTAGCAGATGCTTTCATGCGAGTATATGGTAGGAGCATTTAATTCTGTATATTTTGAAACAGTTAAAAACAATAAGATATGGAAAAAATAAATACGATAGAAATAGAATCAGCTTTTTATGATTTAATAGGTGAACTTGAAAAGATTAAAAATCTGAATGAAATAGCTGCATCTTACCAGAAATCAGCTACCCAAAATAAGGATGTTGCTGACACTCTTAGCATAGCGCTCACCCAATATTATGAACACGCATCAGCTATAGAAAAGAATCTTGTAGACTATCATCAACGAATTGCCACAGAAATTAAATCGACCAAAGATTCGTTTGAAGAATCACTGCTTAATGCAGAAATAAATATAGAGGAATTTCAAAAAAAGACAGATAAAAATATAAGATTCTTTAGAATTCTTCTAATCATTTCGATAATATTAAGTTCTGCAGTTTTGTCAGTTTTACTATTAATAAAATAACTATGTCGATTGATGAAGCATATTATTTAATCTGCTCCCATCTTATCGTAGCAGATGGTGAGATAAATATAAAGGAACTAGAGACCTTAAGCGATAGATTTGATCGCCTAAAAGTTACCGAAAAGCTTGAAGAAGAACAGAAAAAGATTTTTCAAGATCGAGATGATAAAATTTCAGACTCGACTCTAATTGCTATTTTACAAAATGCGAACATGGGAACTCTTGATGATTTTTTTCGAACTCTATTCTTCATTGCCTATGCTGATGGCTATTATGATAATAGGGAAAAGGCCTATATAGAACACATACGCAAACAACTCAATTTTGATGAAACAAAAGTAACATTGATTGAGAAAGAAATAGCTTCTCTACATGTGTATAAACCCAAAGAAGAGCATTGGGCTGAATCGCTAAAAGCTGTATTTGAACGTATCATCTATGAATTGAAGGAAGATAAAGATAGAGAATATGAGTACGAGCTACTTTCTGGTGCTAACTTTTCTCGTAAAATCACAGCCATAGCTAAGAATTCAGAGGAAGACTTGGTTATCTCTGATTCTATAATGCAGAAACTCAGTAATAAACTAGAAAAAGAGGTAAAGTCTATAGGCACAATTGTTGATATCCTTAAAGATAAGGAAAGAAAGGACGGAAGTCTAACGGCTTCAATACAAATTGTCGAAAGTTTATATCGGACAATAAACACTACCATTATAAAGTCGCTAAGAAACAATTTGGAAGTTTTAAATAAGAAAAAAAGAACAGCAAATTATTTCACTATCGCCTTTATGGGGCGTACCAAAGCAGGAAAAAGCACTTTTCACAAAGTTGTCACTCATGAAGAGACTGATGATATTGGGATAGGCAAATTGAGGACGACTAGATATAACAGGTGTTGGTATTGGCAACATTTACGTATTATCGATACTCCAGGAATTGGTGCTCCTGGTGGAGAAACTGACGAGAAAGTCGCTCAGAGCATCATAGACGAGGCTGACTTGATTTGCTACTTGGTGACTAATGACTCTATTCAACAAACGGAATTTGATTTTCTAAGCGGACTGAAGGAAAAGAACAAGCCACTTTTTATCATACTAAATGTCAAGCAAAACCTTGACGGCGTAAGATTGAAGAGGTTTTTTAGAGAACCTACAGCTTGGCTGCATGATACGGGGCCACAAAACATTCAAGGTCATATAGACAGAATCCATGAGTGTATTGGAGGTAAATACGATTTGAGTGCAATACAAATTGTTCCCTTACAACTTTTGGCCGCTATAAAGTATTTTGATAAAAATACGGAGTGGACAGAAGAAGAGAAGAATGCTCTCCTTGAAGGCTCAAATATCAAGCAATTCGTAAAGTTAATCAAGGAATGTGTCTTCCGAAGTGGCAATATCAAGAAATCTTTAAATATCGTTGATGGGTGCTATGTACAGACAGATGACATTTATCAAGTATTACATAAGTGTTGTGATGATTTAAAAAAACAGCGAGACCAGTTGTCAAACAAGAAGAATATGCTGATAAGTTTTATTGAAAAGGAATCTATTAGAACAAGAAATGCAATCTTATCGGCAATTCGTGAATGTCACAACAAGCTAAGAAATAACGCAACGAGTTTTTCTGATCAGAACTACGAAAAAAAGGACAATAAAGCTCTACAACGAAAGTGGACAGAGTATTATCCGAACAAAACAGCATATAAGCATTTTCAAGACGATATTGAAAAGGAAGTAAACGGTTTCCAAAAAGCCGTAAAAGATAAAGTCGAAGAGTGTTTTGATGACTTGCAGTTCTATTTTTCACAGAAAGAGTTGAATGATAACTTGCAAGGCGATAAAATCTTTAATTCAAGAAGAGCTGCCCAGGTTGGAACAACGATTGGAACTGCTATTATAGGGATTTTTTCAGTAAAACTTGGAGCTTTAGCCCTTGCTGCAACTAATTTTTGGAATCCTGTAGGATGGGCAACTATTATAACTTTAGCTGCTGCAGCAGTAGGAAAATGGATAGTCAGTTGGTTTAAATCTAAAGCAACAAAGATACGAGAAGCTAAAGACAAAATGGCAAAGGCTTTGCGTAACAGTATTACTGCTAATGAAACGAAAATGATAGAGAATATAACTCCAAAATTTGACAATCCTATAAATGAAACTAAGATTTCATTAGAGAAAAACTTTTCTACAATACTTAATAATTTAAACAAACTGATTATTATTATTGATGATTTGAGCAATGATTGCCAAACCTTTAAGAGTGAATATAATATCGTTGTTGCCTACAGAATTATTCAACAGCTAAGGCCAAGGATAACTCAAACCATTGCAGAATATGGAATTAGTAATCTAAGTAAAGACTTTTCTGTTGTTAGACCTTCAAGGTTTTCTCTTGAAATATCATGTCCATATCAAATGGATAAAGACGACGAAAAAATTGCAAGTGAACTTACTCAAATGACTATTACATTAAAATGAAATAACAATGAGAAAAACAAAATTTGAATTTGCATCAGCAAGTCGCAGATTAAATCTGCTTATTGGAAAAACGTGTGATTTCCTTTCTAAAAATGGGCAAGATTCCATTCGAGAGGCTATGATGGCCGAACTGGAAAGCGTAAAACAGCGCAAGTATATAAAGATAGCTTTTGTTGGTCAGTATAGTTCAGGAAAGTCAACGATTATTTCGGCACTAACTGGCAACAGAGACATAAAGATTGATGCAAATGTTGCAACGGAAATAGTCTCAGAATATGAATGGAACAGCATTGTCTTGATGGACACACCAGGCATCTCGGCAGGTAAAAAAGAAGAGCATGATCAACGTACCATGCAAGCACTGAAGGAATGTGATTTGATAGTTTACGTCTTAACATCTCAGCTTTTTGACAATTTGATTTTTAACGATTTTGTCAAGATGGCTTATGAGAATAGTTACAACGACAAGATGCTCGTTGTAATTAATAAGATGTCAATGGAAAATGGGGAATTTGAGGACTTAAAGCAAAACTATCTGGAATCTATAAAGAAACAATTTCAGGAGAAAGGACTGTCTTTTGGCTTCCCAATTGCTTTCATTGATGCTTACGATTACATTGATGGTTTTGAGAGCGAAGATGATGAATTTATAGAAATAAGTCACTTTGATGATTTCGTGGCACTATTAAATGATTTCGTGGCACGAAAAGGTATTATGAAGAGGGAATTTGATACACCCATTCGCATACTTAGAAAATATCTAAGTGATATAGCCGTTTCAGAAGTAGACCCAAATTTGGCTCGCATTTTCAGTCAATGTGCAAATATAATTAAACGCATAAAGAATGATATAGAACGAGAAACAGCATATAAGTTAAATGCATTCGAAGATGATAACGTAAAAGAGGCATTGTCTGTTTCAGAAAATTTTGGAAATAAAAAGAAAGAAGAAATTGAGAGTAGCGTTGACCAACTTCAACATTTTATTGAAAATAAGACGGGCGAATTGGTAAAGTCTATCGGCGAAAGCATCAACGAGAATTACAATAGGATGGCAGAAGAAGTCAGGGAGTTCCAAAGTCTTGACTCACTTAGGCAATTTGAACAAAACATAGAGATTCAATTGAAATCACCCAAGCTTTCAGAAGAAGAAAGAAACAATATGGGCAGTCAGCGGAAAATGGTTCAGTGGCTCACTCAAGGTGGAAGAACAATTGTAGAAAAGTCTGGTGGTACATCTTTTCTGGGGGGGATCTCAGAAGTTGCTGGCTCACAGTTACACAAAGGGGTATATGATGTAGGGAAATTATTCGGTCATAATTTCAAGCCTTGGGAAGCTATACGCATTTCTTCAAAAATCGCAAAGTTTGGACAATATGGTATTCCTTTTATTGCGTCAGCAATTAGTATGTATTTAGATATACGATCAGATAATGAAGAACTTGAAAATCTAAAATTATTAGATAATGCCAAGAAACAGTTTGTTAGTGATGTCAAGAATCAATTAAACAAGATTAAAGAAGAAATCCAAGAGGAACTTCGTAAAAATATTTATCATAATATCGATCAAATCATCAACGAATTTGAGCGCAAGAAGATAGATATATTGCAACAAACGAATAAGAATAAAGCAACTAGTAAGTCTATAAATGAACTTGATGGAGAATATGTAGACTTTATTGAGTTAATAAATGGAGAAGAATAGCAAAACGAGAATATATGATTTCCAATTGTTTAAGAAAAATTTATGGATATCGATAGCATCTCATTCCCTCCGGCAACGGAGGCATAAATGGTGAAGGCAGGACGCTGAAAGAGATTTGCGAAAAACCTGTGCCTGAACATCTGATTAGGAAATTGGATGAGGAGCGACTGGCTCCTGAGGTGGTTAACAGGATGAAGGCAGACTTAGCTCGGATGGGGTCAAGTAGGGTGCCTCAACCTGCACAGAATGGGCATGTGGATTTTAGTGCTATTGCATGGCCGGGAGTGAGTGCAAGATTGCCTGAGAAGGATGGGCTGATAGCTGCTATTCGCCAGAACTATCCTGGTATTAGTCTTGATGATATTACCCCAAGGAGTATTCGCGACATTACTTATTATATAGGACGTAAGGCGCTTGCCGATCGTTATGGTATTACTATATCAAAGGCAGCTCACATTATCGGACTATTGGATCTCGTAATCCATGAAACGGATGATGGGAGAATAGAAATTGTGCCCAACAACGTGCACCGATTCAAGCAACTCTATGCACACAAAGGCTATGTGTCGAAGATGCTGAAACTCATCAACGGCAAGGAGGTAGCCGATGAAGATGAATAAATAGTATTGAGTCCAAAATAATAAAAAATGTAGGCTATAGCCTTTTTTTATCGGCTGCGCAGGATTTCTGCGTAGCCGATGCTTATTTTTGTAGCGTTGATTCAAAAAATGTAGAACTTAAACAAAAAAGTATGGAACAGTTACAAGAGTATTTATGGACAGAGAGTATCCCTTTGGTGTTTGTGTTGGCATTCATGGCTGCGATTGAAGCGATGGCTATTGTGATGAGTATTGCGATTAGATTTCGGAAAGTGTCGCACTTATTGATTGCTAATACGTTTGGCCTTTTTGTATTCTTTTTCTTGATGTCCGTAGCAATCGCAAAAACTGAAATTGGTTGCTGGCTGCTGGCAGGGATGATAATAGTATTTTTTCTGACATTTCAAATATACATGTTGTCGGAAAGATTTAGGAATTGGGTTCAGCCAATGATAACGAAGAATGATGGCGAAAATAGAATCTCATAATGTATAATATTAAAGAAACTTGAATTTATGGAACAAGAAGAAAGAAAAAACAAACGAAAGAGTATTGCGGAATGGATTGCTGTTTTCTTATGTATAGCTGCAGCTCCTGTACCATGTATCACTGTGATGTCTGCTACTAAAGTATTGGCAGAACAATGGAATTGTATCATGTTGTGGCCGGCAATTCTGTGTCTGATTATTGGAGCTATTTGCTTTATGATTACTTATAAATTCCTTAGTTGGTTGATTTATTTGATTATTAAATAGTGTGTAGCCATGAGAGGTTGTCTTACGTTTATAATTACTGCCCTCATCCTATTAGGATGTGGCGGTACGGCATTGGTAATGATTATTGTCTTAGTTCCGGTGCTGCTTGGTGATGACAATGTGAGCGATATCAGTGGGTTTCATTGGTATACATGGGTAGCATGGATCCTTTTGCCATTAATATTGCTGAAACTTTTGGTAAAACTAAGTCGTTTTACGGCCAACTATATTTGTGACGCTTTGGGAGTTGAATAATAGTTTGCTGCAGCCATGTACTATGCTATGGTTTTAATCCATAATAAATCACCAAATAAAGCGTTTTTATAGTATATGAAGGATCAGTTCAAGAAATACTTGTGGATACTCGATTTGTTGTATAGCTCTGGAGGTATAACCTTTAAGGAGATGGCTGAGAAATGGAAGGAATCGTCACTTAACGATCGCAAGACAATACTCGCCAAGCGGACGTTCGATGATTATCGTCGTGCGATAGAGGAAACGTTTGACGTGGATATCATTTGTGATGCATCGCGTGGATATCAATATCGGATTGACAATGCACGTAGTCTTTCAACTGATCGTATCAAGCGATGGCTTCTTAGTTCGTTTGCTGTTAACAACGTCCTGCAGGGAAGCCGTCGGCTGAGTGAGAGAATCATTTATGAGGACATTCCGTCGGGCAACGACTATCTGCTGGAAGTTGTCAAGGCGATGCAGGACGGCAAGGTCATCAGCGTGGAATATGACAATTTCTTCGAATCTACACCAAAACAACTGCTGATAGAGCCTTACTGCGTGAAGGTGTTCCGCCAACGGTGGTATGTTGTGGGCAAGGCAAAGGGAGAGAAGGTTATTTGGCGCTGGGCACTCGACAGATTTCTCTCTTTGGAAATAACAGAAAAGAAATTCCGATTGCCAAAGGACTTCTCGGCAGATATTTATTTCAATGATGCTTTCGGTGTGATTGTTGATCCTGATGAGTGTAAGGTTGAGACGATCCGTCTGAAGGCTTATAGTGAGAATCATCGCGATGATTACTTGCGACACTTGCCGCTCCACTCCTCTCAACGCGAGGTTGAGAGAGGAGAGGGATATACCATCTTTGAACTGCGCGTGCGTCCAGCCTATGATTTCTGTCAGGAGCTGTTGTCGTATGGCGAAGAGGTTGAAGTGTTGTCACCCCAGTATGTTAGAGATTATATTACCGACAGGATAAGAAAAAGCCTCAGCAGGTATAAGGTTTAGAGATGCACAGAAAAATAGAAGGAAGCTAAGAAACCTTAGCGTTACTCTTTTCTTGAAAAACAAAAAAAGCTTGTAGGTATTTGACCTACAAGCCTTTTTCTTGGGTGCCCGGTGGGACTCGAACCCACGACATTCAGAACCACAATCTGACGCTCTAACCAACTGAACTACGGGCACCGTGTTCCTTTGCTTGGTGCTTCCTTGGGGGAAGCGGCTTTGTTTTAAAAGCGGTGCAAAGGTAAATGTTTTCCTTCAAACAGCCAAACAAAATCTGCTTTATTTTCTTTCCAGCATCGGATATGTGCTGCCGGGTGCCGGTCGTCTTGCCGGCATCAGGTGCTTCGTGGCTGTTTCTTCAGGTAGATGTCGCTCCGCCTTGCGGGCGTATGCTTATTTCTTCTCGGGCTGTGCTGACTTGGCGGGAGCAGCCTTGTCTGCTGCCGGAGCCTGCTTCTGTTGGCTTGCACCGAAGTTAGGCAGGTTGTTGGGGTTGGCAGTAGGCTTCTCGTTGACAACATTCTCGATGAGGCTCTCCGAGTTGGTGGCCTTTGGTGCCACGTATGCACAGATCACGCTGCACAGAACCATTGTCAGTGCCAGTCCCCATGTGGTCTTCTCGATGAAGTCGGTGGTCTTGCGCACACCCATGATTTGGTTCGAGGCAGAGAAGTTTGATGCCAGTCCGCCGCCTTTAGACTCTTGGATGAGCACAATGCCTATCATAAGTAACGCTGCGATGACAATCAGGATTACGAATAGTGTGTACATTTTGTTATTTTTTATTGTTATTTATAATCAATTTTTCCAAAAAACGGATTTGGTCTGCAAAGTAACGGTTTTTTTTTGGATATAGCAAATTTAATCGCTTAATAATTTCCAGAGCCTTGGAATATCTACCTTGTTTAATATATATGCGCGCGAGAGTCTCTGTGAAGTACTCGGGCTGATGTTCGTCGTCGGTGTTCTGGTTGTCGAGGTCGGGCAGATACTCAGGCTGTTCCTTCAGTTGGAAGGCTCCCTGCTCGTTGTTTATGAAGTTGTCTATCAGCGACTGCCCCTTCATCTGCGGTGCGCGCGTTGCTTCGGGCTCGTCGTTCTCTGTTTCCAGCAGGTAGCTCACGTAGTCGATGGTGGCATCTGCCGGGGTGGGGCGGCGTCGCGGAGCGGCATTGTCGGGCTTGTCGTCGGGCGGAATGGTGTCGAGGAAGCTGTCTATCAGTGCCACCGTGCGGCTTCCGCCGTCCTTGTTGACAGCTGCTGTGGCCTTCTGCTGCTGTTGCTTTATCTGGTAGTGGGTGGCTTCTACGAGCTGGAAGAGAGCCTTTCGGTCGGTGATGTAGAGCGCGGCGCGCCTCAGTTCCTCGTCGAAGCACGGGTCGTGGAGCAGATACAGGTTCTTCAGCATCAGCAGCCTGGCCGTCTGATAGTACGGATAGGTGGCAAGCAGGCTCCTCAGGTCGTAGAGGGTCTGCTTGTTCAGGTTCTGCGGATGTTGTATCAGTTGTGTCAGGTCCATCTTACCAGTTGGCCACGGTTGCGTTGAATATCTGTTCGGTAATATCTTTTATCATTTCCTCGACGAGGGTTTCCTGCACGCTGTTCAGGCTCTGCGTGGTGTCGAAGGTCGAGGTGGCTGTGAACTGCCGCTCGAAGTCTTCGCTGTGGTTGGCGTTGTTGGTGAAGCGCACGTTCACGGTCATCGACAGCTCGGTCTGTGCCGAGTATCCTTCGCTCGACACCGACTTGTTGCGCTGCTGATATTGCGTTATCTCGCCTTCAACCTTCAGGTCGCCGCGGTTTCTCACCTGTATCAGGCGCGTGTGGTTGGCGTATTCGTCCTTCAGCTGGTTGTTGAACATGGCCTCCATCGGTCCCCACACGTATGCCGACCTTATCGGAAAGTTGGCTATCTGTATGGTTTTCGTCTTGGTGTAGTCGATAGATGCGCCGTTGAATTTGTAGCTGAAGCATGACGACAAGGTCATGGCGATGGCTGCTATGGCAGCGTTGCGGAGCAGTTTATTTGTCCAGTCCATACTGTTTCAGTCTTCTGTAGAGTGTGCGGTCTGATATTCCCAGTTCCTGTGCGGCTTTCTTGCGGTTGCCGTTGTTGCGTTCGAGTGCCTTGGCGAGCATCTGCCGTCCCAGGTCGTTCAGGTTCAGGGTCTCAGGTTCGGATATTTCCTCGGCTATGGCATCCTCCACGTGGCCGTGGATGTTGGTCTTTGCCGCTGCCTCGGGTTCGTAACGCTGCGGCATCTGGTCGGTCGTCACGGAGGGAATGGCTCCCGTGAAGCCCACGGCACCGTTCAGGTCGCGCACCTCCTGCATCTGTTTGCGCACGTTGTTGAGCTCGCGCCGCAGGTCAGAAACGTTTCCACGCAGTTCGTAGAGTATCTTGTAGAGTAGTTCGCGCTCGCTTTCGTAGGAGTGGTTGCTCGTCTGCGACGGTATCACCGCGAGCTGAGTGCTTTCCTGGTCCTCGGGAATGTACTGTGCCAGAAGCTCCGGCGTGATTTCCCTTTGCGGGCTGAGCACCGACATCTGTTCGGTGATATTCTTCAGCTGACGCACGTTTCCCGGCCACTTGTAGCGCATCATGCGCTCCTTGGCCTCCTCGGAGAGGGTGATTTTCGGCAGGTGGTATTTCTCTGCCATCTGCATGGCGAAGAGGCGGAAGAGCAGAATTATGTCGGCTCCGCGGTTGCGCAGCGGCGGCATCTGTATGGGAATGGTGCTCAGTCGGTAGTAGAGGTCTTCGCGGAAGCGCCCCTCGCGCAGGGCTTTCTGCATGTTCACGTTCGTGGCAGCCACGATGCGCACGTCGGTCTTGCGTATCTCGGTGCCGCCCACGCGGATGTATTCGCCCGTTTCGAGCACGCGCAGCAGCCGTGCCTGCGTGGCCTGTGGCAGCTCGCCCACCTCGTCGAGGAAGATGGTGCCGCGGTTGGCGATGCCGAAGTAGCCCTCGCTCTCGCCCACGGCCCCCGTGAACGAGCCCTTCTCGTGGCCGAAAAGCTCGCTGTCAATGGTGCCTTCGGGGATGGAACCGCAGTTTATGGCGAAGTATTTCTCTCGCCGACGCGGTGAGTTGTCGTGGATGATGCGCGGTATTATCTCCTTTCCCACGCCGCTTTCGCCCACGATGAGCACGCTCAGGTCGGTGGGGGCCACCTGCAATGCCACGTCGAGGGCGCGGTTCAGGCCGTCGTCGTTGCCCACGATGCTGTAGCGTTGTTTTATTTTCTGTAGTTCCGTAGTGTTCATATATCGCTGACAAAATTACACATTTTATTTTGTAATTTTGAATAAAATCGCAAACCTTTTGTAAATAAAAGGTGGTTCCGAGGGTTGAGAATAATCAGGGTTACGAACTGGCAACGGTTCTTGCGTCCTTTCAGTAGCAAGCGGCAAGTTGATTATTCATTTCCTCATTCTATCGTGGTTTGCATATCAAAGTCATCGCCTCTCGCACTTGCTACCAAAGGAACGCAAGAGCTCATGACTCTGAGCCACCAGCCTTTAACAATGAATCATTGTCGGGAGTAAAGGTAATTACTTTTATTTTAAACCGCCAAATATCAAACAGGATTTTTACGGGGCTGCAAGTCCATGAGGTCGAAGTACATGAGTCGAGTTGCTTGAGGAACAACTGCTTTGTCCTTGCGTGTATTCTTTGATTCTTCTTCCTCTGATGGGAACAAGTAAGTAAAGCCGTTCTTCTCATAGTAGGCTAATGCGTCAACTGCATTACGAGCATCGACTATCAGGAAACGATAACCTGTCTTACCGCCACTACCCAGCCAATACTTGATGAAATTCATCAATGCTGTGCCAATGCCTTGATGTGCCATTGTCTTGTTGACAGCCAATCGTCCTATCAAGATGCCAGGATAGCGTTTGAGACGTTTCTCGCTGAGGTCATTTTCTTCACGGAATGTCTCTTGCTTTCGATTGGAAAGGTCGGTCATGCGAAGGCTGTCGTTGGAAACTGAGAAAGCACAGGCAATCTGCAGAGGATTGCTATTAGGGCGGAACACATAAGAACGGCTAACCATCCGTCGAGTATATCCAATAACATCTTTCTGGAAGTACTCGTCAAGGTCATCTATACCACACGAAAAATGCTCGCACTCAGCGAGCACATCTTTCGTCAGTTCTGTGAACGTAAAACCGTTCATAAGTTCTTCTACGGTCATAGCGGCATTCCCGACCTTTTCATCATTTCAATATAAGCACGCTCTTCTTTCTCGTTAAATATAACGATGTGGCGTGGGTTGCGCTCACGCTCTTCTGCACGCTCTATGAATGTCCTTGCGGCTTCACCGCGCAATGTTGGGATAATCTTTACTGGTGTTGCCATATTTATACTTTTTTTCGCTTGCGAAAATACTCAAAATTCTCCAAAGTTGCAAGGATTTGGCAAGATTTCAGCTGAAATGGAAGGAAAGCGAGGATATTTACTGATAGGAGTTAAGGCAAAACGCTTGACAAACGCACTGCAAATGTGCTACCTTTGCACCGTCGCGCCCCGGTTCCAACATACTCTTTCGTCTCGGAAACACCATATACTGTACCCCAATCTCCATACTCAAACGGTTCGGCAGCAGGTTGCTGAACCCTTCTTTTCCCGCATTTCCTATTCTGAAACCGCTCGTTCGCCACACTCCTCCGCAGCTGAAAAGCTGACCGCAGGGCTTGGAAAAGTCATTCCCAGCCGTCCCTGTCTTTTTGTAAATAAGGTTGATACCTAAATTACCAAAAGAGATGAAAACAAGTAAGGATTATCTTCGTTCCAGTCTGGATCGTTGCCGTTTGCAGCAAGAGGTATACCGTCTATACCGTGTAGA
>Ga0310695_10010301_pt1 | contig 13723 bp, 21 predicted proteins | sample RumenRJG_04DNA_FD_203882 | JGI IMG/M metagenome (GOLD analysis project Ga0310695, IMG submission 203882) | Bovine rumen microbial communities from Lethbridge, Alberta, Canada - RJG_04 (v2) (version 2) | ecosystem: Host-associated > Mammals > Digestive system > Stomach > Rumen | place: Canada...
TTACTCCATTCTGAAGAATCATTCCTTTTTTCCACGCATAAGCCTGTTTAACAACAGAATCAGATATTTTGTAACTTCCATTCTGCCCGAAGATGTAAACTCCGCTATCTGTCGCAACATAAATATTATTTGTTGTCGGATTGTAGCCTGTAAACAATACCTGATTTATTGAATCAGCAGTAAAAACCATTTCAAGCGTATTTGCGCCGCTAAATGCGTAAACAGTTTTGTTCATATCGGCCCAGAAGTAAGCCCTATGTGTATCGCATCCTAAATATTTCATATTTGAAACATTTACAACACTTTGAATATTAGATATAACTCCATTCTGATAAGTACACGAGAAAACAAGATTATTTGATACACAATACGTTTGCCCATTAATAACAAAAGCCGCATCAAGGTTTTCAAACATCGAAAGGAAGTAATACTTAAACTGAACTTCGTTATTGTAATAAATCAGCGGATAACCATTTCCGTTTATTACTGCAAAATCTTTATTTACATAAGACTTAATCAGGCTAAAAAAGAAAGGGAAGTTATAAATAACATTTCCACTTGTATCAACAGGATATTGAACGCCTTCAAGTTCGGTTTTCTTTCCACTATTAGAAGTATTTGTATATGACCTAAAATAAACAGGGATTCCCGCACTATCCGCAATGTAACAATCAACAAGCGCAAGCAAAGTTTCACATCGTTCCGCACATAAAGGCATAGATTTATTTGTTTGGACAACATTTACAATTGCGGAGAATCTGTAACATATAACAGGATTCAAAAGAATCGAGCTGAAAGGATTCTTTGTTATTTCATAATTTGCATTTATGGCTGTTATATACTGATTGCTATAGCTTGCTTCTTTTAATGATTCGTATGTAGTTTTATTAAGAGTTGTAGTAGAGCTAAAATAAAAATGATTCAACGCATCAGACGGCGGCATTAATGGATAGCCGTCATAAGCTCTGTTGTTCCAATCATTACAGAAATTAAATGCTTTTAAATTATTTAAATTAAAACAGTTAATTTCAGAAATTGTATTCATATAAAGACAATTTTCATAAATCTTTAATTCTGTATTTATTTTTTTTGAAATTATGTGAAGTTTTGAGTTGTTATCTTTATAAAGAATTTTATCTGCAGAATATTGAATCTTAAAATCTTCATTTATAGAGTTCCATTCAGTTAGTAAAGTTCCAATCCTGCCTGTCGCCGCATTACTGGCAGCCCATAAACCATAACTAATTCCTGAAATATGCTCATTATTATAAAGAATACGCCATTCTTCTTCATCATTAATAGGGATATTATCTAGCATTCCCCAGTTAATACCAGGCTTGTTGTTGTCATCATAAAATGAAACAAAATTATATATTTTTTTGTTTTTTATATATAAAAATGAATTAAGACCTTCGCTGTCTGTATAACAATAAAACAATTCTTTTAATGTTACTGAATTACATTCATACTTGTATTCACTGGCAAGATCAGTAAAATTTGAAACAGAACGCCCATATTCATTTAATACCAGGTAATCAAAATTTAAAGGATTTTCTGCACTTGTTCCAAGATTAGCTCTAATTTTAACAACTGTAAAAGTCTGTTCATTTACAGTTTCTGTCGTTACAATAAATTTAGGCTTCCAAACATAATCATTATCTACAAGAACTTGTATTAAAGGATAAAATACTCCCTCATAAAACAAAGAACCTATTTTGTATGTAACTCCGCCTTCTGTATAAGAGCCAAAAAGCCCTCCATTCAAATTATAACTTCCAATTGAGTACCTATAACCAATATTTGCTGTTGTCAAAAGTCCGTTTAACGGCAGTTTATAAAAACTTCCTGAACTGCTTCCTGTGCTGAACCAAATTTCATTAAGAAAATCTACTTTCCAAATTGAATACAATGAATATCTATCAGTTAAAGGTTTTGTTGTTGCAATTCCATCCCAAATTAAAATAATATTTCTTTGTGTAATTCCGCAGAAAACCAATTTGTCATTTATTTCATAAATTTTACACAGTGCAGCATTATCAAGGTATGTTATATCTGTACTGTATTCAACTCCATCGAACTTTACCCAGATTTTGTTAAACTTCACAAAAATATAATCATCCGTAGAAAATCCCGAATCATTTTCAAGAGTAGCAACAGCAAGAATGTCATACTGGTTTTCAATTATCGTTTCTTCAAAGCCCTCTTTCTCAACTTCTAGAAGCGGCGTTTCATTTCCGCTTAAATCTTTTTTAGTCAGAATCTTTGTTGTTGTGCCTTCCGGAAGTGTAAAATAATACTCATTTCCATCGTTATCAAACACACTGCCATTAGTTTCTGCTGCGCGTTCTTTTTTCCACATCGGCGAGAGCTTATCACCAAAAAAAGGTGCATTCAGTTTATTGAATCCTGTAAACTGCTTAATATTTGAATCAAACTTGTTTAAGTTTAAGTTTGCACCCTGTAACTGTATATCGTAAATATTTGAATTACTGTTAGCCATACATTATTAGTATTAAACTAACAGTCGTTAGTTAAAACGAAATTAGAAAAACAGCCGATAACTTATGGGTTTTCCGTTGCGAACAGAATTAGATGGTTCGCTTGGATCAAACAAAACTTTTCCTTTCTGACATACAACAAAATGACTGCCGCTTAAATACTTGTACTCAACAGCAACAATCATACCATCGGGAATGTCATAAAGCGAACTGATAGGCACTTTTTTTACATCCCGGAACTTCAAAGAATTGTCAATCATTTTTACATAATCAACAGGCTTTTTTACAAAGCCATCTTCCTGAATGTAATCAAAATACCAGCCATCTAAAACCCTTGCAGTCAGAGCTTTAATATCTTTGTCTTTTCCAAAAATATACGCCAAACAATACGCATAGCAGCTGTTCCCGAACAGCTCTTTCATTTGATTTTGAATATTCATAATTTATTAGTTAAAAAAAGATGTCCTTCACTGTCGGCACAATGAAGGACAAGAGGAGGTATATATCAATGAAAGCCAAAAGACACTTTATTAGTATATCAGTTAGTTGTCGTAATGATTATTGATGTTATCGCTACTGATGCAGAAACTATCGCAATAACTCTCCAGAGCTTCGTACTGCTTTTTGATTTCTGCAATTTGTTCTCTAATTCCTTGTACAGTAGTTCTTGATTCGCTGAGAATTTCATTTGTTCGTCTAAGGCTGTCTCTAATATCTGACGTTCTATCTCTAGCGCATTCAAGTTCATTTCTAACTTGTTCAAGTTCTCGTCTATTGCGTTCCAGTCTATAGCTTTGGACTGTGGCCGCACAGATAGACAACAATAGAAAAACAAGCACAATGCAATTAATAACCTTTTGCACAATTACAACTCCTTAATCCCGAAACATCCAAGCCAGAAACAACAACACTAAACCTATAAACCAAACAGCCAAGCAAATCCCAAATAAAACCATTTATGCACTCCTTTGTTTTGCATACGTCTGCCTTATTGTGTACAGAGTATCAATCATTTTACTGTTAAAGTCTGTTGCAATATCAATAAACTCTTTTGATTGAAAATATTCATCATCAGTTCTTTTAAGAACAGCATTAAGAACTAAGCCGAGTTTAAGTTCCTTATACTTTGCGTCATTTCGGATGTGGTTCACCATTATCATTTGTTGGTATACATCGCCAACCCTTGCAAGAATAGTTTTGCATTTGTCTGTATGCCTGTACTGTTCAGGAAGTTTTACAGCCACGCCATCAAGTGCGCTATTAATTTGCTCCCATTGGAGCATCAGGCAAAATCTTTCCTGTTCAGAATCATCGCCTAAACTGATTTTATCAGTATGAATCTGCAAGCCCGATTTCTTCACCAAAAAATACACCGCAACCAACACAATTAGAAGTAACAAGATTCCCCAACCATTTGTTAAACTCTGTAATATTTCTGAAATATTCATAAAACTTGTCTCCGTTAGTCTGTTGTCTTGGTGTATTCAATCCACCATCTAACACCTGCACTTGTGTCCAATCCACTTATGTTTGTATTAAACTCCAAACCAGTAGGCACAACAGTTAACATTGCTCTGATTGTAGCATTTACATAACCTGTTAAAGGTAACACATCACCATTGTTAGACACTCTAACATTACCACCGACTTTAACAACAGTGTCCACATAAGATGCTGTAAGTGTACTGTCTACTATTTGAACGGACGAATAATTTAAATATATTCCTGCCTTTCTATAAATCGGTTTACCATCTATCCACTTTTTGCCTGTGTTTACTTCTGATGTAGAGTAAGAATCTTGTGTTCTTAAAGTATTAACCATATCGCTTACTGTGTCTGGTTCAACGTAGGCAGGTGTCGCCTTAATGCAATAGTTCACGCCGACTTGCTTTCCGTGAGTGGTAGAGCCGTAACGATAATTAGTCGTTATTGTGCCGGTATCTGCACGACCTGTAAGTCCATAAGAAGAACCCGAAGGCGTCATATAACTACCCTCTGCTCCATTCGTATGAGTATGATTTTGTAATTGGTCATCTTTGAACTGCCCAACCGCATAAACATCGTGCTCGTGTATTCCGTTAGGATTCGTGCTGGCGTCATAGTCGTTGCTTGACTGACCCGCTCCGACCAAATTGCATTCGCGCAAGTCAGGCAATCGGTTGCTACCTAGATACGCATACAAGGCGGCGTATGTCGTAGTGTCGTATACCGCTCCGTTGCAAGGCAAATAGCCGTCAGGCACAAGATTGGAGTATACCGCTATGATTGAGCCTAAAGGCAAGCCGTAGCCGTTGCCTGTTAAGGCTCTCTTTTTCTTTGTTCCGTTTTCTGTATATATTTCGTAAATCATATCTACCTTCCTGTATAATCTCTGTCTTTATAAAACATTCCGCAACAAGTGTAAGTTCCAGGACCTTTTATTATCCAGCCTTTTTTTGCAGCAATGGAAACAGAAGCATTAACGGTATATTGTCCTGCAATTTGTCCTACTTGAACCCAAGTAATTCCATTATCGGAAGAAACAAAATATTGAACCGCAGGAGTTGTCGCACTTGTGGCCAAATAAACAATTCCATCATAAGGCATTTCATATCCATTGACGAAAAGAGAGGCATCAAGAGTTTCGGGAGCACTCAAATCGTTTTGTTTCCGAATGTAATCTTTCATCTGGTCTATAACGTCATCGTGTCCGCCTCTAGTTGCAACAAGTGTGTTATCGGGAATGTTCGCAAGGTCTGCGTCTAGTGCCGTTTCGTTGGCATAGATTGGGATTTTATTATCATTAATCGGCGCTTTTGTTACTGTTCCCCCATTTCTTGATACAATGTATGTCTTACTCATTACTGTTCATCTCCTGTTAAGTAGTCTTTATCGCCGTCAATTACAACAAGCGCATTATTTGCAACATATCCGTCTTGTCCTTCTGGAATCAAAAGAGCCTCATTATATGCCGCTTCATTTGGATAGTGCAAAACAGAACCGCTTCCGCTGTTTCCCCATTCGTAGGAAATATCTTCAACGTCAGCAGTAACTTTATCAACAAGATAATGTGTACTTACTTCAAGCTCTGCTGCAAGTTCCGCACTTGTAACCATAACACCAGGAACATCCGGCGAATCTACTTTGTAATAGTGCGAACCGTCAAACCCATATAAGCCGCTGTGTATAACGTATACTGTATAATATGCATCTGCTACCCAAGTATCAGAACCACTTTCAATTTCAACTTCTTCGCCATTCAGTTTATAAAAAGTTATTCCGCCATCATCATCGTCAAACTTCCATAACGTTTCAGTTTCATTTCCTATCTTTGCTTTTAATACCTGGTTGCTCATTGTTGGAGCATTAATTGTAAATGCCTTTTTTGTTACAGCATCCCAAATTAAAAGTGCTCTGTCTGTCATATCGTTTTCTTCAGCCCTGCAAAGTAAAGGCTCTAATTTGCTTAAATCAAGTTCCGTAAATGTTGCCGCAAGATATTCTTCATACGGCTTATTTTCACTTTTACTTTCCCAGTCAGTCAAAGTTCCTACCGGTTGCGGATTCATCAAAGTATAAACTTTTTCATCTTCCACAATTTCAAAGCTGTACCATTTTCCGTCTGTGTTTTTATAAGCAATGTTTGTGTAATCGTGAGCAGTTCCGCTTCCTGTTCCTATTCTCAAAGTGCCATCTCTTGTCACTCCGACAATAAGGTTAGAAACCCCGTTGTAATCGTGAACGATAAAGCCCGCTGTTTCGCGATTCCCCATTGGAGTAGAATTGTTAGCCCGCATTACAATCAAATCAGCCTGACTTATAATCTGCTCTTGTTCTACCGTATGAGTAGTTCCGTTAACATACAAATCGCCCGATACTTGAAAATCGCCCGATACTTGAAAATCGCCCGATACTTGTCCGTCTGTTGCTTTTAAGTGTTCAACATCTAATGTGTCTGTTACATTGAGGTTTTCAAAGCTTTTAATATTATCAAGATTCAAATTGATAACACCTTCAAGCGTAACACCTTTTATGATCTTGTTTCTGACTTCGCCAAAAGTTTCAGCAATTTGCGCACCAGAACCAATATACCAGAACTTGAAGCTCTGTGAACCGTTTTCAATTCGCAAAACTCCGTTGTTATCTTCGTACCAATCAATATTTTCATTATCAGAAAAAGCAATATAGTTATCTAAATCAATATTGATAAAAAGAAAATTAGTATCAGAATTATGTGCAAACATAATTGTGCCGGGTAATACTTTTACATAATTTGCAATCGTGCCTTCATTATCAAAAGCAAACTTCTTGCCATTAAATACATCAGCAAAAACCGTTGTTGATGATAATTGCGGAATACTTGCAATTAAAGCAGTTAAGGAACTTGTAACAAACTCTGTAGAAAATCCATTTACAGTGTTAGCCAAGTTCCCTAATTGTGTACCAAGTGCCGCAATACTCTGCGATAATGCTTTTATCTCTTTTTCAATATCTGTATAATTAGGAACACTGTTTTTTGCTCCGTCTGCATCAGATATTTTCGGATTACTAATTTTCATTTATGCTCCTTATCTCTTTTTCTAACATTTCTATTTTCAAGGTAATTTCTTCAATTGCCCTTTTTATTGCAATTATTGATGTATTAATTGCCGTTGGACTGCTTTCTGTTACTGTTGGAATTGTGTTCATTTACTTAATTTCCTCATAATCGCCGTTTATCAAGTCTGCCCGGTTATCCTTCAAATAAGTTTTCAAGAGCATACTTGTACCATCTTTCAAACGTACTTCTATTCTCAAATATGGATTTTCATTTACTTTCTGAATAAGTTCTTCAAGCATATGAAAATCAGTTTTTGCAGAAAGCAGTTTTCTTTTGTTTTTTTCTTCTGCTTTCAATTCCTTGTAATATCTGATTGATTCTTTCAAGATTCCCATAGTTTACATCCTTCCTGTTTTTCTAACGTTTCTATACCACTTTTTCATTTTTCCGTAGTAATTACCAACAACTTTATTTTTACTTGAATTGTTTTCCGGCCTATGTCCCGGATTAACTGTATAAACATCATGAATATTTTTAATGAAATATTCACCTTTAGATGGCGCTTTCATCAGTTCTTCAACCTTTTCTTTCGGTACTCTCGGATACCAATATTTTTTATTACTTCCCTGAAACTTTACATACAGTTCTTGCGTTTTTGGGTCGTACTTAACATATTTTAGCGCAGTTGACGGAATGTCCGTTTCATACATCCTTTCATTTTCTGCCTGTTCTTTTACCAAGTCTTTTTGGTCAGCAGTCAAAGGTGCTTTTCCTTCTGCCTTTCTGCGTTCTTCAACTTTTGCAAGTCTGTTATTTACAAGGTTTCTACCTTCCTGATCAATTTCCTTTCCACGAAAAAAACCACGAGGCGAAAGCGTTTCTTTTTCGTCTGCGGTCTTTGGATGGAACTTCTTGTTATCTTCGCCAGCTAATTGCCTTGTAAATGTATAGCGAGCTGAAAGCGGATTAGTCATAACAATAGACTTTCCGCTGTTTATTTTGTTCGTGTCAGTATTTATCTTTCCTAAATTTGAATGCTGTAGAAAATCACGCTGAAAGATTTCATCTTGATAGTCTTTCTTTTTCTTAAAGAAGTTAAGCAAGTTCATTTTTTACACCTTCCTTAATTGGATATATTTTCCCCTTTCGCAAAGTTAAAGACGCAAAACCATCTTCACGCAATGGAAATACCCTTTTGCTTTCTGCGTCATAAGGCGCAACTAATAAGCCGTTATATTTTCCACAGGCATAATTTACCAAAGCTGCAGAACCATCTGGAATTGATGGCATATTAAACAGTTTCAAAACTTTGCTTATAAAGTCCTTATCTGACATATCAAAGTTTAAACCGTTACGCTTAATGCGTTTCCATTGTTTTCTGATAGCTTTTCTGTCGGCAGTCTGCCCGTTTAGAATGTAGGAAGTAATGACAATAGAACCGACAAAATCGGTGTACATATCGCCTTCAAAAAGGAAACAGTCTTTAGTTATGTTTTTCTTAATACGTCTTAAATTCATATTTTATTAGTAAAAAGAAAAAGGCACTATGCAGAGGGAAGGGTTTCCGCATAGTGCCAATTAGATTAAATAGGAGACATATTGTTATCTCAGTTATTAGTATTCTGCTTTCTCATTTTTTTCAGACGTTCGGCAGCTGCTTTTTTCTGCTCATCCGTCATAACTCTTGTATGCGGCACTTTAAAAGACAAGTATTTTACTGGAACCAAAGCCAGCATAAAACCGCCGTTCTCTGCGCTTGGTCCTGAATCAATAACCACATCTTTACTTTTAGATGCAATATGCCGAATCTTTGTCATAAGAGTTTTATCTGCTGTTGTGATTTCCATTGTTTCATCATTGCTACAATAATGAATACCTGTAGCGCCTTGTTCTACATTTGCAGAAAGCGCTTGTTTTGTATTCTCTTTCATGCTTTTACCACCTTGTAATTATTAGTTAAAAATGGCCGTATTTCGCAAAAACACTTGATTAATAATGCATGAAAAACTTGTACACTGCTTAAATCGACAAATTACTCAACCGATAAAAAGAAACCGTTAAAACCATTGAGTTTCTTCAAACTCGTTTTCTGTTATTGGTTCACCATCCACAAAGTCAGGGCAATCTTCCTCTTCTTCAATATTCGTGTAAGTGAATAAATCTCTTACCAGGCAGAAGCCTTTAGTCTTACAGTCTACCCATTTTGTACAGTGTGAACATTTACAACCCATAACTAAAACTCTCCGGTCTTTTTGTTTCCACTTTCTCCGCCTGCATCTTCTCCACAATCAAAGAAGAACTGTCTTGAAGCATACAGAAGAGCCATTGTTATATCAGGGTGGAAGCCGTCATCAAGTTCGCTTGTGATGTTATCGAGTTCGTCACGCTTGTACAAAGTCTGCTCAAACTCGTTTGCAACTTCTCCACCTTCTATGTTTAAGATACGGCCATTGCGGCACCATTCCGCAAGAGTTTCAAAGGCAAGCGCGCGGTCATATTTGTAAGCACAATAAGCGGGCAGTCCGTAAGTCTGAGAAAGTTCATAAGTAATTGATTTCTCGTTTGTATCTGTGAATATCTGACAGTTTGAAAGGTCTGCGTTTGGATTGCGCTCTATGATAAAACGCTTTCCGTCTTCGAAGCCTTCTCTTACTGCATCCACAATCATTGAAACAGTAGCCTTGTTGAACTTGCGCTCAAAGATAACATAAGCTCTTTTCTGTTCAACGTTAGCGGCCATTGTTACGATACCGTTATAGTCTGCAAATCCAAAGTCTACGCCGGTGTAAATGTGAGTAGGTATGAAGTCTTGAGGGATAGCACCTTGATAAACCTTGTAATCTTTGAAAACCTGTGCTTCTGTGTCGTAAACAATCTTTCCGTAGAACTCACGCTGGATAAATGCGCTGTCTCTTGTACATCCTTTTTCTTCACATTTGCGGTCAATCTCTGCATCCGGATTTTTGATGTAAGGGTTCTGGAACATAGTCCATGAGTATTTAGTCCATGCAGTGTTATTCCAGGCTTCCTCAAAATATGTTCCCTTGCGTCTTGGTGGTGTACCTGTAAGCAGTAAAACAGAGTCTTCATAGTCCATAAGTGTAGGTGAAAGAATGGTATCAATGAGATAACTCATGTTTATCTGTGACTGAGCTTCATCAATAATTACAAGTCTGTTTCCAAAACCCTGCAGCTTATCAGCCTGCGCTCTATCCTTATTGCCCTTGAAGTGACAAGTAGATCCATTTGCAAAATGAATGATACCTGAGTTTTTATCGTCATCCACAATGGCAATTTCACACCTCTGGGCCTCTGCAATAACCTTGTCGTACATCTGTTCTATGGCGTTATCGAATGTAAGGTTGATATAAACAATTCTTGAGTCAGGTTTTGCAGCTACTTTCAAAATCTCGTCTACATTACCTTCTGTCTTTCCCGCACGTCTTGAACACATGGCAAGTTTACGTCTTGAGGTGAAGTCATTGAATACGTCTTTCTGTTCCTTGAAGAGTCGCTTTTGAAGTCTGAATTGTGTAAAATCAATGTCTTTATTGAGGTTGCGTTCTGTCTGTTCATCCAGCATTGATATAATATCCTGTTGGAGTAACTGTTCAGCCCATAAGCGCCCGATAGGTGAGTTAGGATCTCGCAATCCCTCTTTACATAACTTATGAATGTATTCCTGATAAAATGGTTTTGTCTTGCCGTCACTGTCAATGATAGCCTTACGAAGCTCGTTATAGATTTCGCCTTTTATGAGTTTATTCATTTTTTGTGTCTGCTGCTTTTTAGCCTGTACTTCTGGAGTACCCATTTTCTTACCGGCCTTTTTTGCAGTTTCTGAGTTAAATTCTGTTGATGAATTAGGCATATTTTATTAGTTATTCAAACCGTTAGAAAAACCGTTAAAAATAAAAGACCGCAAGCCCTAAAACCTGCAGTCAGTCCCTACCGAGTAGAGGGTTTGATTTATTAGTAAATAAAAAGACGCTGACAAGGTAGAAGACAAGTCAGCGTCTATCGCTAAAAAAATATTTAAAACACTATTGGATAAGTGTTTTTAAAAGTCCTGATTCGTTTTACATGTGAATCAGTTAGCCAATAAAATTATTTAAACCTACAACGTAGGCATTTCACTTAATCCATCCGCCTATATAGCGTTTCTTTATCTGAAAGTTTCATACACCTACCTCAAACTTACTGTCATAGTACCAACAACACATCTTGCAGGAATTACTGTCATCCCATTGTCCGTCACTGTCAAAATGTCCTGTATCATAACCACCTTTTGCCTTGTAAATCTTACACATCTTACAAGGGTCTATTACTAAAGGAATATCATTTATATATCCTTCATAACTTTCTAACTGGTCTTTTAATTCTGTATTTTTTACAGAACCACCGATGCTTACAACTCCGCCTTCAATCTGATTCTCTCCTGCATTCTGTTTAACTGTTGTGTAACTTTTACCCATATTATTCCTCATTCCTTCAATGCAATAAATCAACCCAAATCCAAGCACTCCTTTTGCAAAATCATATTTAAACTCACTTGGAAAGAAATAAACCCAAGCAATTACTCCGAATATAATCAGCAGTTCTAAAATTAACCAATACCACCATTTCATTATGCAAACCCCTTTGTTTCTCCGTATTCACTCCAATAATCTCCGCTATTTCCATAACGGTAGATTATTCCATTTAGCCCAGAATCGTTAATAACGGTTACAGTTCCAAGACTTGCATCTTTCGGCATAACCTTTTTAATCTGTTTTACAATGTCATCAAGAGTTACACCTATTTCATAACCGTCATCATCAAGTTCTATCTCTGGCTCAAAAATATATTTATACTGATTAAAGTTTTCTATCGTGTCCTGTCCTTTAAGAGTAAAAGTATAGAATACGGTTAAATCTTGCATTGTAAAACCAACTCTTGTTTCACCAGATACTTTATCCATTTCTATTCACTCTCCTTAGGAAGTACAATTTCTTTCCAACGGTATACAGTTCCAAAAAGCGAAAACTCTTTTCTCGTTAGAAGTCTGCATACATAATTTATCTTTCCGTTTATAAAACCGCCACCACAAATACAAAGCACAACCTTGTTGCTATCCTTTGGTAAATCTCCGTCTGCAACATAATGCCATTCATTAGCCTTGTTATAGCCGAACTCTGCACCGTCTTGAAAAGCCTGTTCTACATCTTTCCATTCAGAATATCTGTCCCAGCACCCAATCTGCTTATCAGCATATTCTTCTGCTTCTTTCTCAAACATAGTTACTCCTTATTCAAACGAATAACCCAAAAACTCTGGCATTAAATAGCGTTTCTCATAGTGCATTTCCCTACATTGATGAATGTCTAATGTAGGGTGATTATCAACAACCTTTTCTCTCCATTTACAGGTCAAGCAAGAATTACACCTGAACCATGCAATCATTGTGGCACTGTCAATATTGTCGATTATTGGATTTTCAGTAATCGGCTTTGCTTCATAAATTTCTTCTTTCATTTATTTACTCCTCTACAAAATTTATATAAACAACTTCGCAATCTTTCATACATCGGTGTTGTGTATTTATTGCAGTTGTGTAAAATACTGTTGCAAGGTTGATGTTATCAACCCAATTATTCCAATCGCCTTTTCTATTCGCTCGATAGTAAGTGTTATCAGTTTTATTTCTTAAAACATATCTGTCTGTCATTTCTCAACCTCTTTATTTTACTTTCCGCCTTAAAAGTAAAATAACAGATTTTCTTATTTTACTTTTTCAGTTGTTCGGTTTTTCCGAACAGTTCAAAAATTGCTCTGCTTCTGCACAAAGTTTATTCCACAAGTCTGTATGTTCTTGTGGGTGTTCGGGGCCGTACTCATTCTCATTGTTTACAAACTCTGAAAACTTTTTAATTATGTCTTTTGCTTTGGTGAGTTTATATTCAAGGTCGGTTATAGTTTTTTTGGCTTCTTCACACTTAAAAGCAGTATATTGTTTTTGCTCTGCCAACTGTGCTTTAAGTTCAGTTATCTTTACACATTCACCTTCTTCATAGGTGCAGATAATTTTTTCAAAATCTCCGCAGCGTTGTTTTAATCCATATCCGCAGTTCTTACAGTTCATTCTTTACCCCCTTTCATACTCAATAATCGTTTTGTGAATTAATCTTTCAAATCTTCAAACTGCTTTGGAAACATAATTTTTAATATTTGTCTATACTTACGTCTATCTTCAAAACCAAGTAAGCAGTACAAACCGATTAAGGCTAAAATTTTTTCCTGTCTTTCTGTCATTTCTCAACCTCGCTCGTAAGAATTATATGTCCGCAATATTCACAAACATAATAATAGCAGAATCCCCATAACTGCTTTTTCATTCTTTTATTGCATTTAGGACAGTGCATTATTTACCTCGCAATCTTTAAGGAATTGCTCTGCCTTAACTTTCCAATCAAGGCTATAGTTCCAACCTTCTCCCCAAGTAACTCGAATGATATTTTTAATAAGTTCTTTCAGTTCTGCGTTTTCTTTTTCGAGTTTAAGAATGTAATTGTTTTTCCATTCCATTGTCTGTTTTTCAAGTTCGTCTTTAGTCATTTTTCTTTTATCTCCTTAAAAACTTCCAATGGTCTTTATTTTTACAATACTCATTTTTTACATCTTTTAAGTCACAAAATAAGTTTCCTATACCAATGTCTTTACTGATGTT
>Ga0310695_10010306_pt1 | contig 13716 bp, 13 predicted proteins | sample RumenRJG_04DNA_FD_203882 | JGI IMG/M metagenome (GOLD analysis project Ga0310695, IMG submission 203882) | Bovine rumen microbial communities from Lethbridge, Alberta, Canada - RJG_04 (v2) (version 2) | ecosystem: Host-associated > Mammals > Digestive system > Stomach > Rumen | place: Canada...
GCCGAGTATCCGCTGCGGGTATTTTTCTATAAAGACCGGGTGACGGTCTGCCTGGACACCAGCGGAGATTCCCTTCACAAGAGAGGATACCGCACCATGCAGGGTGCAGCGCCGATTACGGAGACATTGGCGGCAGCCCTGATCCTGCTGACTCCCTGGAAGCCGGATCGGATCCTGGTGGATCCCTTCTGCGGCAGCGGCACCTTTGTTATCGAGGCTGCCATGATCGCCGCAGGCATTGCCCCGGGCATGAACCGGTCCTTCACGGCGGAGACCTGGACCAATCTGATTCCGAAGAAGTACTGGTATGAGGCCATCGACGAGGCGCAGAACCTGGTGCACGACGATGTGGAGACGGATATTCAGGGCTACGATATCGATGGGGATATCGTGAAGGTCGCCAGGGAAAATGCGGCCCGTGCCGGCGTGGATCACCTGATTCACTTCCAGCAGCGGCCGGTGGCGAAGCTTAGCCATCCGAAAAAGTACGGATTCATCATCACCAATCCGCCCTACGGCGAGCGTCTGGAAGAGAAGAAGAATCTGCCGGAGCTGTACCGGACCCTGGGAGAGCGCTATCAGGCGCTGGATTCCTGGTCCATGTACGTCATCACTGCCTGGGAAGAGGCGGAGCGGTATATCGGAAGACGTGCGGACAAGAACCGGAAGATCTACAACGGCATGATGAAGACCTATTTCTACCAGTTCATGGGACCGAAGCCGCCGCGCAGACCAAGACAGGAGAATGCAGATGAAGCATAAGATTATATTTGCCACCGGCAACCGGGACAAGCTTCGGGAGATCCGGGAGATTCTCGGGGACCTGGGGCACGACATCCTCAGCATGAAAGAGGCCGGATTTGAGGGCGATATCGTGGAGGATGGCACAACCTTCGGGGAAAATGCCGAGATCAAGGCAAGAACGGTGTGGGAGAAGACCGGGGATATCGTGCTGGCCGATGATTCCGGTCTGGTGATCGACTGCCTGGGCGGCGAGCCGGGCATCTATTCCGCCAGATACATGGAGGGACACCCCTATTCCGAGCGCAACAAGGTCCTGATAGAGCGGGTCAATGCATCCGGCAGCAGTGACCGCAGCGCCCGCTTTGTCTGCAATATCGCAGCCGTCCTTCCGGACGGGACCGTGGAGCACGCGGAAGCAACCTATGAGGGTATCATCGCCGATGCCCCTGCGGGAGAGAACGGATTCGGCTATGACCCGATTCTGTATCTGCCGGAGCTGGGAAAAACCTCCGCAGAGCTTTCCGAGGAAGAGAAGAATGCCATCAGCCATCGGGGAAAGGCCCTCCGGGCCATGCGGGAGATCCTGAAGAACAGATTGGAGGAGTTTCGCCGTTGAAGGTACTCATCGTTAGCGATACACACAGAAAAGATACGAATCTCCAGGAGGTTATCACCAGGACAAAGCCCTTTGACATGCTGATTCACTTAGGCGACGTAGAGGGCAGCGAAGACCGCATCCGCGGATGGTGCCTGGACCAGAATCCCGCCTGCGAGATTCATATCGTCCAGGGAAACAATGATTTCTTTTCCTCACTGCCCAGGGAGGAAGAAGTGCAGATCGGCCGGTACCGGGCGCTCATTACCCACGGCCATTACTACGGCGTTTCCGTGGGTCCCGAGCATCTGTTGGACGAGGCGGTGTACCGGGAGGTACAGATTGCCATGTTCGGCCACACCCACAAGCCTTATCTGGAAGAGCTCCAGGGCATCACGATGCTGAACCCGGGCAGCCTTTCCTACCCCCGGCAGGACGGCCGCCGACCCAGCTATATCCAGATGGAGCTGGACCGGGAGGGAGAGGCTCATTACACCATCAGCTACCTGAAGTAAAACCGTCCGAATTAATTGCAAAAACCGCTTGACATACGATGGCTATTAGGATATACTAGCTTTGCTGTTCGGTTAGCAGTTGGGATTCTGTAGCTCAGCTGGATAGAGCAACGGCCTTCTAAGCCGTGTGTCCGGGGTTCGAATCCCCGCAGGATCATGCGCGGGCGATTCGCCTGCAGCACAATTTCATAATGTGGTGGGTATGGCGTAGTTGGTTAACGCGCCAGATTGTGGATCTGGAGATCGTGGGTTCGAGTCCCACTATCCACCCTTTCCTTTATCTGGGAAATTGGTGATGGGCTATAGCCAAGCGGTTAAGGCACAGGACTTTGACTCCTGCAGCGTTGGTCCGAATCCAACTAGCCCAGTTTTTTATGGGGTATTAGCTCAGTCGGTAGAGCACTTGACTTTTAATCAAGTTGTCGGGGGTTCGAATCCCCCATGCCTCACTCATCGACTGATAATCGAATATGTAGTTTGAAAAGCGGAAGTCTGAGGGGACTTCCGTTTTTTTGCAGTGCGCCAGCGTACGGCAGAATACGCATATCTGCACCGGCAGGAGAAGAGATGTAAAATCTCTCTTGACAGTCTTTCCAGTCTGCCTGAAAACATCTGATATTCAAATATAGATTACAAAATATGATTATACGCAGTATGTCATCGCGGAGGCCGGCTCTCCTTATCTGTTTAGAATTGCGCACTCCATCAAATTGTGCTATGATATATGGAAATTCGCAATATCTCAGGAGGATAGATTATGGCAGACGTTACTGTGAATGAGAATAAAGAAGCAGCTGAGCCGGTCAGCAAGAACTTTATCGAGAGAGAGATTGACAAAGACCTGGCAGAGGGCGTGTACGACCATGTGCAGACCCGTTTCCCGCCGGAGCCCAACGGCTATCTTCATATCGGACATGCCAAGTCGATTCTTCTGAATTACGGCCTGGCGAAGGAGTACGGCGGCAAGTTCAACTTCCGTTTTGATGACACCAACCCGGAGAAGGAGAAGACCGAGTTTGTCGAGTCCATCATTGAGGATGTGAAGTGGCTTGGAGCGGACTTCGAGGACAGAATGTTCTTTGCTTCCGATTATTTCCAGACCATGTATGACTGTGCGGTTCTTCTGATTAAGAAGGGCAAGGCCTTTGTGTGCGACCTGACTGCAGAGCAGATCCGCGAGTACCGCGGCGACTTCACCCATCCGGGCAAAGAGAGCCCCTGGAGAAACCGCAGCATCGAGGAGAACCTGGAGCTGTTCGAGAACATGAAGAACGGCGTCTACAAAGACGGCGAGAAGGTGCTCCGCGCCAAGATTGATATGGCATCCCCGAACATCAACATGAGAGACCCGGTTATCTACCGTGTGGCCCATGCACATCATCACAACACGGGAGACAAGTGGTGCATCTACCCGATGTATGACTTTGCGCATCCGATTGAGGACGCCGTAGAGCATATCACCCACTCTATCTGCACCCTGGAATTTGAGGATCACCGTCCCCTGTATGACTGGGTAGTGAGAGAGTGCGAGTTCGAGAATCCGCCGCGCCAGATTGAGTTTGCCAAGATGTACCTGACCAACGTCATCACCGGCAAGCGCTACATCAAGAAGCTGGTAGAGGACGGCATCGTGGACGGCTGGGATGACCCGCGTCTGGTGACCATCGCCGCTCTCAGAAGAAGAGGATATACTCCGGAGTCCATCCAGAAGTTTGTTGAGCTGGCAGGCGTATCCAAGGCAGACAACTCCATCGACAGCGCCATGCTGGAGAGCTGCGTAAGAGATGACCTGAAGCTGAAGGACAAGAGAGTGATGGCGATTCTTCACCCGCTGAAGCTGATCATCGACAACTATCCGGAAGACCAGATCGAGATGCTGGATGCCCCGAACAACCTGGAGAACGAGGCGCTGGGCAGCCGTGAGCTTCCCTTCGGCAGAGAGCTCTGGATTGAACAGGATGACTTCATGGAGGTTCCGGCGAAGAAGTATCACCGCCTGTATCCGGGCAACGAAGTGCGCCTGATGAACGCCTACTTCGTTACCTGCACCGGCGTGGACAAGGATGCGGAGGGCAATATTACCGCCGTTCACTGCACCTATGACCCGGAGACCAAGTCCGGTTCCGGATTCACCGGAAGAAAGGTGAAGGGCACCATTCACTGGGTGGCTGCAAAGACTGCATTTGAGGCGGATGTGCGCCTGTATGAAAACCTGGTGGACGAGGAGAAGGGCAAGCTGAATGCAGACGGCACCCTGAACCTGAACCCCAATTCCCTGACAAAGGTGCGCGCCTACGTGGAGCCGGGACTGAAGGAGGCCAGAGCCTTTGACAGCTTCCAGTTCGTCCGTGACGGATATTACTGCGTGGACTGCAAGGACAGCGAGCCGGGACGTCCGGTATTCAACCGGATCGTGTCGCTGAAGAGCTCCTACAAGGTGCCGTCCGGGAAGTAAAAAACGGCGGAAACGGGCTTCCGACAGAAACCTACAGAAACTAACAAAATAATTTTTATCAAGGAAATTTATATCGATCATGCAAAAGTTTGAATGATTGATGAATTAATAACAAAAAAAGCCGCGAAAAGCACGGAACTGTCTGTGTTTTTGCGGCTTTTTTCATGGAAAAACTATAGATACAAAAGCCCTGAATGCCCGCAGGTTCGGGGGTGTGTTCGTTGACTTTCAAAATTTCCGATGATATAATGAATCCGTAAGATTTTTGGAAGAATTGCGCCTTTTTATGTGAAGAATATGACAGGGTTGATGAAACCCTTTTATATTATGAAATAAAAATGGAACGCATTCCACAATGTGGAATCTCGGAAAATCTTTCCGTCTCACTCACATGGACGCATCAAATGAAGGAGGTGTAACCAGATGTTAGCTGGACAGGACTTAACGTTTGTCGATACGCTATATGTATCGCTGCTGGGAATCTTAGTAGTATTCTCGGCCCTCATCGCTCTGGACATTGCTGTTATTATCATCGGCAAAGTTATCAATGCAATTCAGGGCGCGGGCAAGAATGCCGCTTCGAAGGCAGCTCCCGTGAAATCCGCACCGGCTGTTTCTGACGAGGCTGACAAGGAACTTCTTGCAGTTCTCGCTTCGGTAATTGCGGAAGATCTGGGCGTAGCTACGGACCAGTTCAGAATCACCAGTGTAACGGAGATTAAATAGCATTTCGGGGAATCACGAAAGGAAAGGTAAAGAAGTTATGAAGTACAGTGCTACTCTTAACGGCAAACAGTATGAAGTAGAATTGGAGAGAGTGGATGAGTATGCTCCGATCCCGCGCGGCGGCGTTGCAGCAGCAGCTCCCACAGCACCCATCGCAGCTCCTGCAGTAAAGGCAGCTCCGGCTACACCGGCAGCAGCGCCCGCACCGGCTCCGGCAGCAGCTCCCGCACCGGCACCCGCTCCGGCAGCAGCACCTGCACCGGCAGCAGCACCCAGCGGCGCAACCATCGAGGCTCCGATGCCCGGCAAGATTCTGAAGGTCAACGTAACTCCGGGTCAGGCCGTGAAGTATGGCGATACCGTCATCATCATGGAAGCTATGAAGATGGAGACAGAGATTGTTGCCCAGTCTGACGGCACCGTTGCACAGGTTCTGGTTAAGGCCGGCGATATGGTTGATACCGGCGCAGCCCTTGTGACGATGTGATGAATTGAGAAAAACGAAAGGACGTTTGAATTATGAAATACATCGCTACAATCAATGGAAAGAAGTATGAAGTAGTAGTCGAGCAGCTGGACGGCTATAAGTCTCTGGACCGCAACGGCGTGGCAGCACCGGTTATGCCGGTTCTTCCGCAGGCAGCTCCGGCTCCGGCGGCAGCACCCGCACCGGCAGCAGCTCCGGCTCCGGCAGCAGCACCTGCACCGGCTCCGGCACCGGCTCCCGCTCCGGCACCCGCACCGGCAGCAGCACCCGCAGGCGCATCCACCATCGATGCTCCGATGCCGGGTAAGATCCTGAAGGTTAACGTAACTCCGGGTCAGGCTGTGAAGTATGGTGACTGCGTCATCATCATGGAAGCTATGAAGATGGAGACAGAGATTGTCGCACAGGCAGACGGCACCATCGGTCAGGTTCTGGTGAAGGCCGGCGATATGGTAGATACCGGTGCAGCCCTGATTTCCATGAACTAATCCCGGGAGGTACAGGATGAACGTATTAGAAGTATTCGCGAGACTCATGGCGGAGTCCGGTTTCGCTGCTCTTCACTGGCGGAACCTCGTCATGTTCCTCATCTCATTTATTCTTATGTATCTGGCGATCAAGAAGGAGTATGAGCCGCTTCTGCTTCTCCCGATCGCATTCGGTATGTTTCTTACCAACCTGCCGCTGGCAGGACTGATGTATGATGCAACCGCAGACGGCCTGCCCTGGTATCAGTCCGGTGTTCTGCAGATCATCTATTCGGGCGATAAGTCCTCCCTGTTCCCCTGCCTGGTATTCATGGCAGTCGGCGCGATGACGGACTTCGGTCCTCTGATTGCGAACCCGGTATCCCTTCTTCTGGGTGCTGCAGCACAGTTCGGTATCTACGTTGCATTCGTTCTGGCCAATGCTACCGGCCTCTTCACACCGGCACAGGCAGCAGCTATCGGCATCATCGGTGGTGCTGACGGCCCGACCGCTATCTACATCGCAAACAACCTGGCACCGGAACTGATGGCTCCCATCGCCGTTGCCGCTTACTCCTACATGGCACTGATTCCGATGATTCAGCCGCCGATCATGAACGCCCTGACCACAGAGCATGAGCGGAAGATCCGCATGACCCAGCTCCGTGTCGTCAGCAAGACCGAGAAGGTTGTATTCCCGGTATTCGTCGTTCTGTTCTGCTCTCTGCTTCTTCCGTCCGTTGCTCCGCTGCTTGGTATGCTGATGCTCGGCAATATCTTCCGTGAGTCCGGCGTTGTAGAGAGACTTTCTGATACCGCACAGAACGCACTGTGCAACATCGTAACCATCATGCTGGGAACTTCCGTAGGCGCTACCGCCAACGGCGAGCTGTTCCTCCGCGTGCAGACCATCGCTATCATCTGCATGGGTCTTCTGGCATTCGCATTTGCCACTGTAGGCGGCGTGCTGCTGGGCAAGCTTCTGTGCATGCTCACCGGCGGCAAGGTTAACCCGCTGATCGGTTCCGCAGGCGTATCTGCCGTTCCGATGGCAGCCCGTGTTGCTCAGAAGGTCGGTTCCAAGGCTGACCCGGCAAACTTCCTGCTGATGCACGCCATGGGCCCGAACGTTGCCGGCGTTATCGGTTCTGCAGTTGCAGCCGGTTTCTTCATGGTTATTTTCAAGGGCTGATGCCCGGTACTAATCAAGGTAACTTTTATTGCGTAAGTTCGGACCGGTCTGCGGCGGGGGAGCTGCAGCCGGCCTGATGGCGCAAAATCTTAATAAAGGAGGCTTTATTGTGAGTAATAAAGTGTGTTCGTTACATGATGCGATTGCCAAGTATGTCGAGAGCGGCGATCAGATCTCCTTCGGCGGTTTTACAACCAACAAGAAGCCGATGGCAGCAGTGCGCGAGATCCTTCGCCAGGGCCAGAAAGACTTCATCGTATGGGCCGGACCGGCTGGTTCCGACTGGGATATGATGATCGGTGAGGACCGTGTTAAGGCATACATCAACTGCTATACCGCAGATTCCGGTGTTACCAACGTTTCCCGTCGGTTCCGCAAGAAAATTGAGGAAGGCAAGCTGATTTACGAAGACTACTCTCAGGATGCTATCATGTTCATGCTTCATGCTGCATCCCTGGGACTTCCTTTCCTGCCGGTACGGTTCATGATCGGTTCCGGTCTGGTTGATGAGTGGGGCATCACCAAAGAAGTAAGAAAGACTATCCCGGGTCTTACCGAGGATAAGTTCGTCTATGTTGAGAACCCCTTCAACCCGGGTGAGAAGGTTGTAGCTCTTCCGGTTCCGCAGCTGGATACCGCTATCATCCATGTGCAGAAGGCTTCTCCGGACGGCACCTGCATCATCGAGGGCGATGAGTTCCATGATGTAGATATCGCTGTTGCAGCAAAGAAGGTTATCGTAACCTGCGAAGAGCTCATCAGCAACGAAGAGATCCGCCGCGATCCTTCCAAGACCAAGATTCCGTGCTTCTGCGTAAATGCAGTCTGCCACGTACCGTACGGTGCTCATCCGACCCAGTGCTACAACTACTATGACTATGATAACAACTTCCTGAAGGCCTATGGTGCAGCTTCCAAGACCGAAGAAGACTTCAAGGCATTCCTGCAGGAGTGGGTATACGGCCTGAAGGGTCAGGAGGAGTATCTCGAGAAGCTTGGTGTAATGCGTCTGATCAACCTTAAGGTTACACCGGGTTACGGTTATCATGCAGATGTAAGTAAGGAGGACTAATACAATGGCTGACTACACAAATTATACAAATAAAGAGATGCAGGCTATTACGCTTGCAAAGCAGATTGTAGACGGTCAGATTGCTATTGTCGGAACCGGACTTCCGCTGATCGGCGCATCTGTAGCTAAGAGAGTATACGCTCCGAACTGCAACCTTATCGTTGAGTCCGGCCTTATGGACTGCAACCCGATCGAGGTTCCGCGTTCTGTAGGCGACCTTCGTTTCATGGCTCACTGCGGTACACAGTGGCCGAACATCCGCTTCATCGGATTCGAGGCTTGCGACTGGCTGCACAACAACCAGAGAATCATCGCATTCATCGGCGGCGCTCAGATTGACCCGTACGGCAACGTGAACTCCACCTGCATCGGCGACTATCACGCACCGAAGACCCGTTTCACAGGTTCCGGCGGCGCCAATGCCATCGCTACCTTCAACAACACCGTTATCATGATTCAGCATGAGAAGAGAAGATTCATGCAGAAGATTGACTACGTTACCAGCCCGGGCTGGATGGACGGCCCCGGCGGACGTGAGAGAGCAGGCCTTCCGGGCAACGTTGGTCCGCAGGCAGTTGTTACCGACCTCGGTATCATGAAGTTCGATGAGAAGACCAAGAGAATGTATCTGGCAGGATACTATGAGTCCTCTTCTCCGGAGCAGGTTATCGAGAACACCGGTTTCGACATCGATGTATCCCGCGCTGTTAAGCTGGATGCTCCGGATCCGGAAGTTATCCGTCTTATCCGTGAAGAGATCGACCCGGATCAGGTATTCATCAAGGTTCCGGTACCGGAGGCAAAGTAATTTCGTCCCTGAGACAACGCAATATTACGCATGACTGACCGGTTTCCCGGGAGAAATCTCCCGGGACCGGCTTGAAAAATAAGGAGATTACAATGGATTTTTATTCAATGCCCAGCTATTTCCAGAACATGCCGACCATCGGTAAGGCACTTCCGGCTGTAAACGCTGAGAACGAGCAGGAGATCCGTGCGGTTGAGGACGACATCCATGCTAAAATTGATGCCAACCACGCTGCAGGTATCGTAACTGAAGAGAAGCTGAACGAGAGAGGCCAGCTCTCCGCTCTGCAGAGAATCAACGCTCTGGTAGATCCGGGTACCTTCTGCCCCCTGAACCAGCTGTTCAACCCGAACGACAACAAGTTCGGCGACACCGGCATCATCAAGGGCCTTGGCCGTGTAGGCGGCAAGTGGGTTATGGTTATCGCTTCCGATAACAAGAAGATCGCAGGCGCATGGGTTCCGGGCCAGGCTGAGAACCTGCTTCGTGCTTCCGATACCGCTAAGCTTCTTCACATCCCGGTTGTATACCTTCTGAACTGCTCCGGCGTTGACTTCCCGGTACAGGAGCTGGTATATCCGAACAGACGCGGCGGCGGCACACCGTTCTTCCGCAACTCCGAACTGAACCAGCTCGGCCTTCCGGTTATCGTAGGTATCTACGGAACCAACCCGGCAGGCGGCGGCTACCACAGCATTTCCCCGACCATCCTGATCGCACACAAGGATGCGAACATGGCAGTCGGCGGCGCAGGCATCCTGTCCGGTATGAACCCGAAGGGCTTCGTGGACAAGGACGTTGCTGAGAGCATCATCACCCAGCTCGAAGAGAACTCCAAGCACAAAGTTCCGGCTCCGGGTTCTGTTCCGATTCACTATGATGAGACCGGTTTCTTCCGTGAGGTATATCAGGATGATCTCGGCGTTATCGAAGGTATCAAGAAGTACGTCAGCTTCCTGCCGGCATACAACCTTGAGTTCTTCCGTGTTGACACTCCGAAGGCTCCGCAGTTCCCGGCAGAGGATCTGTACAGCCTGATCTCCTTCAACCAGAAGAGACCGTACGATATCTATGAGGTTATGGCTCGTCTGTTCGATAACAGTGAGATGCTTGAGTACAAGAAGGGCTACGGTCCGGAGATGGTTACCGCTCTGGCAAAGGTGAACGGACTTCTGGTCGGCGTTATCGCCAACGTTCAGGGTCTGCTCATGAACTATCCGGAGTACAGAAAGCCCGGTTCCATCGGCGTAGGCGGCAAGCTCTACCGTCAGGGTCTTATCAAGATGAACGAGTTCGTTACCCTGTGCGCACGTGACCGCATCCCGCTGATCTGGCTGCAGGATACCACCGGTATCGACGTAGACGACGAAGCTGAGAAGGCTGAGCTGCTTGGTCTTGGTCAGTCCCTGATCTACTCCATCCAGAACTCCGGCATGCCGTCCCTGGAGATCACTCTCCGTAAGGCATCCGCAGCGGCTCACTACGTACTTGGCGGACCGCAGGCTAACGACAACAACGTATTCTCCATCGGTACTGCCGCATGCGAGTACTACGTAATGCCGGGCGTAACTGCTGCAAACGCTCTGTATTCCAGAAGACTGGTGAAGGACAAGAAGGCAGGCAAGGATCTGCAGCCGACCATCGACAAGATGAACGCTCTTATCCAGGACTACACCGACAAGTCCAGACCGGCATACTGCGCAAAGATGGGTATGGTAGACGAGATCGTCGACATGACCGATATCCGTCCGTACATGCAGGCATTCACCGAGGCCGCTTACCAGAATCCGAAGGGTATCTGCCCGTTCCATCAGATGCTCACTCCGAGATCTCTGCGTGACTTCGATAACTACAAGAAGTAATTTCCCGGAGATTCCGGCATAAAAGAATAAAATGGCGGGGCGGGATGTGCGTGCATTTCCCGCCCTGCCGATGTTGTTATCTGTAAGGGCTGCCTAACCGTGAGGAATCCTGTCTTTTTTTGCCCAAAACGGGAGAAGATATGATATACTGAAAAGTGCAGTAATAAAGGTCACAGAGACAGTACTACACTGACAACGGAGGAAATTTTATGAGCGATATTTTCACGTGTGGAATTGATGTCGGCTCGACTGCGTCGAAGGCTGTCATCCTGAAGAACGGCACAGAGATTGTCGGAAAGTCCCTGGTGGACGTCGGTACCGGTACCTCCGGTCCCGAGAGAGCAATCCGCGAGGTATTCGAGAATGCCGGGATGAAGCAGGAAGACATGGCCTACATCATGGGAACCGGATACGGCAGAAACTCCCTGACCATTGTTAATCACAATATGAGCGAGCTTTCCTGCCATGCCAAGGGAGCTTACTTCCTTCTTCCTTCCGTCCGCACGGTTATCGATATCGGCGGACAGGACGTGAAGGTCATCCAGATCGAGAACGGCGCGATGGTTAACTTCCAGATGAACGACAAGTGTGCTGCAGGTACCGGCCGTTTCCTGGACGTTATGGCGAAGGTTCTTGAGGTTGAGGTGGGAGACCTGGGAAGACTGGGCGCAGAGTCCACCAAGAAGGTAGACATCAGCTCCACCTGCACCGTGTTCGCGGAGAGTGAGGTTATCAGCCAGCTGGCACACGGCACGGATAAGAGAGATATCATCAACGGCGTACATCACTCGGTTGCAGCCCGCGTTGTCGGACTGGCACACCGCGTAGGCGTAAGAGATGATGTCATGATGACCGGCGGCGTAGCGCAGAACAGCGGCGTAGTCAACGCCCTGGAAGAAGAGCTGGGCCACATGATTCACACCGACCCGCTGACTCAGTACACTGGTGCTCTCGGTGCGGCATTGTTCGCATACATGAAAGCATCTAAATAGTTGCGTAAGTGACATTACGAAAGGAGATTTTGTATTATGGCTGAAAACGTAACAGCAACTGCTGCACCTGCAGCTCCTGCAAAAAAAGCGAAAAAGCCGGAACTTCCGGGCGTGCTCGCACTTCGTCAGGTCGTTACCGACGTATATCAGGCAGCATGGGATGCCAAGAAGGCTGGTAAGCCGGTAGGCTGGTCCTCCTCCAAGTTCCCGTGCGAAATCTGCGAGGCGCTCGATCTTGCAGTTGTATATCCCGAGAACCAGGCCGCTGGTATCGCTGCCCGTCACGACGGACAGAGACTCTGCGAGGCTGCTGAGGACATGGGCTATGATCCGGATATCTGCGGATACACCCGTATCTCCCTGGCATACTCCGCAGGCGTTGAGACCACCAACGAGACCCGCCGCATGCCGATGCCTGACTTCGTTCTCTGCTGCAACAATATCTGCAACGATATGACAAAGTGGTATGAGAATATCGCAAGAATGCACAACATTCCGCTGATCATGATCGATGTTCCCTACAACAACGACGTGACCGTAAGCGATTCCATGGTTGCCTACATCAAGGGCCAGTTCATGGATGCTATCAAGAAGCTGGAAGTTATCGCCGGCAAGAAGTTCGATGAGAAGAAGTTCGAGCAGGCATGCGCAAACGCTAACCGTACCGCTCAGGCATGGCTGCGCGTCTGCAACTTCTGCCAGTATGATCCGAGCCCGATGTCCGGTTTCGATCTGTTCAACCACATGGCTGACGTCGTTACCGCCCGCGGCAAGGTTGCTGCAGCTGAGGCATTTGAGCTTCTGGAGAAGGATCTGCAGAACTATGTAGAGACCAACCAGTCCACATGTCCGTTCCCGGAGAAGTATCGTGTTATGTTCGAGGGTATTCCGTGCTGGCCGGAGCTGAAGGCTCTGTTCAAGCCGCTGAAAGAGCATGGAATCAACGTTACCGCCGTTGTTTACGCTCCGGCATTCGGTTTCGTTTACAATGGTCTTGACGAGCTCTGCAAGGCATACTGCAAGGCTCCGAACTCCGTCTGCATCGAGCAGGGTGTTGACTGGCGTGAAGGCCTCTGCCGCGACAACAAGGTTGACGGCGCTCTTATCCACTACAACAGAAGCTGCAAGCCGTGGTCCGGTTACATGGCAGAGATGCAGAGACGCTTCACCGAAGATCTGGGAATCCCGTGCGCAGCATTCGACGGCGACCAGGCTGACCCGAGAAACTTCAATGAGGCTCAGTATCTGACACGTGTTCAGGGTCTGGTTGAGGCTATGGAAGAGAACAGACTGAAGAGAGAAGCTGCAAAGGCAAAGGAGGCATAAGCATTATGAGCAGAATTGAAGAGATTATTGAAGAATTTAGCGCTGTTGCCTCCAACCCGGGCAAACAGATGAAGAAGTTCGTCGATGAAGGCAAGAAGATCATCGGCATCGTTCCCTACTATGCTCCGGAAGAGCTGGTTTATGCAGCCGGCATGGTTCCGATGGGCCTGTGGGGCAGCAACAGCAAGACCATCAGCCGTGCAAAAGAGTACTTCGCAACATTCTACTGCTCCCTTGTACAGCTTGACCTTGAGATGATGCTGGACGGCACCCTTGACTGCCTGAGCGGCGTTATCACCCCGACCTGCTGCGATACCCTTCGTCCGGCTTCCCAGAACTTCCGCGTATCCATGAAGAAGCTCGGCAAGTTCCCGACCATCTTCCTGGCTCATCCGCAGAACAGAGTTCCGGAGTACGGCATCCAGTTCTGCCTGGATCAGTACACCAACGTAAAGAAAGCTCTTGAGGAGATCGC
>Ga0310695_10010308_pt1 | contig 13714 bp, 13 predicted proteins | sample RumenRJG_04DNA_FD_203882 | JGI IMG/M metagenome (GOLD analysis project Ga0310695, IMG submission 203882) | Bovine rumen microbial communities from Lethbridge, Alberta, Canada - RJG_04 (v2) (version 2) | ecosystem: Host-associated > Mammals > Digestive system > Stomach > Rumen | place: Canada...
AACGGATATGTTCATTCGGCCGCGCTGACTGTAGATGGCGATATAAAAACCTGCTGGACCGAAGGCGTAAAAGGCCTTGGCATTGGCGAATATATCCAAATATATTTTAACGGTACGTATAAGGTCAGCGGCCTGAATATCTGGGCAGGGCATCAAAAATCGCAGGATTTGTTCTATAAAAACGCACGGCCTGCTGCCATCAGGGTAATTGGGTCAGACGGATCCAACATAGTATATCCGCTGGAGGATAAAATGGGTATGCAGCGTGTTAATTTCACTTCACCGATTCATGTCAGCGATGTAAAAATCGTTGTGGAAAAGGCAGTGCGAGGAAATAAGTATGAAGACACCTGTATTGGTGAGGTAAGTTTCTTTTAATAATAATCAGGGGTAACGGTTGGCTGCTACCCCTGTTATTTTTTTGCGATGAAAGGCTGAATGAGATGAACCAAACAATCCGAATGATGAAAGCAATATGTCTTGTGCTTTTGCTGTTTTTAGCAAATGGTTGCAGCGGGATGGGCAACAAAATGAGTTGCAGCGGGATGGAAAATAGTTTGGCAGGATTTAAAAAAAATTCAGAACAGAAACCGCCAAAAGAACTGCATGCGGCAAACGCGATAAATATGGAAAAGGAATTAAAGGAAAAGAGATTAGAAAAAGAAAACGCGATTACAGAACAAAAGAGCTACGGTTACAAAAACGGTGACAGATACCTGAAACAATACAGTGCAATTCCTGCGGTTAGGCAAATTATATTGGTTGAACAGACAAAAGATACCGTAAGTACCGGAACATTATTTTTGCTTGTAAAAAACAGCGACGGAGCCTGGGAAGAAAAATTGCTCTGTAAAGCGTATCTGGGAAAAAACGGATTAGACAAAACGCGTGAAGGCGATGTCCGAACACCGACGGGGGATTACGGCTTCATTATGGCGTTTGGTGCTAAAGATGATCCCGGATCATTGATTCCCTATACAAAATTAACGAATTCAATGTATTTGTGCGGGGATCGGGACTACTATAACCAGTTTATAGACAGCAGCAAAATTGATCACAGATGTTCCAATAACAGCGAGCATTTGATTCAGTACATTCCGCAATATAATTATGCTTTGTTTATTGATTACAATAAGGAAGGAGTTTATGGTAAGGGTTCTGCAATCTTTTTACATTGCTTTGGCAGTTATCCTTACACGTTGGGATGCATCAGTGTTGCGGAAGAAAATATGAAAAAAATTCTAAGGACGGCAGATACGAATTCACGCATTTGTATTTATCACGGTTCGTGATTTATAATACACGTTTAATTGTCAACTTTTCATGAAATCTTTTACTGTGCCTTGCAATTTAAGTTCGCTTTTTCTATAATGAAAGTGCAAGAATTAACAAAATTTTGGGTATATGTTCAGGCATTGCGTGCTCTTAACTATTTTTAGAAAGGAGCATGCGTTGCATGGGAGAAAAAGATATTGCGGAGAAGATTCTGGAAGATTACCCGGATGTCTTCGCCGATATTGTGAACGGTTTCCTCTTTGACGGCGAAGTGGTGATCAAACCGGAAGAACTGGAGGACATGCCCGGCCGTTCCGCCTATCGTGCGGAAAACAAACTCCACGATATGGAACGTGACGTGGCTAAGCGGTGGAAGAAGAACGATATCCGTATTGCCTGCGTAGGTTTTGAAAACCAGACGGCGCCAGATCCCCTAATGGTGCTGCGGGTGTTAGGCTACGACGGGGCGGAGTACCGGGCCCAGTGTCTGAAGGAAAATGTGGATAAGCCACCATACCCGGTGATTACCCTGGTGCTTTACTTCGGGTGCGAAAGGCGTTGGACGGAAGCGAAGACGCTGTACGAGGCGGTGAATGTGCCGGAGGTGTTTAAGCCTTACGTTACTAACACGAAGATAAATGTTTTCGAGGTAGCGTGGCTTGAAGAAGATCAGGTCAGAAGGTTCAAAAGTGATTTCCGTATTGTAGCGGATTATTTTGTGCAGAAACGGAAAACGGGCACGTATATAGCTTCGGAAGAAACGATCCGTCATGTGCAGGAGCTGTTGATGCTTTTGAGCGTGATGGAGCACGATGACCGGTATGAGAAGCTGTATTACGAAAAGGCTGTGGAAGGAGGAAGTTGGAATATGTGCAAGATTATTGATGACTATATTAAGAAAGGCGAAGAACGCGGGAAAGAAATTGGCGCTGCTAAAAAAGAAGTGGAAGTAAATGAGCGTGTAGCGACAGATATGCTAAAAAAGCATTATCCGTTAGAAGCTATAAAAGATATCAGCAAACTTCCGGAAGCGGCCATCCGTGAGCTTGCCAAATCTATGGGCGTAGCCGTTTTATAGAACGAACAACCTTTAAGTTTAGTTATTGCCTACAGTTCAGCCTGCTTAACTGCAGGCTGTTTTTTATTGCGTTCTTGGTGTTGTATGTTTACGCAAAGAAACAAACACAAAATATACCGATTAAAGCAAAATTAATACCTATATATAGAAAACAAAAATCGTCTTTGACTGAAAAAAACTGACAATTTCCAAACGACTATCCAAAAGAGTAGAATTTTAAACCTGAAAACAATACTGCTTCGCATGGAATCGCTGTAGCAGCGTCAAGGGGCGTACCTATAACTTTGTATGAGCAACATTTTTTAACGCCCGCTACGGCAAAAATAGGAAGTCGCCGAAAAAAGAGAGGGGCGTCTTTAGTGCCAGAAGGCTAATTTATCCTGAGATTTATCCCGGATTCTTATATAAAGCACAAATGTAAACTATATAGCACAGCAATTCTTTCCGTTTTCGTTCATAATATAAATAGGAACAACATTGCATTTTTATTTATAAAACGGGCGGTGAAGAACTTCATGGCGTATAAAGAGGAACATCAGAAAATCGGCTTGAACGTTCTTTACCAGCGGCGCCTGCGGGGCTGGACCCAGGAAGAGCTTTCCTCCCAATCCGGTATATCCAGGGCGCGGATCTCGGATATTGAAAATGGCAAAGAAACTTTTACGCTGGTATCCATCATGAGCCTGGGCGAGGCCTTTGGAATTGATTACCGGGAATTGCTGAAATATTGATGCCGCAAGGCAGGAATGAAGTTGAAAAGAAAAGTAAATGTATGTGAGTGATTAATATTTATCCGCAAAAGAGTTTAACTTGCTTTTAAGATTTTCAAGAGAAAGAAGGTCTCAAGTTGTCCAATTTTATTATGAGCGAGTATGAAAATAAGCAGGTTGAGTTGATTAAAGACTGGGAACAGCAGGTTCCCGGTGTAGTTTCAAAAGGAGTTGGCCTGTTAGCTAAGCCTGCAGCATGGCTTGTTCAGAAAGTTGTGCCTCAATCTGCAATAAAAGCTGCTCTTAACGCTGCAAATGGCGCGGGGAAAAAGCTGGCAGATGAAAGTGATATTCTCAGGGATGGGAACGTAACTACTATAGAAGCATTGCGTAAGCTAAGTTTGGAAACTTCTGATCGATTGGCCAATGAAGTTCACAATTGGGCGATTGGAATAGCAACGGCCGAAGGAGGCGCGGCAGGAGTGACGGGCGTGGCTGGTATAGCGGTAGATGTGCCGGCAGTTCTTACATTGGCCTTACGGACAATACATAAAATAGGTCTATGCTACGGCTATCGCGCCGATACAAAAGAAGAACAGGACTTTGTCCTGAGTATTTTATCGGCTGCCGGATCCAATTCCCAAAAAGAGAAAACGCAAGCGTTATTAGCACTGAAAACGATAGAAGTGGTGGTGCAGAAACAGACATGGAAAGAAATTGAGAGAAGAGCCGCGCAGTCTGCGGGTAAAGAATTTGGTATTATTGCCATTAAAAATTTATGTAAGCAATTGGGAATAAATCTGACAAAACGAAAAGCATTGCAGGTAATACCTGGTGTAGGCGCTGCAGTTGGCGCAGCGGTCAACGCAGATTTTTTGAGAGATGTAGGCTATGCGGCCCGCCGTGTTTATCAAAAAAGATGGCTGGAAGAGAACGGGAAATGGAAAGAATCGATTGATGTGTAAACAAACGAATAAAGTACCAAGCTAAGTATTTTTAGCATTGTATAAAATTTTATAAGATTGGGGGTGTAGGCTATTAAGAATTTATTGTATTTAATCTTGACAGTATTGTATGTCATATCGCCAATTGATATTGTACCTGACGCAATACCGATTGCAGGGCAGGCAGATGATGTTTTGGCAATATTATTGCAAGTTGGAAGAATGTACAAAGGTATAAAAGGATAACAAAACGGCACAGGGGGTTTTAGGAGGTGTAGCAATGGGATTATTTAGTACAATAGGAGATGTTGCTTTATCTATTCTAGGGGGTATTGCTGGTCAAGCTGCTGGAAATCTTGATCGTCAATCAAGGCGCAGGGGCTTGTCTGAAGAACAAAGAGAAAAATTTCGGCAGGCAAGTCGAGATGCCAGAAATGTTTCTGAATTTGCTGAAAAAAACAAAGGAAGCCGTAAGGAATCTTAACAGTAAAATAATGAAAATGAGGAGGTATTCAATATGGAAGTAGAATATGTTTATTGCAAAAAATGTGGTACTAAAATGGGAAACGTTAGGATAGATAGCCCAAATAAGAATATATCGCATTATACTTGTCCACATTGTCATCAAAGACATGAGGTTGAATACGGAAAAGGACGAGTTACAGTAAGAACTGAATAAATATAATTAATTTTACATCAAATTTTCTATCTATTTTTAGGATACAAGGAAGGTAAAATATGTCAGCCTCTCAACCGAGTCGCGCTAAATACACTTGTACTCTGTGCGGAAGGTCTATTGATCGCTCAATAAATTTGGGAAAACCGGAACCGGGACGTTGCCCGAAAAACAAACAGGGGCAGGGACCGCACAGATGGACATTGATTAAAAAATATTAAAAGTATAAGAAATAATACAACTACAATGTAACTGTTTATAGCCCTATTTCCGGTAATTATTATTGTTACATCTATAGTAAAGACATGCCCGAAATAAGAATATAGATAACAGAAAAAACGGAAAGCGGCGGCGGAAACCATGGACACAACAACACTAATACCTGTAATTTGTACTGCGTGTGGCGGTAAATTGATTGTTGACACTGAAAAAAATATAGCTGCCTGTCCTTACTGCGGTAGCACTTTTTTGCTTGCAACAAATGTACAGAATGCTTGCGAATCGGCTGGGAATAACGCGTCAATCCATGGTGAGGGTAATGGAGCTGAGGAAGAAGCAGGAAATAAGTATAAGCCGGTACAAACTGATGATGTGATCTGTCGGATAAAATTGGCTCCATCTTGGTTTTCACCGGAGGATACGTTAGAGTTGACAGGTAAAAAACTATTGGTTTGGGCTGGCAATCATATCAGTCGCATGTTTGAGGTATATAAAATTTATAATTTGGACGTTTCGGGTTCGAAGATGTCGTTTTCATATTTGCCCGAAGGCCGGAGGTACAGCTTTGACCTCGACAAGGATGATTTAGCAGACCAACGATGGAACGATAAAAGTTTTGTTAGCATGCTTGATGGGTTGATTGACTCATTCCCATAAGTGGTTTAGGAGGAAACATAACAGAACACCAGCGCTTTTTTGTCGGTTGAGCTGTTGCAGGACTTATTGAAAGTTTTGTGCTGAGTATTTTTACAAATGCTTTAAGTGGCACATTCGTTAAGGTTTGCACTTTCGTGATAATAATTATGTTTACTGCCAAAGTTTTCAAGAAAATTGCTAAGAGGTAAAGGTGGTGAATATCTTTTGTGGGTAACGGCCGATATAAAAAACAGCAGTGGGCGCAGGTGCGCTTTCTGTAAGCATTGGTTTGATCCATCTGGTAGCGCAATTATGCCTATCAAACCAAACCTTGGGTTGTGGCGATACGATAATGCTGCAATAAGGCGATGTGCAAAAGATGGGATGGAGCATAAAGGGTTTGGCACTTGCAGAAAATTTGAAAGCAAGGTTTAGATAATCCGTTGCAGAAGATACCCGGAAGGATATCGCGGCTGACAGGCAGCATAAAACCGCGCTGTAGGATTTTAACGCTGGATGACTTTCATCAGGCGTTTTGTTTTTTTAATACACAGCTGACAAAGAAACAGGAAACTCTTTTCTTTGTCAGTTTTTTTATATTGCCACCAAATCCGAAGCATTGGCTTTCCGATTTTCCCTACTATTATTGATAATATTTTCATTTTTTCCTTGCTGAATTCCAGTTTATCTGTTATTCTTTAATGAGGTATAATTTAAAATACTTAAGGAAACACTGATTAAATGAGTTCGTGCGATTGCCGAGGACTTTTTGCGAATGACAAGGAAGTGGCTCGAAGGCGCAGCGGGGCTGCGTCAAGAGACAGTGACGAGGTCATTCACAAAAAGTGCCGGCAAGCGTGCAGACGAATTAATCAGTGGTTCCTTAAATTAACCTGGAGGGGTGTTGTTATGCTGGCAGAAAATTTGAAGAACGTGTCTGATACTATTCAGGCGGCGCTGGCAAAACGCACGGAAAAGAAAGAGACGGGCGATACGGTGTGCCTGGTGGCGGTCACAAAAAACCATCCGGCAACAGTCATTCCTGAGATACAGTCCTTAGGCGTGGGGAACGTAGGCGAGAACCGGGTGCAGGAAGCCCGGGAAAAGCAGGAGCAGGTTGGCCACCCGGGAAAGTGGCATCTCATCGGCCACCTGCAGACCAACAAGGCCAAACAGGCTGTGGAACTGTTCGATCTCATTGAATCGGCAGACAGCGAGCATCTTTTGCGGGCCCTGGAAAAAGAATCTGCCAAGTTGAATAAAGTAACGGATGTACTGTTGCAGATCAACGTGGCCCGTGAACCCCAGAAGACCGGGTTCCTGCCGGAGGAATATGAAGCGGTACTGGAGAAGTTAGACGGGCTTGCCCACATCCGAGTGCGGGGTGTCATGGTCATTGCCCCTAACACGCCGGACGAAGCCCTTATCCATGATGTGTTCCGCAAAGGTTACGAATACTTTTGCGGTTTGAAAAAGCTGCGGAAGAATATTGATTACCTGTCCATGGGCATGAGCGGCGATTATGCCATTGCAGTGGAAGAAGGAGCCAATATAGTCCGGGTGGGGACGGCACTGTTCGGTCCCAGGGATTACAGCAACAGAGGATACTGATATTAATTTTGAATTCAGAGGAGTTTTCGTAATGGCAAAGAAAAAATTTTTGGACAGAATCTCGGAGACTTTAGGCTTATATGATCCGGACGATCCGGAACGGGATCTGGAAGAAGAGGAAGAGGATGAAGAAGAGGAACCGGTGGAAAAACCGGTTAAGAAGGAATTCCCGAAAGCGGTGCGCCGCGCTCCCATAACTCCGGTGAGGGAAGAGGAACCGGCTCCCGTTAAAGAAGAAAAAGAGAAGAAACCGGGGCTGCTGTCCCGGGTGCGGAAAAGCAAAAAGGAAAACCGTACCATCCAGATGAAGACTACAACGGAAGTGCGGGTGGTGGTCATCGAACCGGTGAGCTTTGACGACTCCCAGAAGGTGGCGGATTTTCTGCGGAACGACCAGCCGGTAGTAGTAAATTTTGAAAGCACCAACGCTGCTGTGAAAAAACGGATGACGGATTTTATCAGCGGCACCATTTATGCATTGAACGGAACCATACGCACCATCGGCCCCAACATCCTTGTCTGCGCTCCCCGGAATGTGGACATTGACGCAGAGGCTGAGGTGTACGGAGGAGAAAGAAGGGGATCCTCGTGGCCGAAAAACTGAATCTGAAAAAGCTGGCTTTTATTGGCGGCGGCGCCATGGGCGAAGCCATTATAAAAGGAATTACCGGTGCGTCCCTGATGGATCCCGCAGCTGTTTTTGTGGGAGCCCATCGGCAGGAGCGGGCAGACTACCTGCATGAAACCTACGGGGTCACGGGCCTTGTGGATAATCAGGAAGCTGTACGGGATGCGGATATGGTGGTCCTGGCCATTAAGCCTCAGATGGTGGACAGCGTGCTGGACGTGAAACTGGCGGCTGCTGTAAATAAAAATGCCGTGATCCTGTCCATTATGGGATCGGTTACCATTGAAAAAATTGCCGGCATTTTTAAAGGGCACAGTATCATCCGAACTATGCCCAACACTCCGCTGGCGGTTGGGGCAGGAATGACGGCCATCGCTGCCGGTGAAGGCGTGCCGGAAGAGGCGGTACAGGCTGCGGAACAGATTTTCGGTTGCTGTGGCGAAACCGTTTTAGTTAAGGAAAAAGATATTGAAGCAGTGACGGCTGTTTCCGGCTGCGGGCCGGGATATGTATATGTGCTCATCGATGCCCTGGCGGATGCCGGGGTCATGGCGGGCCTTTCCCGGGCAGCGGCCATCAAGCTGGCGGCCCAGACTTTTGCAGGCGCCGGGAAAATGGTGCTGGAAACAGGGAAACATCCTGCCGTGCTGCGTGACATGGTAACGTCCCCCGGCGGAACCACCATCGCAGGCATCAAGGCGCTGGAGAACGGCGCGGTGCGGGGCGCCATGTATAATGCGGTGCAGGCGGTGCTGGACCGCAGCGAAGAATTAAGGAAACACTGATTAATTCGTCTGCACGCTTGCCAGTGCTTTTAGTGAATGACTGCGTCACTGTCTCTTGACGCAGCCCCGCTGCGCCTTCGAGCCACTTCCTTGTCATTCGCAAAAAGCCCTTGGCAATCGCACAAACTCATTTAATCAGCGTTTCCTTAAAGAAACACTGATTAATTCATCCGCTATGCAGAAGAATAATAATAAACAGTGTTAAAACATATGTAAGGAAATACAGAGTAATGGCAGACAGAGATAAAATTTTACGCTATTTCCGGGGCAGCGGGGATGAAGAGCTTGCCGCAAGGCTTGTGGACCTGGCGGAGAACGCCAGGAAAACTTCAAAATTCCGGGTCAGCGAATTTTTGGATCCCCACGGCCGGAATGTTGCGGAGATCGTGGCGGCCAATTTTGACCAGATCCGTCTGGAGACTGACGGCGGCTTTGCCAATGCGGAACGCTGCAAGGCAGCTTTTGTGGCGGAGGATTATCGGGGAAAGCTGGATTTCAGCCTGATATGTTATCTTGTAAAATGGGACAAACGCTATTATACTTTGGGCCACCGGGATATTTTAGGTGCCTTTATGGGTATGGGCTGCGTCCGTGAAATTTTAGGGGATATCATACTGGTTCCGGAAGGAGCCCAGTTTGTGGCGGACAAGGCTTTCGCCAATTATATCGAAAGCAACCTGACCCAGATCGGCGCAGCCAATGTGAGCCTGCAGCAGATTGAAAGGGAAGAACTGCAGCAGCGGGAAGAAAAGGTGAAGATCATTACCGCCACGGTGGCGGCCCTGCGGCTGGACGCGGTAGCGGCGGCAGGTTACGGCGTAAGTCGTTCCCGGATGGCCGATGAAATCAAAAGCCAGAATGTGAAGCTGAACTGGAAGGAAGCTAAGAACGCTTCCCAGGCGGTGGCGGAAGGGGACGTGATGTCCTTTCGCGGCCGGGGCCGGGTGGAACTGGCAGAGGTCCGGGGCATGACGAAAAAAGGACGCTGTGCGATAACATTGAAACGGTACATGTAAGATAGATTATTTTGGCAGGAGGAAAAAGTATGCTGACACCATTGGACTTAAATGGAAAAACATTTTCCAAAGGTTTCCGTGGCTATGACACAGACGAGGTCAATCAGTTCTTTTCGCAGATTTCCAGAGATTACGAACGGTTATATCAGGATAACGTGGAATTAAAAGATTCGGTTGAACGGGTCAGCTCCAAACTGGAATATTACCAGCGTATGGAAAGCACTATGCAGAGCACCCTGGTAGTTGCCCAGGAGACGGCGGACGAGGTAAAGAAAAGCAGCCGCCAGAAAGCGGAAATGCTGACAAGGGAAACGGAACTGGCCTGCAACAAGCAAAAGGAATCGGTAATGGCTTTCTGCAACAAACTGCGGGCTGACACGGAAGCAGAAATTACCCGGCTGAAATCCGAAGCGGACGCTTATGCGGAAAAAGTCCGTAAGCAGGCAGACGAATATGCTGCGAGGACCCGCAGCGAAGCGGATGATTACGGAAAATTCACCCGTACCGATGCGGATTCCTACGCCACAGGACTCCGCAGCAAAACGGATTCTACCACCAGCAAGCTGAAAGAAGAAGCCCAGTCCTTTGTGGATAAAATGAAGAGCCTGGCGGAAATTGAAGTGGCTAAGATGAAAGTGGCTGCGGAAGATAACTGCAAGTCCCAGCTGGCAGACAGCCGGGAACAGGCCCGGACACTGACGGCGGAAGCTTCTGCCCATGCCAACCAGGTCATTGCGGAAGCTAACCAGCAGTCCCAAAATATTGTGGCGGAAGCATCCCAGAAGGCTCATGAGATGATCGCCAACGCCCAGAAGCAGTCCCAGGACATGATGGCAGAGGCCAGGCAGAAATCCCAGGACATGATGGCGGAGGCCAATCAGAAGTCCCAGGAGATGATTACAAAGGCTACTGAACAGTCCCGGAATATGGTGGCGGAAGCTACGGAGCGGAGCCGCAACATGGTTTACGAAGCTACGGAGCGGAGCCAGAAGATGGTCTTTGTGGCGGAAACAAAAGCGGCGGCTGCCATGGATACGTATAAGACCATGGTCAACAAGGCCAATTCCCAGAGCAAGCAGCTGAAGAGCCTGCTCCAGTCACAGCTGTCACTGTATGATAACTTTGACGCGGAATTTGCCGTGGAAGATATGGTGCAGCCTAAGTTGCAGGCGCTGAAGAAAGCGGAACCGGTATTGGAAGCCAATGCGCAGCCTACAGATACAGAGGACCCGGTTAAAACAAACGTTACACCGCTGAAAGCTGACAGCGCGGTTGAGGCAGAAAGTTGGAAAATGGAAGCGAAGCCGGTAAAAGCAGAACCGGCGTCTGTGAATCCTGTGACGGCACCAGCGGCGGTAGAAACAAAAACTGCTGATACGGAGGCTGAAGCCCGACGCCCTTTTGCTGAAACCGTAACCGAAACGGTAAAGGAACCTGTGATGGTTGTTCCGGCGGCAGCTGTTGCGGATAAAGAAGCAACTGACCAACCCAAAGGGAAGGAAGTGGCAGAGGCAGTTCCGGCAGATACATCGGCAACCCCTGTGCAGGATAAGACGGCAGAGACGGAAAAGAAGGCCCTGCCTGAAACAGAAATGACAGGTGCGGACAAAACGGTTGCACCGGAACTGGCTGCAGAAGCGAAAGCCTCGTCTAACGAACTGAAAAAAGCAGGCGAAGAATCCCGTAAACCCCTGTTCCCACGTTTTAAACCAAGGCATTCCATGGTGTTTAACCGGAACGGATTCCCCCGTAAGAACGCAGACCTGCGTATTGCCTTAAGTGAGCTGCAGAAATCCGAGGAGCAAAAAAAGCAGGACGAAACGGAAAAACCGGAAGGAAACAAGGAATCCTGATATGATCATTCTTGTGAGACACGGGGAAGCGACCCATCATACGGAGCATCTGACCGGCGGGTGGACTGATTCGGACCTGACGGATAAAGGCCGCCGCCAGATCGAGGCGGCGGCAACCAAACTGGCCCGGGATTTTTCCGGGGGCATGCCCCGGTTCCGGATTCTGTGCAGCGATTTAAAACGGGCTCACGAATCCGCAGAAATTTTTGCGGAGAAGCTTGGTATTGGAGCCGTTGAAGATTTTGCTTTCCTTCGGGAAAAAAATAACGGGAAAGCTGCCGGGCTGAAAGAGAGCGAAGCCAGAAACCTGTATTGCCCGCCTGCCACGTTAAAAGAGCTGGATCACCGTAACTACCCGGGCGGGGAGACACGGCGGGAATTTTTCCGGCGCAGTGTGGACGGCCTTCACCGTCATGCGGATTGGGAAAAAGAAAACCTGATTATCATTTCCCATAAAGGGACCATACAGAATATTATCTTTGCCTGGCTGGGCATGGATATAGAAGATGTGAACCGGCTGAATTTCTCTGTGGACATTTTGCCCTCCAGCCTTTCCGTGCTGGGCATCAACAAGTGGAAGGAACATGCTATCTTCCGTCTTAACGACCTGTCCCATTTACAGGCAGGGGAAGGGTATGGGCTTCATAAATTTAAACTGGGCGCTATTGACGCACTGTTTCAAAAGTAGTAAAATAACGCTATTACAGGCGCGGTATTACTGCGTTGTAAAAAATCATATCTGCAATTGCCGTGAAAAAGACAGTAACCTGTTGGAATGGTACAGCGAGCCGGGGAGGGTGTAAGCCCGGACAGATTTTTCGACAGTGTGAAGATCACTTTGGAGCATCCGGCTGAAATCACAGTAAGCAGGGACGGGGCGGCGCACGTTATAGCGCTGAACGAGTGGCAGAAACATTCTGTCATGAGGGTGGTACCACGGGTTAAATACAGTCTCGTCCCTTTTCGGACGGGACTTAATTTTTTTTATAACCAATTCAGGAGGAGAAGAAAGTGGATTACAGCAAAACGTTGAATTTGCCGGAAACAGAGTTTCCCATGCGGGGCAACCTGCCCAAGCGCGAACCGGATTTTTTGAAATATTGGGAAGAAAATAAAATTTACGAAAAGAAACAGAAACTTCATGAAGGACATACCAAATGGGTACTTCATGACGGGCCTCCCTATGCCAACGGCCACATCCATATGGGGCATGCTTTAAATAAAGTTTTGAAAGATATCATTATTAAATATAAGTATGCCAAAGGATATGACACTCCCTATGTACCGGGCTGGGATACCCATGGCATGCCTATCGAACACGCCTGCCTGAACGCCATGGGCGTGGACCGTCACAGCATGACGGCTCTGGACCTGCGGGCCAAGTGCGATGCGTATGCCCATGAGTTCATCGATATCCAGCGGGAAGAATTCAAACGGCTGGGGGTTCTGGGTGACTGGGACCATCCGTACCTGACCCTGCAGCATGCTTTTGAAGCAGAACAGATCCGGGTCTTCGGAGCTATGGCCAACAAAGGTTATATCTATAAAGGATTAAAGCCTGTATACTGGTGCCCCCACTGTGAAACGGCCCTGGCGGAAGCGGAAATTGAATACGCGGACCAAAAGACTCCGACGATTTATGTAAAGTTCCCCCTGATTAAGGACAACGGAAAAACCCCGGAAGGTGTAAACGGCCGTCCGGTTTATGTAGTGATCTGGACCACCACACCCTGGACCATCCCGGGCAACATGGCGGTGACCCTGAATCCGGATTTTGAATATTCCTTTGTGGAAAACGGTGACGAAGTGCTGTTCATGGCCAGCGAACTGGTAAACACTGTGGCAGCGGAAGCAGGCCTTACCCTGGGCAAAGTGCTGGGTACGGTCAAAGGCCGGGAAATGGAATATGCGGAATGTGAGCATCCCTTCCCGGAATACAATCATCGCAAGTCTATGATCTGCCTGGCGGATTACGTAGACCTGGAAACCGGTACCGGCTGCGTCCACACTGCCGGCGGCCATGGCGACGTGGACTATCTGACCTGCCTGAAGTACAATGTGCCAATCGTCTGCCCCGTAGATGAACAGGGCAAAATGACGGCGGAAGCAGGCGAGCGCTTCAAGGGCCTGTTCGTATTCGATGCCAATGTGCCTATCCTGAAATATTTGGCAGAGCTGGGCTTCCTGCTGGGCAAAAAGAATATCCACCACCAGTATGCCCATTGCTGGCGCTGCAAGAACCCCATCATCTACCGGGCTACCGAGCAGTGGTTCGCTTCTGTG
>Ga0310695_10010309_pt1 | contig 13713 bp, 12 predicted proteins | sample RumenRJG_04DNA_FD_203882 | JGI IMG/M metagenome (GOLD analysis project Ga0310695, IMG submission 203882) | Bovine rumen microbial communities from Lethbridge, Alberta, Canada - RJG_04 (v2) (version 2) | ecosystem: Host-associated > Mammals > Digestive system > Stomach > Rumen | place: Canada...
TTTTAGGCGGATTTGCCGGTGGTGCAGGAGAAGATGATGATAAGGATAATATTGTAACAACAGGCAATACAAATAAAGACAATATGATAAAACTTGCTGATATATTGAGATTAAATGGAATAACAGATATGGCAGCTGTAAATAATGTTATAAATAGTGTTACTGATATTAGTTTATTGGAAGGAATAAAGGATATTAATGGATTTAAAACGATTGTTAATGCAAAACATCCGCAAGGGTTAAGTGAATATTTGAATGCATTGGAACAACAAACAGGAAAACATTATACTTTACCTACGGCTCAAAATATTGCATTGAATAGACTTTCCGATAATAATGATGACCTTGTATTAGCTTATGATGAGTTCGTTAAAGACTATTATTCATATCTTGCACAAACAAAATATGGCTTAAGTTCAGCAGATAGAGTTCAAATATTAAAAGATAGATTGTCAAACAGTAAAGTTGCTCCTGTTGTAGGTGCAATGCAAATGTTTATATCAAGTACTATTGGCTTTATACCTAAACTTGCTCTTATGAATGTATTCGGTAAAGCAGCATCGACAATCCCGGGATTTGAAAATTGGACATATCAAACTGCGGTCGGTCAACAAATAGGAAATCCTCTTAACAGTGTAGCGAGTGTAGCTGCTGCAGATGTTGTAATGCCACAAAAACAAGGAACAACAAATAAGCAATTAGGAAGAGTTAGTATATTGGATCAATCGTTGGCTTTAGCATTCAAAGCAGGAGAATGGATTAATAACGTAAAACTTACAAATTCCATGAAAAAATCTGCAGAAAAAGTAAGTGTTCTTGAGAAAGAAATGGAAGAAAAAAATAATGTAGAACTTGGAAAAGCAGCGGAAGTAGCCAAAGAAAATATAGCAGATATAACCGACAAAGTAAACAGAGCAACGAAAGGAAATTATACACAAGAAGAAGTACAAGGAATGTTGTTGGAAAGCTGTGCAGTAAGTGCTTTGGACGGAATAACAAAGACAATACCGATGGTAAGAATGGCAGAAGGCTTAACTAATTTTGCAATAGAGATGGTAACGGAAGATAGCGATAAAGAGGGATTGGATAACTTGAAAGCAGCAGGAAAAGGCAAAGAAGTAAGTTTGGGTAGCTTGAGAAACTTAATAGATTATGAATATGCATTAGTGGAAAGCCAAGAAGCAATAACAAGTCCGGTAATAGCATACTTTGATAAGAATCATGTAGCCCAAGTAAGCAGCAAAAAAGATATAGAAAAAGTGGAAGCACAAGGATATAAGTTTACGGGATTGGTATTGGCAGACAAGAAAGCTATAGCGGAAAATGAAGGAATGACAAAAGAAATAATGTTGAACAGAGTATATGGAGTAATGAAAGGGGAAGAAGTATCAGAGATAGTAGAATATGTATTAGCGGTATACAGCGGAACAGACAGAGAAGAGCAAATGATGAAGTATATAGGAGCAACAGGAAACAGCAAAGAAGAGATAAATGATGCGGTAATAAGCAGAATGGAAGAAGTGGTACAAATGGGAGCAGAAGGAACATTACCGAAAGTAGTAGTGGATGCCCAAGTAAAAGCTCTCAGCGGAATAAGAGAGATATTGATGGCGGCAAGTGAAGAGAAAGCAGGATGGTTGGCAACGGCAGGAAAAGAAGAGATAGTAGGAAAAGTAGAAGCAAACAGAAAAGTAAATCAAAGTGTAATAACGAAATCTGTAAGTAACGGAAAGATAAATAATGATTTTGTAATAAATGTAGTAAAATTACAAAAGGCAGTGACAGAGAAAGGCTTAAGTGAGAAGTTGGCAAAAGTACAGGAATTGATGAAGAACGGAAAGACCGACTTGGGAGCAATAATGGATATTCAAGGCAAAGAAGATTTGAGAATGCCGATGGACTTATTCAGATTATCGGATGTACATGCGGTAGCAGCTTCTGCATAATGTTAAAAATTAAATTAATAAAACAAAAAAAGGCAGATATTTTAATATCTGCCTTTTTTGTTTGTAAAATAATATAATAATTGTATGATCAAAAATATAATAAACAAATTTATAATAGAAGAATATGAAGGAAAATGTTTAATATTCTCGATAATATCAGGAGTATTACTTGCCTTATCATTTGAAAGATATAATCTATATTTGCTTGCATGGGTAGCATTTATTCCGTTAATATATTGTATATATAAAAACAATTTTAAATACTCTCTTTTATATGGTTTTATTGCAGGTATAATATTTTCGATAATATCAATAAATTGGATGTTTTTATTTTTGTTAACAAATACAAAATCTTTTTTTGATTCTTTTGTTGTTTCAATTGGTATGTGGCTTTATTTATCCGTATATTTTTGTATTTGGTCGGGAATTGTAAATTTAATAAAAAAACTAAAAAAAATATATGTGATTTTTTTTATGGCAAGTTTATGGGTTTTATTGGAATATATAAGAAATTATATATTGAGCGGATTTCCTGTAAATTTATTGGGTTATTCTCAGTTTAAATTCTTATCAATAATTCAAATAGCAGATATTGTTGGAGTTTATGGTATATCTTTTGTAATAATAATTATCAATTGTTTGTTGTTTTATTTTATGGAAAATAAAACTAAAAAATATTTGGTAATATCGGTAATAATAATATTGAACTTGTTTGTCTATGGAAATATAAGTATAAACAAATTCAATAATATGAAATATGATACGGAATTGAAAATCGGTGTTGTTCAACCTAATATAGAACAAAAATTAAAGAAAAATGATAAATATAAGGGAAAAATTTTAAACAGAATAAGTAATTGTGCAAACAAATTTGAGGATAATAATAAATTAGACATTCTTTTGTATCCTGAAACAGTACTGCCTAAAAGGTTGGAAAAATATCCTCAGGTTAGAAGTGTAGTAAAGAAAATTGCCAGCCACTCGGATATAACATTAATAGGCGGTAAATCTGATGCAAGAAGGAAAGTATATAATACAATATTTGTTGTGAATAATAGTGGCGGTGTTATAAACAAATATAGAAAAAAACATTTAGTGTTATTCGGAGAATATGTTCCTTTTGAAGGTTTTTTATCAAAAATTTTCAGAAAAATAAATTTGTTGGATAATTTAAATAAAAATGATGAAATAGAAGTTTGTAAATTTAGAAATTATGTTTTAGGAATAAATATTTGTTCGGAAAACTTTTATCCTTATTTATCAAGAAAGTTTGTTTTACAAGGTGCAACTATATTGACAAATCATTCAAATGATGCTTGGTGTGACGGATTATCTTTGCCATATCAACATTTTGTTTTTAATATTTTTAGAGCAATTGAAAACAGAAAGTATCTTATAGTTTCTGCAAATACGGGAATATCGGGAGTAATATCTCCTACGGGTAAAATTATAATACAAACGAAAAATCAGGAACAAGTTTGTTTTGAGGAAACTGTATATACAAATAAGTACATAACAATATACGATAAAATCGGAGATTTGTTTGTTTTGTTTTGTTTGCTATATGTTTTTTCTGTATTTATGTTTTTTATTTATTATAGATTAAAATATCATCTTCAAATGCATTCTTGTAAGAATTTTTAAGGTTTTCCAGAAAAAATAAAATATTTAAAAGAGAACAATATATAGTGTTATATGGCATTGAAAATTGCTTACTTGTTAATAGTAGAGATAATGATAGATTAAGCAAGAAAAGAATTAGATATTGCAAAACAACAATTGTTTATGAAATTTTTTATATATAATTAAATTATGTTTGGTTTAAAGAAAATTTTGTTCTAAATAAAAAGATATCAAAGAAATTAAAGGTTTGGTTGAGTTGTAAATTTTTATCTATTTATGATATAATATGTTAAAATTTTATAGAGGTTTTTCTATAATGAAGAAAATAATAATTATTATTGCTTTATTTGCCTTTTTTATCGCCCCTGTTTATGCAAGGATGTCTGCCGAAATAATAGCTAAAGGAGGAATAATAGCTTCACCTTATCTTAATTTCGACGGGGACATTGCGGATGTTGATGTAGGGTTTACTGTAGGCGGAGAAGGCTATATTTATGTATGGGAAAACATAGGGTTAGGCGGCGGAATCACTTATTTGTTTGATACGGATATAGAAAATACCGCAAAAAAAATATCAAATACAAATGTTTATTTATCCGTAAAACCTAAAATTGTTTTTGAAAACAAAGAAATAACTGCACTCTATTTTATAGGACAGTTAGGTGCAAGTAAGGCGGAAATAAAAATAATTGATGATTGCGGTATGGGAATATATGTTGCAGGCGGTGTCGGTATTGAAGCCAAATGGTTTATAGCGGAATTAACATATTCATATAATAATTGGGCAGTTAAAGCAGATGATGCCAAAAGAGCAGCCCTTTATACGTTATGTATGAATATAGGATACAGGTTTGCAATATAGTTGTTTTGTTTATCGTTGAAGATATTTTGTTTTTTAGATATAATTTGTAAAAATATAAAGTTAATTTAGGAGAGTAAAATGAAAAGGTATGTTTTGGTTGTTTTGATGGGGTTGTGCTTGGTTGTTTCTGCTTGTTCAAAAAAAGGAAATGTTCAAGAAGAAAATATCAATCCTGAAAATGTTTCAGGTCAGGAAGTTACAATTGATTCTGAAGAATTTGCTAATGAACCTACATTAAGAGGAAGTCAGGTTAATTCTGTAGCAGAACTTTCAATAATATTTTTCGGTTTTGACAGCAGTAATATTACTGGTGCGGAATTAGGAACATTGAAAGCAAATGTAGCTTATTTGAAGAACAATCCTGGTATAAATGTTGTAGTTGAAGGTCATTGTGATGAAAGAGGAACCACCGAATACAATTTGGCATTAGGTCAAAAAAGAGCATTAAAAGTAAAAGAATATTATGTTCAAATGGGAATTTCTCCTGCAAGAATAGCAACAGTTTCTTATGGAGAAGAATTACCTTTAGATAAAAGAAGTAATGAAGCCGGTTGGGCAAGAAACAGAAGAGCAGAAACAAAGGTTTTATCTAATAAATAAGAAAAATGAAAAAAAATAAATTATTTTTATTATTATCTTTTTTGCTTTTTGCAGGTTGTGCAAATATACAACAACAGTCCGATTTGGCAGGTATTAAATCGGATGTTGCACAATTGCAGGTTAAAGTTGAAAGTTTGGCAAACAAGCAAACTGATTTATACTCAAAGTATGAAAATACCATGGTAGCTAACGATACACAATCCGCTACCGTGCAGGAACTTTACAAAAAAATTTCTCAGTTGTCTCAAAGAATTCAGGATTTGGAAACTGTAAATTCCAAGAAAAGCGGAGAAAAAGTTGTTTTGCCTTCAACTTTATATCAAAATGCATATAATGATTTTTTAATGGGTAAATATGATATTGCTTTATCAGGATTTAAATCTTTTATGAAAAAATATCCTGAGCAGGATTTGTCTCCTCAGGTACAGTACTATATAGGTGAGTGTCTTTATTCTAAAGAAGATTATGCTAATGCTTATGATGAGTATGTGAAAGTTGAAGAAAATTATCCCGTTTGTGATATGATACCGGCTTCCAAATTAAAAATGGCCGTATGTTTGGAAAAGCTCGGTAAACAACAAGATGCAATGTTGGTTTTACAATCGATAGTACTTAAATATCCTAATAGTCCTGAGGCATTTACTGCAAAGGAAAAGATAAAAGTATATACAAATGGTAAGTCAAAGTAAAAACAACTTTTTAGTGTGCTTCGCTATATCTCTTGCACTGCATTTTTTGTTTTTTTTTATAGTTTTTTATCACAAACAAAATAAACAAGTTTTTTTGCAGGTTCCGGTGGAAGTTTCTTTTTATTCTCCGGTTAGAGATTTTAACAAGAAAAGTACGGTTGAAATTAAATCTAAAAAAGTTGAGAAAGCAGAAGAACCTAAAAAAATTGAACCTAAAAAAGAAAAAGTAAAAGTTAATAAAGATGATATTGCTTTGAATTCCAATAAAAAGGAAGAAAAGAAAGTAGAAGAAAAAAAAGAGGAACCCGTTCCTAAAGAGGAAGAAAATAAAGAAGAACAAGCGGAAACGGGGCAACAGGAAGTTCCAAACTTTATGCCGAATAAAGGTATAATGTTGGAAAATGCAGATTTTAAATATGCATATTATACAACTGCTATAGTAAAGAAAATAAGTAGATATTGGCAATGGTCGAATATGTATTCTTCTTACAGAGCTGTTGTATATTTTAGAATTGAAAAAGACGGTTTCGTAAGAAATGTTGAAATAAAAGAGTCGTCCGGTGATGAGGGGTTTGATGAAAATGCCATAAGAGCTGTTCAGTTGGCAAGTCCTTTTGCTCCTTTACCGGAGGGTTATAATCAAGAACATTTAGGAGTATACTTTGAATTTAAATTTAGATAAGACATTGAGAAAAATTGTTTTTACAGCTTTGTTGTCTTTTTTATTTATTAATGTTTACGGTGAAGAAGGAGATGTTTATTTGTCTCTTTCGGCTACGGGAAGCAGAGCAAGCATAGGTTTGTCCGATTTCTTGCCTGCAAACGGTGTTTTTGAAGAAATAGGATTGTCAAGAGATTTTAAAGATGTTTTGGAAAATGATTTGATTTTATCAAGACATTTTAATGTTGCGGTTGCAAATACATCTTATAAGTTTGATATTGATTCTCAGTTTGCATATTGGGAATTAAAAAATGTAGCCGTTCTTCTTACCGGAACACTTTCCGTTAAAAATTCCACAAATTTAACGGTTAAAGTTCAGTTATATGATATGGACAGCAGACAATTAATTTGGGAAGAAGAATATTCCGATTTGTCTACAAATTACAGATATATAGCACATGCCATTACTGATGAAGTTGTTAAAAGATTTACGGGAGAAGACGGAATAGCAACTTCAAAAATTGCCTTTATTAACGACAGTACAAAATTTAAAGAAATATATGTTATAGATTATGACGGATATAATTTAAGAAGAATAACAAAAGATAACAGATTAAATGTTTTGCCTAAATGGGTACCGAACACAAGTCAAATAGTGTATACTTCTTACTTATATAATAATTCTGATTTGTTTTCGATAGATATAGAAAGAAACAAAAGAAGAGCTGTTTCTACCGTACAGGGTTTAAATTCTCCTACATCTTATTCTCCGGACGGAAAATTCCTTGTTGCAACTTTATCAAGAGGTGTTTTCCCTAACTTGTATTTGTTAAATGCAAAAGGAGAAATCGTAAGAAGATTAACTCAAGGAAAATATATTGATACCAGTCCTTGTTTTTCACCGAGCGGAAAAGAAATTGTTTTTATATCCGACAGAGCGGGATATCCTCAAATTTATATTATGGATATAGACGGTGTTAATATAAGAAGATTGTCAACAAAAGGAAATTGCGATTCTCCTGTATGGTCTCCGAAAGGTGATAAAATTGCTTTCACAATGAAATCGGAAGGAAAGTATGATATTTTCTTATATGATTTACCAAAGAATAAAGTTATAAGACTAACAGAAAATAACGGAAATAATGAAAATCCTACATGGTCTCAAGATGGCAGATTTATTGCTTTTTCTTCTACGAGATCGGGAAAAAGCGAGATATATATAATGGGTGTTGACGGTTCCGGAACAAGAAAGTTAGCTGATATTCCGGGTAAATCTTATACACCTACTTGGTCTTACGGTATATAATATTATTTATTTAAAAGGATAGAATAAAATGTTTGAAGGGAAAAGCTTTTTTGATATTTTGGCGGCAGGTGGTTTAACTTTAGTTGTTTTGATTTTACTTTCTTGTACATCAATTGCAATAATAGTATTAAAGATACTTGAATTTCGTAAAAAATATATAGATTTGGATTCTTTTTTTAAGAAATTAAAATTAAAATTGGAAAGACAAACCGTAAAAGATGCCATAGCTTTTTGTCAAATGCAGAACAAACCGGTAGCAAATGTTGCAAAAGAAGGTTTATTATATTTTCAAAATACAAAATCTTCAGATATTAAAGAAACGGTAGACAGAACTATTTCCATTGAAGTTATGAATTTGGAAAAGTATATATCAATTATAGCTACAATAGGCGGTATTGCAGTTTATGTAGGATTGTTCGGTACGGTTCTTGGTATTATAAGATCGTTTCATGATATATCATTGGCAGGTTCCGGAGGTATATCCGTTGTTATAGGTGGTGTATCAGAATCGTTGATTGCTACGGCAGCAGGTTTGTGTGTGGCAATACCGGCAGTAGTTGCATATAACTTTATAGTTAGAGTGATAGATAATTTTACGGTTCAAATGCAATATGCAGGATCTTTATTAAAAGAAATTTTAAGTTCCGGTTCACAAGAAAATGAAAGGTAAAAGAAAAGTAGTTGCAGATATTAATATTACTCCGTTTACTGATGTTGTGTTGGTGTTGTTAATCATTTTTATGATAACAACTCCTATGTTATCGCAACATTCTTTAAAAATTAATTTGCCTAAAGCTCAAAATACGGAACAAACTCAAGAAACTAAAAACATAGAAATAAGTATAGATAAAGACGGTTTGGTATATTTAGACGGTTTACAATTACATTTTCAATATATAGAAGAAGCGGTAAAAGGTGCATTACAAAAACATCCTGAAAGAGCAGTTGTTGTAAAAGGTGATAAAGACATAAAATACGATTTGGTAGTTCAAGTAATAGATAAGGCAAAAAAAGCGGGTGCAACAAAATTTGCATTGGCTTTGGAAAAAACATCAGATAAACCATCAAAAAAATAATAAATGAAAAAAGTATATTTTTTAATATCAGGTATACTTATATCCGTTGTTTTAAATCATTTTTTTTATTCAAACAATATTATAGATGTTGCAACAAATCAAGCTTTTCCTAATGCTTTGTTGCAATGGCCTTCATTTAGAATCTTTATAGAACCGTTTTATGCTTTTGCATATTATATTTTAACTCTTGAAAGAAGCGGATATGTTTTCGCTTTATGTTCTTGGATATTTTGGTCAATCTTATTTGTTTTGTTCTTGGCAAAATATTATAAAGTGCCAAAAAGTAAAACCGTTATTTATTGCTTTTTTGCAATGTTTTTTGTTGTTTCATTGATTTGTTCAATAATTATTCTTCCTGTTGCGGGTCCCAAATTATCAGTTTCCGATAAATATAAAGTTGTAGATATACATTCTCATTCAATATCGTCAAAAGATAATTTATCTTTGGTGTCTTCAAATATTAATTTTCATAATAAGCATGGTTATACCGACTTCTTTATTACGGAACATGATAATACAAACGGATATGATTCTATTCCGGGAAATATAAAAACCGATAATATTTTCCCGGGCATACAAATAAGAACGGAAGGAATTTCTGTTTTGTTGTTATCAAAAGATCCGTTTAATTATTATGATTTTAAAGGAAAAACCATACAAGAAATGGTGGATTTGGCTCATAGTAAAGATATGCTTGTAGTTGTTCCGCATGTATGGAAATGGAAAAAACATTCATTGCAATCTTTGGCAGATAAAGGTGTTGACGGTTTTGAAATTTATAATTGCGGATACAGATTTTTAAAACCGGATAAAAAACAAGAAATAGTTAATATATGTAAAGACAATAATTTGATGATGTTCGGAACTACTGATTGGCATGGTTTAGGTTATATGTCTAATGTATGGTCATTAGTGGAAAAAGAAGATGATAAAAGTTTGTTTGATATATTAAAAGACAGTAAACCGAATGTAAAAGTTATTAATCATAATGTAAGCGGTTGGCAGTCCGTAATAAGATATATATTTGAGCCGTTTTTTGCTTTTTATTATTATGTTGTAAATACAAAAATAGAGTATGTGTTAAGTTTTTATATGATAATGAGTTTGTTTGTTTTATTGTTTTTTAAATTTAAAGTAATAAATGTAATAAAATTCATTTCTTTATCGTTTGCATTGTTTTTTACAATTTCGTTATTTTATTTTACCAATATGTTATTATCTTTTAATTTTACTTACAATGTTATTATTCCGGAAACAATTGTTCCGACCGCTTTATCTTTAATATTTATATGGTTGATAATTTGGGGTGTCTGTGAAAAAAATATTTAATTTGAAAAACACGATAATTTTTGTAACTTTTTCAGTTTTATGGAAAAGTTTTATTTCTGCAACTCTTTGCCTTCATGCGGATGAAGCATATTATTGGTTATGGTCAAAACATTTGGAATTAAGTTACTATGATCATTCTCCGATGGTTGCATATTTTATAAAGCTGACGACATTGTTTTCCGACAGTGAATTTTTTGTCAGATTTTCAAGCATAATAGTAACTGTAATTTTAACGGTTTTGTTATGGAAACTTGTTATCAAAATATTTAACAATGAACAAGTTGCAAGTGCATCCGTTATAATTCTTCATTCTATGCCGATATTGTTTACCGCATCTATTATAATAACTCCCGATACTCCTGTTTTTCTTTTTTTATCGTTAGCAACGTATTATGTATGGAATTTAATAGAAACGGATAAACAAAATAATTGGTATTTAATAGGATTGTTTTTCGGTTTATCTTTATTATCAAAATATACGGCAATATTATTTTTGTTCAGCTTGTTTTTATATGTTCTTTTTATGAACAAATTTTGTTGGTTTAAAAAATATCAGTTGTATATTGGTCTTATAATTTCTTTTATATGTTGTTTCCCTGTTCTTTATTGGAATTACAGTAATGATTGGGTTTCTTTTGCATATCAGTTCGGACACGGCCTTTCAAATAAGGGAATAAGATTCAATTATATCGGTGAATATTTAGGTACCCAATTGGGAATATTTAATATATTTCTGTTTATACCTGCATTGATTCTTTCTTTAAAATATATTTTTTCAAAACAAAAAGAAAAAGTTTTTTTAGCGGTTTTCTCTGTTCCCATAATTTTATTTTATGCAGTTACGGCATTAAAAAAATTACCGGGTGCAAATTGGCCCATACCTGCATATTTTACATTTTCAATTATTGCCACTAAATTTTGTTTTGATACCGATAGTAAAATAAGAAAAAACATTTTGGTTATATCAATATGTTTTAATGTAATAATATCATTACTCGTAGGTTTGCATGCAAAATATACGATAGTTCCTTTGGATAAATTTTCAAATGATGTTGCAATTGCGGATGCAACAAATTATTTTCACGGTTATAAAGAACTTTCGGAAAAAATTTTAGAAAACAATATAGATTTTGTTTTAACTCCGGCTCATCAATTAGCTGCAATAATAGAATATTACGGCAAAGGTAAAATAAAAGCTCATGCATATTCCAACAGCAGAAAAAAAAGTCAGTTTGATGTTTGGGGTTTTCCTGAAAAATTCGACTATAAACAACCTGCATTTGTTTATGAATCGGAAGACGGAAAACCGCCTTATAATGCAGATATATTCTTTTTAAATGTTTCACAAGATTTAACGGAACAAGGTACAATAAGAAACAATAATATAGCAAGAAAATATTTTATACAAAAAGTTTCAAATTTAAAATAAATTTAATTCTTGATTAAATTTAAATAAAAATATATAATACTCAAATAATATTTTTAAAAGGGAGTAATGCAAAAATGAAAGAAGGAATACATCCAAAATATGTTGAATCAACTGTAACATGTGCTTGTGGTTATACATTTAAAACAAGATCTACAAAACCTGTTATAAAACTTGAAATATGTTCAAATTGTCATCCGTTTTTCACAGGTAAACAAAAACTTATAGATACCGCAGGAAGAGTAGAAAAATTCCAAAAGAGATTTGTTGCTACTGAAGGAAAAACTGTTATAAGAAAGAAAAAAGAGAAAAAAGTTTCAAGTCCAAGAAAAGCAACAAAATTGTTAACTTCTACACCGAAAAGAACAAAAACTGCTGCTGCAGCAAAGAAGGAAAAAGATACAAAAAAAGCTAAGTAGCAATTTATATAAATATGACGAGATGAATTTTTATTGATCTCGTCATATTTTTTTATGGGTAAAAAAATGATAAAAGAAAAATTAGAAGAAATTAACATTAAATTTAAAGAAATAGAACAGAAACTTAGCGACAATAATGTTATTGCGGATCAGGAACAGTACAGAACTTTATCAAAAGAGCATTCCTATTTGTCTCCGATTGTTGAAAAATCACAGGAATATTTTAAGTTGTTAAAAGATATAGAAGAACTTAATGAGTTAAAAGAATCCGATGATAAAGAAATGAAAGAGATGGCTTTTGCAGAATACGACGAAGCAATTGTAAAGAAAGAAAAAATGGAAACAGAAATAAGGTTAATGTTAATTCCTCCGGATCCTCACGAAGATAAAGATATTATCGTTGAAATAAGAGCAGGTACAGGCGGGGAAGAAGCGGCTTTATTTGCAGGTGATTTGTTTAGAGCATACACGAGATTTGCAGAAAGAAACGGTTGGAAACACGAAATAATAGATTCCAATCCTACAGGTCTTGGCGGATATAAAGAAGTTGTTTTTTCAATATCGGGAAATAAAGTTTGGAAATATTTTAAATTTGAAAGAGGAACACACAGAGTTCAAAGAGTTCCCGAAACCGAAGCATCCGGAAGAGTTCATACATCGGCAATAACTGTTGCGGTTTTACCAGAAGCGGAAGAAGTTGATGTTGAAATAAAACCCGAAGATTTAAGAATAGATACTTACAGAGCAAGCGGTGCCGGCGGACAGCATGTTAATAAAACCGATTCTGCAATAAGAATAACATATTTGCCGACAGGTCTTGTTGTCGCATGTCAAGACGAAAGAAGTCAGATAAAGAATAAAGCCAAAGCAATGAAAGTTTTAAGAGCAAAATTATATGAACAAAAAATGATAGAGCAGGAACAAAAATTGTCCAGTGACAGAAAACAACAGGTTGGTTCGGGTGACAGATCAGAAAAAATAAGAACATATAATTTTCCGCAAAACAGAATTACCGATCACAGGATAGGTTTCAGTGTTTATAATATTACCGAAGTTATGGACGGCGATTTAAACGAACTTATAGAGAAACTTATAGCTTGTGAAAACGAAGAAAAATTGCAAAAGGCAAATATCTGATGCATTCGGCATCTAATATTTTTACAATTTTAAAACAAGCAACCGAATTTTTAACATCGCATAATATAAATGAAGCTAAACTTGATGCTGAAATTTTATTATGCGGTGTTTTAAATATTACAAGAAGTAAATTATTTACCGTTAGAAAAGAATACATATCTCAACAACAATATCAACAATATCAAAGTTATTTAAACAGAAGAATATTAAGAGAGCCCGTCGGTTATATTTTGGAAAAAACCGAATTTATGGGATTGACTTTTAAAGTAAATTCCAATGTTTTAATACCAAGACAAGAAACCGAACTGATAGTTGAAAATGCAAATAAGTTTATAAAAGAAAATAATTTCAAAACGGTTCTGGATTTGTGTACGGGTTCCGGGGCTGTTGCCGTATCCGTGGCTTATTATAACAATGTATCGGTTGTTGCAAGTGATATAAGTAACAAAGCATTACAAATTGCAAAAGATAATGCTGTTATAAATAATGTATCAAATAAAATAGAGTTTATGGAAAGTGATATGTTTAATAATATTATTTCTAAAAAATTTGATATAATTATATCTAATCCGCCTTATGTAACAACGGATGAATATATCGGTTTGGAAAAAGAACTTTTTTTTGAACCGAAAAATGCTT
>Ga0310695_10010311_pt1 | contig 13710 bp, 7 predicted proteins | sample RumenRJG_04DNA_FD_203882 | JGI IMG/M metagenome (GOLD analysis project Ga0310695, IMG submission 203882) | Bovine rumen microbial communities from Lethbridge, Alberta, Canada - RJG_04 (v2) (version 2) | ecosystem: Host-associated > Mammals > Digestive system > Stomach > Rumen | place: Canada...
ATTGTTGGCTTAACCTCTTGAATGGTGCCATCGGCATTGAAATACAGTTTCTCGATACAAACAGAGCGTCGCTTGTCATCGCGTGGTGAGAAATCGTTGTGATGATAGAACAGATACCATTGTCCCTTGTAGTTCACGATGCTGTGGTGATTCGTCCAACAGCCATTGGCGTGCTCGGCCATGATGAGACCTTTGTATTCGTATGGACCCATTGGGTTCTTACTCATAGCGTAGCCAAGAACCTCAGTGTTCTCGCGCACGTACGGATAAGTAAGGTAATAATTACCATTATATTCAAAAGCGAATGGACCTTCAGCCTGGCGACTTGGCAGCCCCTTCAGACAGTTAACGCCCATCATTTCAAATTCGCGGTCGCCCCACTTTACTTTTTCCTTTGGTGTGTCGTCGGCCAGCTCCTTCATGTTTGGCTTGAGTTTAGCACAACGTCCTGCACCCCAGAAGATGTAGGCATTACCGTCTGATGCCTGGAGAACGCATGGGTCGATACCATTGATGCCTTTAATTGGCTCAGCCTCAGGAATGAATGGACCTGTAGGGCTGTCGGCGATGGCTACGCCTACTCCAAAGCCTCTACCGTCTTTAGGTGCTGAGGGGAAATAGAAATAGTACTTTCCGTTTCTCTCTATGCAGTCGGGAGCCCACATAGAGTAGGAGTTTGGTCTTACCCAGGGAACTTTGTTCTGAGTTACAATCACACCATGGTCGGTCCAATCGGTAAGATTGTCGGATGAGAACACATGATAGTCTTCCATGCAGAACCAGTCCTGACGCTGATCGGCAGGCGGCATGATGTCGTGCGATGGGTAGAGATACACACGGTTATTGAAAACACGTGCTGTAGGGTCAGCCGAGAACTGGTCACGGATAACCGGATTCTGTGCCATAGATACCAAAGGCACAGACATGAGTAATGAAAGATAAATCTTCTTCATTGGCGATGGTTTATTATTATAAATATAGTAATACTTTCAGTCTATTCATACATACATCATTTATTAGAGTGTTTTTTCTCTAAAACGTTTAATCAGACATAGGATTTTTTTAAAGAATTGTTTCTTTTCTTTTTTATTGAATGTGGTATTATGTTTGCGTTTTTGTGTCTTCTGCTGGCGTGGAAGGTTAAATTTGTGAAAATGGGAAGGTCGAATCGCTTGTTTTTACTATTTGGCTAGAAGTAGAATGATTAATAAATGTAACAAAGACTTTGTAATTTGTAACATTTTAGGGTTTTTCTTGCTTTTTACAAACTCTACGTTACAAAAAATAAAGTATTTAAGTTAATTTTAATTTATCTTTGCACGCAATTCGGTATATCCGAACTCAACTATAACGTATTAAAACTTTTAAAAAATGACTTATGACCCGAAACAATTCGTCCTAACTAATGAGCCCGCTAACCTATTTAATGTATTTAGGTGGCGAACTTAGGGTAGTGCTTTTCAGTACTCCTGAAACTAAATCAACTAGAGAATTATTATCAAACCAATTATCTATAGTTAAAACTTAAGTATGAATCGAAATTTTAGAAAGACAGCGCTGCTGATGGGTACCATGGCCTTTTTGGGACTTGGTTACTCTTCGAATGCCTACGCCGCAGAGTCTCCTCAGGAGGTTCAGCAGGCAACGAAGAAGATTACAGGTACTGTAGTCGATGCACAGGGCCCCGTTATCGGAGCTAGCGTGGTTGAAAAAGGTAAGACCGGAAACGGTGTGATTACCGATTTTGACGGAAACTTTACTCTCACTGTTAGCCCAGGAGCTACAATCGTTGTATCTTACGTGGGTTATCAGACTCAGGAAATCAAGGTTGGCAATCAGTCATCTTTCAACATCACACTGCAGGAAGATGATGCTTTACTTGATGAAGTAGTAGTTGTTGGTTACGGTACCATGAAGAAGAAGCTGGTTACCGGTGCTACAGTTCAGGTTAAGGGTGAGGATATCGCCAAACTGAATACAACCAACGCTCTTGAGGCTATGCAGTCAAGTACTCCTGGTGTACAGATCACTCAGAGTTCTTCACAGCCTGGTAAGGGATATAAGGTATATATCCGTGGTATCGGAACTACTGGTAATTCAGCACCTCTTTATGTAATCGATGGTGTTGCTGGTGGTAACCTCGACGGTATTAACCCTAACGATATCGAGAGCATCGACGTGTTGAAGGATGCTGCTTCTGCAGCCATCTATGGATCACGTGCTGCTAACGGTGTTATTCTGGTTACAACCAAGCAGGGAAAGGCTGGTAAGATTGAGCTCAGCTATAATGGCGCTATGGGTTGGTCAAACGTTTACAAGCGTCCACAGCTGCTCAACGCTCAGCAGTATATGACTATTATTGATGAGTACACCTTTAATACTTCAGGTAAAAAGTTGGATTGGGCATCTTATGTTCCTGCTGATATCCTTAATAAGGTTAATAACGGCTGGCAGGGTACTGACTGGTGGGATGTATTCAACAACAAGAACGCTCAGCAGCAGAACCATTCTGTAACTCTGACTGGTGGTTCAGACCGCTCTAAGTTTGCTATGTCTTACACCTATACTGGTAATGAAGGTATCATGGGTGCTGACAAGGCTTCTTACTACAAGCGTCACACTATCCGTATTAACAGCGATCACGTGCTTCTGAAGGCTAAGGATTTCGATGCTATCACCATTGGTGAGAACATCTCTATTGGCTATAACAAGAGTCACGACCTCGCTGAGGATGGTATGTATTGGAGTTATATCCACAGCCTGCTTCAGACTGTTCCCCTTCTGCCACAGTATGCAGAGAATGGTGATATCTATAACTTCCAGGATCCTATGGGTAATATGACTTATGGAACAGGTTGGAACCCAATTATGTTCAACAACCCATGGGAGAACCTGTCTAAGGGTGGATTCAACTCTATGGCTGAGAGCCGTAACTTCAATGCAAGCGCAACTGCATTCTTGACCATCCAACCTATCAAGGGACTGAGATTCCGTTCACAGTTCAACTATAACTGGGGAGCAGGTGCATACCGTAGTTATGGTGAGCCACGTGCCCCATCAGATGGTGCTGCTATCGTTAACTCTTACAGCGGAAGCCAGAGCACTTGGCTGAACAGTAACTTCTCTATTGAGAATACTCTTACTTACGATCTTCCTCTTATTGCTGGTCATAAGATCAGTGCCATGGTTGGTCAGTCATTCCAGAGCACTGCTTGGAGCACAAACCTCGGTGCATCTAACAAAGTTGCATATGGCGAGCAGCTCGCAACTCTGAGAGGATGGGATTCTGCTTGGATGTCAAACTTCAAACTGAATAGTATTACCGACGCTTCTATTACCGGTAATCCTAATGATGAGGAATATCTTGCTTCTTGGTTCGGTCGTTTGACTTGGGACTGGAACGAGCGCTATATGGCTACTGTAACCATGCGTTATGATGGTTCAAGTATCTTCACCGACGGTAAGCGTTGGGGCTTCTTCCCATCTGTATCTGCAGGTTGGGTAATCAGCAATGAGCCATTCATGGAGAAGACTAAGAGCTGGCTCGACTTCTTCAAGATCCGTGCATCTTGGGGACAGAATGGTAACAAGGATATCTCTAAGTATCAGTATCTGGCAACAATCGCTCTGTCAGGCGATGCAAACGACAGCGGTTATAAGTTCGGTTCTGATATGGCATCTTCTGTAGCTGGTATTCCTCACACAGGTGCTTATGCAAACATCGTTCCTAACCCTGACCTGACTTGGGAGACTTCTGAGCAGCTTGACTTAGGTTTCGACGCTCGTTTCCTCAACAACCGTCTGGGTGTAAACTTCGACTGGTATAAGAAGACTACTAAGGACTGGCTGATTGGTGGTAACATGGTTTCAATATTTGGTACCAATCCTGCTGCTATCAATGGTGGTGACGTTGAGAATACTGGTTTTGAGCTCGCTCTTACCTGGAACGATAAGATTGGTAAGGACTTCAGCTATAACATTGGTGTAAACCTGGCTACTAATAAGAATAAGGTAACACGTATCGCTAACGAGAACCACTACCTCAATGGTCCTGGTGGTGTACTTTCACAGGGTACTGAGTATGTATATCGTGCTGAAGAGGGTAAGCCTATCGGCTACTTCTATGGTATGTCATACAGTGGCATCTGGCAGAATCAGGAGCAGATTGAGGCTGCACGTCAGGCCGGTAAGGCAGTTCTTGATGATGCACAGCCTGGTGATATGATCTGGGATGACTGGAATGGTGATGGTGTGATTACTTATGCTGAAAGTGATGCTTGCGACCGTCATGAGATTGGTAATCCTAACCCAGACGTGATGCTTGGTGTAAATCTCGGTCTGCAGTTCAAAGGTTTTGACTTCGCTGTAAACGGTGCAGGTGCATTCGGTCAGCAGGTTATGCGTTCTTACCGTTCATTCGGTGATGCTGCTTACCAGAACTACGATACAACTATCCTGAATCGTTGGCATGGTGAGGGTACCTCAAACAAGGAGCCACGTATGTCTGCTACAGGTGCTCCTAATACCATTTGGGTCTCAACTCGTTATATGGAGAATGCTGACTACTTCAAGATTAAGACTGTAACTCTGGGTTACGACTTCAAGCACATCTGGAAGTCTTGCCCATTCCAGCAGCTCCGTTTCTATGTTCAGGCACAGAACCTCTACACATTCACCAAGTACACAGGCCTCGATCCTGAGGTAGGTAACTCTGGTGGTGGTACAGGTTGGGCATCTGGTATCGACCTTGGTCTTTACCCACCATCTCGTACTTATCTGGTTGGTGCAAGTATTAAATTCTAATTCGACTATTAAGATATGAAAAAGTATATTTTATCAGCAGCAGCTGTTTTGTCAGCTGGTATGTTAACATCTTGTAACGACATGCTGGACACAGATCCACGTCCTACAGAGATGACACAGGCTACCTTCCCAGGTAAACCTGCAGATGTTGAGGCTTTGAATGCTGCTACCTATAGTATCCTGAATACCATGGGTGGTGGTGACTCAGATAACCAGAATATTTTCTTCTGGTGGGAAGTTATGTCAGATAACTGCTTCGGTAGTGGCGGTTTGCAGGACAACAAAGTTAAGTCTATGCACCATCTTGTTGAGATGAATGTAAATCAGTATGAAGCTCCTTTCACTCTCTTGTATGGTGGTATCTCACGTGCTAACAATACTATCGAGACTATTGATAACGTGCCCTGGACTGAGGCTCAGAAGGCTCAGCGCAACCAGCTCCTTGGTGAAGCATTCTTTATGCGTGGTCTTTATACGCTCTGGCTCACTCAGTTGTTTGGAGATGTACCTCTGATTACATCTACCACTATTACAGAGGAGATGCAGCAGCAGGTTAGTGCCGAGGAGGTTATCTATCCACAGATTCTTTCTGACTTTGTTTCTGCTACAAATCTGATGAAGCCAGAGCGAGCTAATGGCTCTGGTCATGCAGATAAGTATGCTGCCGAATCATTCATGGCTCGTGCATATATGTTCTGGGCAGGTTTCTACAAGAAGGTTGGTGAGCTTGCTTCTGGTTCTGCTCCTGCTATCAATCTGGTAGAACAGGAAGGTTGCACCAGTGCTTCTCTTTCTCAGGCAGATGTTATCGCAGCTCTGAAGGATGTTGTTGCCAATGGCGGCTACAAGCTTTGTGAGGACTATCGTTCATTGTGGCAGTATTCTAACAGCTTGCTGTGGAATGAGGCTCACGATGGTATAGGTCATGCATATGACTATATCGCTGACATGAAGCCTGAGAACTGCTTCGACAAGCCAGGTATGGGTAACGGTAACACTGAGGAGATCTTCCAGATCCAGTTCATGAATGCTTCTAGCTGGAGCATTGGTGGTACTTATAACGCTCAGCGTATGTATTCTAACTACATCTCTGTATTCTGGGGACTCCGTAATGGTGCTTCTGGTAACAACGGAAGCCGTGACCTGACATATCCATTCAACCAGGGTTGGGGACAGGGAACTCCTTCTAACAACATCTGGGATGACTGGACTGCTGCTGAGAAATCAGGTAATTATACTGACCTCCGTAAGAAGGCTTCTTTGATTGATCTTGAAAATGAGCTTGCTCAGTACACCTATGAGAAGGACGACTGTGAGGAGTCTGGTTATTCAGTAAAGAAGTATGCTGAAGTTAACCTCGATGCTTGCGGTGGTAATAACGAAACATGGTGGAGTCAGTGTGAGGGTTATACCGGCAGTTCACTTGATAACAAGATGCAGGGTGACCACTTCGAAGATTTCTATCTGATGCGTTATTCTGACGTCCTGTTGATGCTCACCGAGCTTACTGGCGATGCTCAGTATATGAACCAGGTTCAGAAACGCGCAGGTGTTCCTGAGACTCCTTACTCTCTGGCAGCTGTTCAGAACGAGCGTCGTTGGGAGTTCTGTTTCGAGGGAATTCGTTTCAACGATATGCGCCGTTGGTCTGGTAAGGATTCTGGAACAAGTTCATATGCTGCAAAGGCTCTTCAGGCTCAGGATGGTAAGCAGATTGTTTGCCTTGGTGAGACAGGTAATAAGCGTCCAATGAAGCACATGACTTGTTCTTGGGCTGAGCGTTACGCTGAAACTAATGGCTTCGTTGCTAAGCCTAAGTCTCAGATTACACTGATGAATGGTAAGTTGGAGCAAAACCCAGGTTGGGATGCTGCAGATCCTAAGACACAATATAAGACACTTTATTAATGTAATAATAAGTAATCAATATGAAAAAGATATTTTTGATGTTATTCGCAGTATGTGCTTTTGCTGCATGCGATCCCATTCATGAGAAGATTGGCAATGGTGGGCACATCTCTGTTGAAGAGCTCATTGCAAAGACAACTGTTACTGTTGACAAGGCAGCCAGTGGTCAGAATGGTAACGTTATTACCTGTGAGACCTTAGCTCCTGTGAATGCTAAGTGGAACATTGGTGGTAAGGAATTTGTAAGCAATTATGCCAAGAAGAAGATGAAGCTTGGTTCGTATAGTGTAAAACTTAATGCTATTTGCGCTGACGGTACTGAGCTTACAGCAGAATTCCCCGTAACATGTAGCGAGATTACTGATCCTCTCCAGAAGTTCTATATCTTCGGTGGTCCTGATAATACCGATTATGCTGTTCTCGGCCCTGGTGATGCAGCTGCTGGACGTTTTAGTGACGGTGAGGGTAAGTTCTTCCCATTCCTTTCAGACGAGGTATACTTTGGTAAGAAAACTCTTGTCTTCGATATCATTGCTGCCGAGGAAGGTAAGTTCATTTGGGGTGATGACTTTGGATGTACTGTACGTGTGATGAACGGTTGGTGGAGTGCTACTTATGCAGACAACGTACCTCTTCAGGTTGGTTTGTGGGAGCTCCCAATCACCGATGATATGGCTAAGGACTGCGCAAAGGGTGGTGATTCCAAGGATTTGGACCTCCTGATGACTCGTGGTTCTGTTACCATCAAATCTGTTTACTATGAGGAATAATAATTCCTTGTCAGTATAATTAATTTAGGGCCGGCTCATTTAAGTGGGCCGGCTCTTTAACTCAAAACAATGACTAATAAAAACAAATTATCTCGTGCTATCCTCTGTGTAAGTCTGTTGACTTTCATCCTATTTGTTGTATATATATTATACCTTAACCAGGAGGTTCTTTATACGGCACACGATCGTTCTGAATTTCTTTTCGGGACTCCGTTCTTTAACTCTTTAATGTCGAAGCCTTTTGGCTTGATGCAATATGTGGGAGCCTGGCTCACACAGTTCTTTTATCAACCTGCTATAGGAGCCAGTATACTGATTGCTATATGGCTTTTGATATTTGTTGTGGGTACAAAAGCATTTCGGTTACAGGGAAGTGCCTCTGCGCTGATGCTCTTGCCTGTTGCCTGTCTGCTGGTTTCTGTAGTTGATTTGGGATATTGGATTTATATTTCCACCATCAGAGGCTATTGGTTCTCACAGTCGGTTGGTTTCCTCTTTATGCTCTTGCTTTTGTGGGCTGCTAGCAGTACACCAAGGAAGTGGCATCTTGTTTGGTATGTATTGGGAGCGTGTATTTATCCTGTGCTTGGATGGTATGCTTTACTGTTTGTAGTATGTCTCGCTCTTGGTGGAAAGACTACCTGGCGTGAACTGGTAGGTGTTGTGCTACTTCTTTTTACTTCCAGTATCTGGCATACCCAGTTCTACTCAAATCTAAAATTTGACGATGTCGTATTGGCTGGTATGCCGCGTTTCGAAACTCCAAGCGATAGCGGTCCGCAACTTTCTTATCCGTTCTGGCTGCTTGGGGCTGTATCAGTACTGATCCCTTTATGTGGAAAATATCTTGCCAAGTGGTACATCCCAGTGTTGTGTGCTGCTGCAGGAATATCATATACCTGGTCGCAGATGTTCTATGACCAGAACTACATCGATGAGATGCGGATGGTGCGTTACGCTGCAGATGATAACTGGAAGGAGGTTTTAAACATTGCTGCCGATAATCCTGAACCAACAACCACCATCGTGATGCTGAAAAATGTGGCCCTGATGAACGAAGGCGGCCTCCTTGACCGTTCGTTTAAGACGGGAAATATCGGCTATCCCATCACTAATCCGGATTCTATACATGTATCATTCCTGGATATCGCATCGCCATTGGTGTATTACAACTATGGATTGATCAATGAAGGCATACGTCTTAATTTCGAAAAGGCGATACAAGTGGGATTCTCTCCTTTTTACTTGAAGACACTTTCACGTTGTAACTTAGCTAAGGGAGATAAGGCACTGGTAGAGCGTTATTCATCTTTGCTGCATCATCTGTTTGTCTATGCTAATTGGCAGCCGGCTGCTGTTACAGAAAACGTGATGTCTCTACAGAACTGTTACCCTGATGAAGTGACCGGAGTAGAGAATAGTGATAGCTATATAGTTAATACTATCAGCCTTTGGCAGAGACTTGACAGTAAAGTAGCCTCCGAACAGAGGCTGTTCTATGCCATGCTGCGTTGTGACGCTCATCGTTTCTGGCCCTCTTTACGTAATTATCTGAATTTGCATGCGGGCGAGGATTTCCCTTTGCATGCTCAGGAGGCTTATATCTTCTTTATCGACAGATTCCCGGAAGAAAAGCGTATGATGATTCCTGTAGAGGAGAATATTTATAATCGCTATAAACAGTTCAATAAGGCTTTAACAGAACATGTTAAGCCTGGAAAGACCATCGGTGAAGCCGCCAAAGAAATGCGTAGCGAATGGGGTGACACCTATTGGTATTATAACATCTTCGGAAGACAATACTCGAATATAGTTAAGAGAAAAGGAAGCGAAGTTCAATCATAAGAAAACAATGAAAAGATATATTCACTATTATACACTGTTTTTTAGTGCAGCTATATTGCTTTTGGCATCGTGTGCAAGTCGCCCCGATGTGCCATCTTCATCCAAGGAGACAAAGAGTCTGCCTGCCATATTCCCAGATTATTGTAATGTGACAGTACCTTATAACATCGCACCGCTAAACTTCATGCTTCCTGCTGATGAGTTTGAAACCGTTGTGGCTCGTATCAGTACGCCCGATGGGAAACAGCAGACTTATGGCGATGGTGTGAAAGTGCAGATACCCGAAGAAGAGTGGCATGACATGCTCAATGCTGCAAAAGGAAAGGCTCTGAAAGTAGAGGTCTGGGGACTGAAACAAGGCACATGGCTGAAGTATAATGCCTTTGAGATACGAGTAGCTGAAGATCCTATCGATGAATATGTGTCGTATCGTCTGATTGAACCGTCATATGTGGCATGGAGTTTTATGGAGATTGCACAGCGTAACATCACCTCGTTCGAAGAAACACAGATATTCAACAACGAGATAACCATGAACGACAAAGCGAAAGGTCAGTGCATCAACTGCCATAGTTATCAGAACTACAAAACTGATAACATGCTCTTCCATGTTCGCCTGTCTAATGCCGGCACTGTCATTGTAAACGATGGTAAGGTGTCGAGAGTCAATCTGAAGCGCGACTATACCATCTCTGCTGGCGTATATCCTTCATGGCATCCTACAGAGAAACTGATAGCCTTCTCTACCGACCTTACGCGTCAGGGCTTTCATACATCTAATCCTAATAAACTTGAGGTTTACGACCTTGAGAGCGATTTGATACTATATGACATTAAGACCGACTCTGTAAGCGTTGTCAGCAACGATTCTACGCTCTTGGAGGTTTATCCCACCTGGTCGCCTGATGGCAAATACCTTTATTATTGTAAGTCGGTGCCACTACCAGAGGAACTAAATATCAAGGATAGGGATAACGAGATAGGACGATATTACGAAAAGATACAATACAACATCTATCGCCGCTCATTTGATGTGGCAACGCGTAACTTCGGCGCCGAAGAGCTGGTGTATGATGCTGCCTCACAGAATAAGAGTGCTACTTTGCCACGCATCAGTCCTGATGGTCGCTATCTGTTGTTCGCACAGGGACAGTATGGTTGCTTCCATATCCGACATAATGATGGCGATATCGTCTGTATGCCGTTAAATGTAGAGAATCCTTCGCCTCTGGACTTGTCAAGATTGAATAGCAAAGGTATGCCCGACAGCTATCCCAGTTGGTCGAGCAATGGTCATTGGATCATGGTAGCCAGTCGTCGTGAGGATGGTAACTACTGTCGTATCTATTTCTCTTATTTCAAGGATGGAAAAGTGGAAAAGGCCTTCCTCTTACCACAGGAGGATCCTGAGCACAATGTATTCCTGCTAAAGAGCTACAACCGTCCTGAGTTTATGGTTGAACCTGTAAAGATCAGTGTTGATGAATTCAGTAAAGTATTTGATAAGTAGTCTTTTCTGTGTGGCGGTAGTCCTGTTTTTCGGACTGGCCTATCCTCATCACTTGCATTATCAGGAGCAGTTCCAACTGTTTCTCTTCGATAGTAACTATGTATGGGATATCGTGAAGCAGCCAGGCGGTGTGGCCGACCTGCTGGGACGGTTCTGCACCCAGTTCTTGCTGTATGCTTGGGTGGGTGCTATCATTATTGGAATCCTGTTATCAGTAGTGCAACTTCTAACTCTCCAACTTATTGGCTCCAACAAACTATATGGTCTGAGCTTTTTGCCTTCGTTTTCTCTTTGGCTCTTTCTGCTAGACGAGCATGCACTCATGGGGGGCGTATGGGCTGTGTTGCTCACACTCCTGGCTGTTTGGGGCCTCAGTAAACTACCGAAAGGCCGGGTGCGATATATCGGAATAATTGTCGCCCTTCCTATACTTTACTGGATGGTAGGTACTTATTGGAGCGGCAGTCATTACTATAGATACCCTAAGGTATTCCCTACATTGCTTTATGTAGCATGGCTATTAGCGTTTGCTATCCCTCTCCTTGCTTATGTCTGTCGTAAATGGAGAAACGTTTCTAATCTCTCGCCTCTCGGCGCTCACCTCTTATTTCTATTGGTGGCCGTTATTATGGGGACAGTAGTTTGGAAGAATGGCAATTATAAGGCTGAGAAGGTGATGCAGTATGACTTCATGGCCAGTCATCAGTTGTGGAATCGAATCATAGAAGCAGCTAATGCAGAGAAACCGAACAACCAGATTGGGGTGACGGTACAGAATCTGGCCCTGGCGATGCGCGGCCAACTAACCCAACACTTGTTCGATTATAATCAGAATGGTATAGCCGGTCTGCTGCCCGATGTTCAGAGTGATGCTGTCAGTCCGATGCCTACTGCCGAGGCATTCTATCAGCTGGGCATGATTTATGTGGCTCAACGTACGGTGTTCGAGGCGCAGGAAGCTATTCTTGATTTCCAGAAGAGTGGTCGATGCTATAAGCGTCTGGCACAGACAAACCTGATTATCGGCAGCTACGAGGTAGCGCGTAAATATCTGATGGCCCTGCAGAAGACTCTGTTCTATCGTGAATGGGCCAATGAGACACTGCCGCTTTTAGGTGATGAAGAGGCGATAGCAAAGCATCCTGAATACGGACGACTGCGCAAGTGGGCATACAAGGATAATTTCTTCTTCAGCGACCATGTAACACCTGAGATGCTGGAGAGCCTATACTCTGGCTGCACAGACAATAGTATGGCCTATCAGTATCTTATGGCCTACTACATGCTTACAGGTGATCGCGAGAGGTATAATAACTTCATTTCCAAGAATAGATGAAAACAACTATATATAATATAATTAGGTGTTGGGTGATAGGTGTTGGGTGTTGGATGCTTGCTGCCTGCTCTACTGCTGTAGAGAATGCAAAGCAGGAGGCTGCCCGGCCTGATATATATCCCGATTACCTTGGTGTGACTGTTCCTGTGAATATTGCCCCTCTCAACTTCGGTATGGCCGATGAGCAGGCATCGCTTGTTGATGCTGTGGTTACCGACAGCCACGGTAATAGCTTGCACAGTCAGGGAGAAGAGTCGGTAGATTTCGATATAGATGACTGGCATTCACTGCTTAGCAAGAATGGCGGTGATTCACTTAGTGTTACCGTTTCGGCAAAATATGAAGACGGTTGGCATACATACAAGCCATTCTCTATCTATGTCAGTCCCGACAGCATCGACTATGGTCTCTGCTACCGTCTTATAGCTCCGGGCTACGAGGTATGGAGCAAGATGGGTATATATGAGCGTGATCTCTCCTCGTTCGATGAACGTGCACTGATAGAGAATACGCAGTTTGAGGGATGCGTTAACTGTCATAGCTTCAACCGTGGCAATCCTGCCGATATGAGCCTGCATATCCGTGGCCCTCATGGTGCCACGCTGCTGCGCCATAATGATAGTCAGCTGACGGCTTACAATACCAAGACCGATCAGACTCTCGGTTTCTGTGTGTATCCCTACTGGCATCCTTCGGGCAGGTATATTGCTTATTCCACCAATTCAACGAGTCAGCTGTTCCACAGTGCTCACCGCAATCGTATTGAGGTGTTTGATACAGCCTCCGACCTGCAGGTGTACGATGTAGAGAAGAACGAGCTTCTGCTGTCGCCTGTTCTCAAGCAGGATTCGATATACGAGACCTTTCCTGTATTCTCGGCCGACGGACGTTCTATATACTTCTGTGCAGCCAAATCCATTCCAGAGGGCAGTTATAAGCTAGATTCAATCCGATATAATCTCTGTCGTGTTGATTTCAATCCGGAGACTGGCAGCTTCGGTGACAGTATAGAAACAGTATTCGACGCCGTTGCACAAGGTAAGTCGGTGTCTTTCCCCCGTCCTTCATACGATGGCCGTTTTCTTTGTTACACACTCTCTGACTACGGACAGTTCAGTATCTGGCATCATGAGGCCGACTTGTATTTGCTTGATCTTTCAACAGGAGAGAGTCGTGTGATGACTGCAGCTAATTCGGAAGATACAGAATCATTCCATAACTGGAGTACAAACTCACGCTGGCTTGTGCTGAGTTCGCGTCGTGACGACGGACTTTATACACGTCCTTATTTCTGTCATGTTGATGCAAACGGGCGTATTGGCAAGGCCTTTATGCTGCCTCAACGCAATCCGCGCCGTTTCTACCGTGAACGGTTCCTCTCGTTTAATGTGCCAGAATTTGTCATCAGGCCCACACACTTCGACGGAAATAGAGCAAGTAGGATTATCAATGATGAGTATCGCAAGAATTTTGACGTTCGTAAGTAGCGCTTTTTCTGCATAATGTTACATTTTTGTATTGTTTTTGTTACTTTAAAT
>Ga0310695_10010312_pt1 | contig 13708 bp, 13 predicted proteins | sample RumenRJG_04DNA_FD_203882 | JGI IMG/M metagenome (GOLD analysis project Ga0310695, IMG submission 203882) | Bovine rumen microbial communities from Lethbridge, Alberta, Canada - RJG_04 (v2) (version 2) | ecosystem: Host-associated > Mammals > Digestive system > Stomach > Rumen | place: Canada...
TCACCAGCGGCGACACGGAACAGGTCATCGACAAGCTGGACAAGGGTCTGCTGGATTTCGCGGTGCTGGCGGAGCAGCCGGATCTTGCCCGGTACCACGCTCTGCGGTTTCCGGAAGCGGATGTATGGGGCCTGGTGCTGCCGGAATCGGATCCTCTGGCGGAAAAGGCCGCCGTTACGGTGGAGGATCTCCGGTCCCTTCCCCTGTTCTGCTCCGGTCAGGCCTGGCGGGAGGACATCCCCCGGTGGGCCGGGAATCTCATGCCGGAGCTCCATCTGGAAGGTTCCCTGCGCCTGTCCTACAACGGCAGCATCTTCGTGCGGGAAGGTCTGGGATACCTTCTCACCTTCGACAAACTTCTGGACACCTCCCCCGGCAGCGGACTGGCTTTCCGGCCCCTGAAGCCGCCGCTGGAGACGGAACTGTATCTGGTGTGGAAGAAATACCCGGTGTTCTCCCCCATGGCCCAGCGGTTCCTGACGCAGCTGCAGGAGGAGTTCCTCCCTGTGGAAACATGAAAAACAGCCAGCCGATCGGCTGGCTGAGTTGTTTTCTGTGAAGTTACCGGTAGCGGGGACCGGCAAAGCAGAAGGGCAGCTCCATGCGGTGCGCTTCCAGAAGTTCCCGGTCTTTCAGGATCTCCTCCGTCCTGCCGTCCGCCACGATGGCCCCCTTGTCCAGGAGGATGACCCGCTCGCAGGTCTCCAGGATCATGTCCAGGTCATGGGAGGTGATGAGACGGGTCTGGTCCATTCCCCGGATGGTATCGATGACGATACGGCGGTTGCAGGGATCCAGAGCGGCACTGGGCTCGTCCATGAGGATCGCCTCCGGCTCCATCATGAGGATGGTGGCAATAGCCGCCATGCGCTTCTCCCCGCCGGAGATGCGGTGGTTGTGCCGGTACTTCAGATCCGTGAGGTTCAGCTGTTCCAGTACCCGGTCCACTTTCTTCTCCGCCTCTTCCCGGTCCATGCCGTAGTTGAGGGGCGCGAACATCATATCCTCCTCCACCGTGGGCATGAAAAGCTGGTTGTCCGAATTCTGCAGGACAAATCCCAGCTTGCGCCGTATGGTGGCGATGTTCTCTTTGTTCATGTCCAGGCCGTCCACCCGGACGGTGCCGGACTGTGCCGTGAGAAGACCCAGCATCAGTTTCAGGATGGTGGATTTGCCGGCGCCGTTGGCTCCGATGAGTCCCACGGATTCCCCTTTATGGATGTGCAGGGACAGGTCCTGAAGGATGGGCCGCCCCGGCTCATAGGAGAAAGACACTTTATCCAGTTGGATCATTTTCTTTTCGATCATCATACTCACCTCATCACGTGACTGCCCATCCACTGGGCCACATCCACATACCGCACCAGAAGGAATACCGCGATCCACCCCAGGGTGTACAGGGCGTCCTTCATGCGGAAGGGCTTCATCTCCACGTAGTGGAAATGATCATGATACCCCCGCAGCAGCATGCTGTTGTACAGTTCCTGTGCCCGGTCCATGCTCCGCAGCAGCAGCTGTCCCAGGAAGGAACCCCAGGCGGAGATATGGATCCCCTTCTGTCCCGGTGCCCGCAGATGATAGGCATCGGTCATGATGGCCAGTTCCTCCGTCATGACCCCCACATACCGGTAGGTCAGGAGCAGCAGCGTCACCAGCGTGCCCGGCACATGCAGTTTCCGCAGGGCGGCACACAGCGCGTCGATGGAGGTGGTGGCGATGAGCAGGAAGGATGCCATGAGGCAGAACACGCCCTTGAGCATCAGCGTCACCATGGAGATCACGCCTCCGGAGACGGGAACGTTCCCCAGCATCAGCATGGGGGCCCTGTCGAAGAAGGGATTGAACAGGCCCACAGCCATCACCAGCGGCAGGACGATGCGCAGTTTGTAGAAACAGGTGCGCACCGGGATCCCCGTCATGGAGAACAGAAGGATGGGCCACAGCACCATGATCATCAGTCCGGACAGGTCATACTTGTGAAAGGAGACCGTGATGATGATATATGCAATTGTCGTGAGGAGCTTCGCAAGAGGGCTGAGATGGTGGATGGGCGAATCCATCGCCGCCAGATCATCCATCTCATTGAGCTCATGAAGCGCTTTTTCCATTTTATTCATAGCTTTACTATTAAACCACAATAAAGAGACATCGTCCATAGCCGATGCCTCTTTTGAGAAGTGCATATATTGGAGTGAAAACTATTTCTTCTTTTTCCGGAAGAATCCTCCCAGGAAACTGATGAGCAGTGCCACCACCGCCACCAGTGCCGCTCCCACGATACCGGAGACCGTAGTCCCCGCGGAGGAATCGGAATTGGCAAAGCTGTAATCCGGCAGGAAGGAAGTCTTCTCCTGAATGCTCTCCGCCTTGTCCGCGGCACTGCTGGACACACCGAAATCCTCCTCGTCCAGTCCCATGTTCTGGGCATAGCCGGATTCCTCGTTTCCGAAGAGGGCCCATTCCAGTCCGTCGGGATTGGAGCTGGCCATCAGACTCAGTCCGCCGCCCACTACCAGAGCCACCGCCGCCAGGACGATGATGGTATTTCTCAGGGAGTGTTTGGACGGATCTCCTGCCGGCTGCGCATCCCGGAGAAGTTCCGGGCGGGATTCCAGCACGAAGCACAGCACTGCTGCCGTGATGAGTCCTTCAATGAGGCCGATGGCAAGATGGATGGGCTGCATGATGGCGACGAATGCGCCGAAGGGAAGATCGGTAATACCGGAAAGAGATGTCTCCAGCACCACGGAAAATGCTCCCAGCTGCAGTGTCACCACACAGCCGATAACGGAAGCGGCAATGACGCGGGCGCGTTGCGCGCCTTTCCCCTCGCCGAACCAGTGGCTGCGCATAATGGGACGCCAGATGAGGTAATATCCCACGAAGCATCCGTAGAACGCCATGTTCCAGACGTTGGCTCCCAGAGCCATGAGTCCTCCGTCGGCAAAGAACAGACATTGGATCGCAAGGATCACGATCATGGACAGGAACCCGCCGTAGGGTCCCAGAAGTGCCGAGAGCATCATGCCGCCGCACATGTGGCCGGAAGAACCGGTCCCGGGAATGGTATAGTTGATCATCTGGCCGGCAAAGACCAGAGCCGCCGTCACCGCCATGGTAGGCAGTTTCTGCTGTTCATCGTCCTTTCGAAGCTGATGGATGGACACTCCGGCTGCCGCGCCGGAAGCCACGTACATGGTGGCTGCTACCGCCGGTGCCAGCAGAGCATCTGCCATATGCATAGAAACACCTTCTTTTTCTGTCTTTGACAGAATTATATCATTGGAGTAGGCCCCCGCGTAAGCCCCCGGGGGGGATACAAAACCGGGCTTTTTCGAAAAAAGCCCTTGAGACCGATGGGTCCCAAGGGCTCAGCATAGCAGTATCAGCGGATCTCCCTGTCCGAAGGCATGGGACATTTGGGGCCGTTTGCCCTGGAACTCCTGCCGCCGCAAATCAAAACCACTGGTAAACCAGTGGTTTGCTCAGCCCCTGTAAGGGGCCCCTACTTGCCAGCCCCCGAGGGGGCATTGAAATTTACCACCGCATTACTATTACAGGCAGGCCGCTTTTAGCGGCCTCTTTTTATTGCCTACTTCCGCTTTTCACCCGTGAACGGATCTCGGAACTCTTTCATGCTCATCTGGTCCATGTCATAGTCTTCGTTCAGCTGATTGCGGATATATTCCGCTATGATCTTTTCGTTCTTGCCCACTGTGTCCACGTAGTATCCTCTACACCAGAAACTTCTGCTCCCATATTTGTACTTCAGATTTGCGTGCCGGTCGAAGATCATCAGCGCACTCTTCGACTTGAGCGTCCCTACAAACTGTGCTACACTCATATACGGCGGGATGCTCACCAGCATATGTACGTGGTCTGGGCACAACTCTGCCTCTATTATTTCTACTTTCATCTGCTCACACAGTTTTCGCAGTATCACTCCTATGTCTTTTCTCAATTGACCATAGATTGCTTTCCTGCGGTATTTCGGTGCAAATACTATATGATACTCACACCGGTAACTCGAGTGCGCTAGATGCTTTACTTCATTCTTCATTTGTTAAAAACCTCCTTGCTTTTAATCTGTAATGCGGCGGCAAACCGTTCAGATTCTATAGCCTGGAGGTTTTTATGCCAAGGCTTTTTTACCCACCACTGGTAAACCAGTGGTTTATTTGTCGCTAAAGCGCCAAAAAAAAACCGCTTCCGGAAAACCGGAAGCGGATTCAGATCAGGTTTTTTCGTGATCTCAGGGATAGGAGATCACGTATACGTTGCGATACTGTACACCGAACTCGTTGCAGGCGGACACGTCGCCCAGATAGAGATCCATCCAGGAATCGCTGTGCCAGGTGGCACCGCGGTCTTCCACGACGCGCTCCCCGATGCCCTCGATGTATACGCGGGTGCCCAGAGGCAGGGAGTTGCATGCTACCGTATATCCCTCGGTGGGATAACGGCCGTTGGCGCATTTGGTTCCATCCCACTCATAGGCGGTGATCTGGAAGGAACCCAGCAGCTGCTTGCTCTCCTGCTGGCGCTTCGCCACGCTCTCGATGACGACGTTCAGGGATTCCTGAGAAACGCCCTTGCATTTGCAGAGCAGCAGGCAGACCTGACCGCGGGTCAGATTGCCCTGAGGATTGAAAACATTGCCGTTGTTGCCGGAGATGTATCCCCGGTCGGTCATGGCTTTGACATTGCCCACGGCCCAGTAGCTGATGCTGCTGTCGTCGGCAAAGGACGTACGTCCTGCGGAGGAACCCACCTGATAGGCGTTGGACAGGATCACAGCCGCCTGTTCACGGGTAATGGGATCGTTGACACCGAAGTATCCGTTTCCCAGCCCCTTCATCACACCGGCCTGGACGCAGTTGAGGACCGGGGTGGTGTACCACTGTCCGTTTGCCACATCACTGAAGGTGTTGGGGGCGCTGGCGGAGAGACCCAGGACCTTGTTCAGGATCGTCGCGAATTCGCCGCGGGTCAGTCCGTTTTCCGGCCGGAAGGTCCCGTCTTCGTAACCGCTGACGTAACCCTGTTCGGCACAGTACAAAACTTCATCATAGTAATACCGGTTGCTGTCCACATCGGAAAAGCCCTTGGTCGCGGCGCTGGCCGCGGGAAGTGCGGTAAGCATCAATGTGAGGGACAGGATCAGGGCGGGTATTGTTTTTTTCAGCATATATTAGCCTCCTTAATGGGGATTCTGCGCGGGTCATTCCCATACGATACGGAATGTCCGATCCCCAGCTGGTGAAACCCGGCGCCTGCCGGATCTCTGGCTTCTTTTTCCTTCTTGGCGTTGACGATCTCGTCGGCTGACGCCTCTGTTCTTTCAAATCCATTCGGGTCCGGATCCTTCCCGCCCGCTGCGGCGGTACGGATCAACCTGTGTTTTCCGTTGTTTCACTTTGCCGGTCCCTGATCATCGCCGGCACGTCCGAAAATATGCGTTGTCCGCTTCCCGGAAAACTCCAACAAAAAAGATGCAGATTTCCCTTTTCCGACCCGAAATCGGGCCTTTTTTGTGTTCCTCTGCACCATCGGCCACAAAATATAGCAGAAAAAAACCGGTTTGGCAAATACGACCCGCCTTTCCGGGGGTAATATTACCTCTTTTGGGTTGTTCCTGTTTCTGTTTCGTAACTTTCGCTTTACATAACCTTTGTTCAATCTGTGCATTCGGTCAAAAAGGCGGTTTCCATAATCCAGTTTTTGCGTTTTTTACCCAAAATAATATGAAATCGCCTCGGAAACCCTGTTATTTCCAATTTTCGCGGTTTACCGGCCGTTATGTCCGGAAAAAAAACGTTTTTCCCGTCCCCTCCCCGTTTTTTCGGCTCCTTCCTGCGCCGGGCCGGGCGGCCGGACGAAAAAAAAGCGCCGGAGGAAAGCCTTCCTCCGGCAGCATATCGCCGTAAATGCGCTGTATTATCCGTTTCTCAGCGGAGCACCTCACAGATCGCCCGGGCATCGTTCTGCCCGATGAGTTCCAGCACCTGCTCCTTCGTTTCCAGTGTCCGTGTCACTTTCTGCAGGATCTCCAGATGGTCATCCAGTCCCGCGGCGATCCCGAACACCAGATACACCGTCTCATCTCCCCATGGGATCCCCTGGGGATAGGATACCGCTGCCACGCCGCTGCGCTTCAGGTTCTGCTTGAACTCCCGGTCGGCGTGGGGCATGGCCACTCCGCTCTCCACCGCGGTGGAGAAGGCATGCTCCCTCTGCATCATTCCATAGATATATTCGTCCCGGGCAAATCCGGCGTCCACCAGCATCTGCCCTACCCGGCGGATGGCATCCTCACGGGATTCGGAAGGAGCACCCAAAAAGACATTCTGTACTTCCAGGATATGTTCTCTCATCACGATCACCTGCCTGAGTTATGAATTGTTCTGTCTTCATAGTACCACATATTTGCCGGTCCGTCACAGTTTTTCGTTCTAACCCTCCGCGCCGGAGATCCTTGTGGCCAGCCGGGCTTCCAGAATGCTGCAGTCCATGGCCAGCACGATCATGAGCACCGTCAGATCATCCCGGTCGTCCATGACTTCCACGGAATACTGATCCGCCATGGCCACCCATTTTTTCCGGATCCGGGCGATCTCCCGGATCCCGCTGCGGATGGAAAAGTCATGGTGGAAGACATCCCCCTCCACCGTCCAGTCCATGATATGGATGGAATACTGGATCCGCAGGAACACCAGCTCCCTTACCACGGTGAACTCCGGCAGTCCCGGGATCTCGATCAGATACTGCGGCCGCAGGGTCCCCAGCTTCCGATGAAGGAATCCCACTTCCTTTCCGTCCCGGTCCGTCACGCGGATCTTCTTGCCGAGGCTCATCCACTGTCCGCGGGCGGTATACACATCCTCCCCCTGCTCATCCCGGATGGCATATCGGTCGGCAAAGGTCATCAGTTTCCGCTGCAGGAAAAATCGGCTCATGTCAGTTCCCCCCTGTGATGGAGCAGGAGTCTGGCTCCTCTTCTCCTCCGGTCCCGGCGCAGACGGCGCCGGACGTAGGCAAAGGCCGCATCCTCCCCCTTCTCCTTGAGCACCGTCAGCATGGTCTCCAGTTCCCGGGCGGTATCCGGATGCATCAGTCCGTCGATATCGTCCCGGGCATTCATGAAATACTCATAGGGCTTGTCGTCGGTATAGTTCTCCCCCTGGTACACCCGGCTGGCCGCGATGCGGTCGCAGAACATCTCCGCCACATACTTCATGGGCATGGGGTTTCCGGCGTAGGTGATCTTTCCTTCCGGCAGCAGCACATAGTCCACCCAGTACTCGAAATGATGGCGGTTGCGCCCTTTGTGATGGAGCCAGGCCTGGGACATGCCGGTGGCTTTCCGTTCCATGTCGTTGGGGCTCCGGGTCCCCTGGTAATAGCGGGCGCCGTTCCAAAACTCCACCGGTGCGTATTTGCTCAGGTCATGGGTCAGGCCCTGGTACACAAGGCCCAGACGCATGCAGTAGCGGCACACCAGATGGCGGTGGCGGGTGATGGTCCGGTAATGGGCGATGGGGTGCATAGACGGTTTCCTCTCTTCGAACTTGTTGTTTCTACATTATATAATAAGAATAAACATAAAAAAACCCCTGCCGGGGAGGAAAAAACGTCTTCGTTTTTGCCGGAGCACTTGCCTGCGGGGGCCGCATGGTGTACATTTCCAGTGTAGACCATCCGTTCAGATCAGGAGAAGGAAACATGTCCGTTTTTTATCTGGAGACGGGATCGACCGATCCCTGCTATAATCTGGCCTTTGAGCAGTACGTGCTGGAGCACAGGACAGAAGGTGACTGGCTCATGCTGTGGCAGAACGCCAACGCCGTCATCATCGGCCGCAATCAGAACACGGCGGAGGAGATAAACCCCGCGTTCATTCAGGAACACGGCATCGCCGTGGTGCGGCGCATGACCGGCGGAGGAGCCGTATACCACGATCTGGGAAATCTCAATTATTCCTTTATCACCGACGCCGGGGACGCGGCGCTGCAGAACCTCTCCCGTTTTACCCAGCCGGTGTGCCGCGCACTGGAGACCATGGGCGTTGCGGCGGAGTCCTCCGGCCGGAACGACATCCTGGTGGACGGGAAGAAAGTTTCCGGTGTGGCCCAGCGGGTGCATCAGGGGAGGATCCTTCACCACGGCACCCTGCTGTTTGACTCCGACCGGGACATGATCGCCGGGGCACTGCGGGCCGATCCCGCCAAATTTGCCTCCAAGAGCACGAAGTCCGTGCGCAGCCGGGTGGGAAACCTGAAGGACTATCTTCCGGAAGGCACCACCATCGGGCAGTTCTGGGAGGCTCTCCGCCGGGAACTGATGGACGAGGAGGCCCGTCCGGCATCCCTGACCCGGGAGGAACTGTCCGAAATCCGTCATCTGGCGGAGTCCCGGTACCGCACCTGGGAGTGGAATTACGGAAAGAGCCCGGCCTATGCCGTTCAGAGCCGGACCCGCTATCCCGGCGGCACACTGGATGTGCGCATGAACGTGCAGCGGGGCATCCTCCGCGAGATCCGCTTTTTCGGAGACTTCATGAGCACCGCGCCCCTGGATAAGCTGACCGGGGAGCTGCAGGGCGTCCCCCGGGAGCGGAAGGCAGTGGAGGAAGTGCTCTCCCATTATGATATCCCCTCTCTCTTCGGCACCATCACGGAAGAAGAGATCCTTTCCTCGATCCTGGATTAACGATCGTTTTCTCGCAAAGGAGGTGTGACACATGACGTTGGAACAGGAACAGTTTCAGCGGTACCGGCCGGATTTTTCCCGGCTGATCCCCTACGGGTTTGAAGCCACGGAGGAGGGCTACCGGATCTCCCGGGATCTGATGAACGGAGATTTCCGCGCCGACATCACCGTGCACACCGACGGATCGGTGACCGGGAAGGTCATGGATACGGACACCGGTGAGGAATACTATGCCATCCACTCCTCCCAGCGGTACGGCGCCTTCGTCAGCACACTGCGGGACGCCTACTGCGAGGTCCTGCACCGCATCGCGGAGGACTGCTTTATTCCGGAGGATTTCGTCTTCCCCCAGTCCAACCGCATCTCCCACGCTCTGAGGGAACGCTTCGGCGAAGTCCCGGACCACCCCTTCGAGACCGCGCGGGATTACGGGGTCTTCCGGTATCCCAAAAACCGGAAGTGGTACGGGCTCATCATGCTCCTGCCCCGGCAGAAAGTGGAAAAAGAGACCGCCGATCCGGCGGAGATGATGGAGATCCTCAATGTGAAGATCCCGCCGGAGACACGGGAGACGCTTCTTAAAAACGACGGGGTCTTTCCCTGTTATCATATGAACCGGGACAACTGGGTCAGTATCGCCCTGGACGAACGGCTTCCGGACGGGACCATCCTGGATCTTCTCCGCCGCAGCCGGGAATATGCCATCCGCTCCACGGCAAAGAAGCATGAGACCATCCCCAACGGGGACTGGATCCTGGCGGTCAATCCCATCGACTACGATGTGGATCATTTATTTGCGCAGGGCGACGAACTGTGGAAGCAGCCGGAGAAGGTCCGGAAGGGCGACATCGTTTATTTCTACATTGGCCGTCCCGTCTCCGCCGTCATGTACCGGTGCCGTGCCCTGGAAACGGACATCCCCTACTCCTATTCCGACGGCAACCTGTCCATTGAGAAGGTCATGCGTCTGCACCGGATCCGGGAATACGACCGGGACCAGGCGACCATGGAAAAACTGCGGAAGCACGGTATCACCAACGTGCGGGGAGCCCGCAGCGTCACCGGAGAATTCCTGGACTTCATCCGGGCACTGCCCTGAGGTGCATATCCGCAGGAATTTGTGTTTTTTCCCTTCCGCAGATTTCATTTTTGCGTATTCTGTGATATAGTTACATTTACTACAAATATTTTTAGTTATTCCTTTTAGATGAAAGGGGTCCTGCAAACATGTCAGAAGCCTATATCAACAGGCCGTTGACAAAAGCGGACGTCGCCCATCACAACCGTGTTTGGCGGCGGTTTTTCTGGTCGATGAGACCGTTTTTTGAAAAAGAATTTGCATTTACTCACGAGGACGTGGTGCTGAAAGCACCGCTTCTTGTGATCTCCAACCACGTGACACGCTGGGATCCTCTGATGGTCGCATTGAGCTTTCCCCGCAATCAGCTGTACTTCGTGGCCAGCGAACATCTGTTCCGCCTCGGCTTCGTGTCCAATCTTCTGCACTACATCGGCGCACCCATCGCCAAGAAGAAGGGATCCAACGTTGCAGCGGATACGGTCATGACCTGCATGCGCCGGTTCAAGGTCGGCGGTTCCGTGGCCATCTTCGCCGAGGGCGAGACCACCTGGGACGGCAAATCCATCGGGATCTTCCCGTCCACGGGAAAACTGGCCAAGATCAGCGGCGCCACTCTGGTGACCTACCGCCTGGAGGGCGGATACTTCACTCTTCCCCGCTGGGGCAAATACGTACGCCGCGGCAAGATGCACGGCCATCCCGTCAACGTGTATCCGCCGGAAGCTCTGAAAAAGATGACTCCCCAGCAGATCACGGATGCCATCAACCGGGACATCTATGAAGATGCCTACGCCCGTCAGCGGAAGGAACAGGTCTCCTATACCCGCCGGATCTTCTATCGTCCGGCAAACTTCGTGGAATCCGCGCTCTTCCTGTGCCCCAAGTGCAACCAGATCGGAGGTCTGCATTCCAAGAAGGATACGCTGGCCTGCGACTGCGGTTTCAAGGTCGTCTACACGCCCCAGGGATTCTTCGAACCGGGCGATCCCTTTGAAACCGTGGAAGAATGGGACCGCTGGCAGATGGAGCAGTTCCGCAAAGGGGAATACGAAAAGGATCCTCTTCGGGATGAACTGTTCGGGGATGACGGTCTGACGCTCTCCATGGAAGTGAGCAACTACATTCAGTTCCCTCAGGCGAGAGGACGTCTGTCCCAGCATGAGGAGAGTATTTCCATCGACGGCCGCTACTTCCTGGAAAAGGAAATCAAGAACATGGCCATCGTGAAATACGATACGCTGCTGTTCACCTACGACGATCAGTATTATGAGCTGAAGTCCAAGAATCCCACCTGTATGCGCAAATATCTGGCCTACTGGGAAAACTACCACGAAGATCATACCTAATATCGGTTCTTATGATATAATCTGTACTGAGATTGCAAGAAAGGATCGCGATTTCGCCGGGTGCACGGTATGCATCCGGCGAAATGCTATGGAAAACTATGGATTTTTCTGCTGCCAATCAGGCCCTATGGAGCATTATCATCCAGCTGGGCATCATCGCCGGCGCCATTATGGTCTCCAACGGACTGATCCGTTCCTTCAAATGGTTCCGCAACACGCTGCTGCCCACCTCCGTTCTGGCAGGTTTTCTCCTGCTGATCCTGAAGTCCCTGCACATCCTGCGCATGGACGACAATTTCCTGGAGATGCTGGTGTATCACTGCATCGCCCTCGGCTTCATTGCCATGTCCCTTCGTGTGGTGAATAAGAGCGCCAACCGGAACGGATCTCTCACAGGCCCGAAATCCGGTGCCGTCATCGTCGGCACCTATCTGATCCAGGGCGTCACGGGACTGGTGATCACCATCCTTCTGGCCTACACGGTCATGCCTTCCATGTTCAAGGCAGCCGGTCTGCTGCTGCCCATGGGCTTCGGGCAGGGACCCGGACAGGCCAACAACGTAGGCACCACCTATCAGGGCATGGGCTTTACCGGCGGACGCAGCTTCGGACTTGCCATTGCCGCCACCGGCTATATCTGTGCCTGCACGGTGGGCGTCATCATGGTAAACATCCTGGCAAAGAGAAATCCCAGACGTTCGTCCAAGAAGCAGTCCTCGGAAGAGCTGTCCGTAGGATTCTTCCAGGACCACAACGAGATCCCGGTGTCCGACTCCATCGACAAGCTGTCCGTACAGCTGGCCATGGTGCTGCTCACTTATCTGGCCACCTTCCTGCTGCTTCGCGGCGTCACCGGCCTGTTCTCCTCCATCTCCGAGGGACTGGCCAACACCCTCAATCCCCTGTTCTGGGGTTTTAACTTCATCTTCGGTTCCGCCCTGGCCATGCTGGTGCGGGTGTGCCTCGACAAGGCCCGGAAGATGAAAGCTCTGGAACGGCAGTATCAGAACAACTATCTTCTCAACCGTCTGTCCGGCTTCTTCTTTGACATCATGATCGTGGCCGGTATCGCCTCCATCAACATTCAGGACCTGCGCGGCCTGTGGCTCCCCTTCGTCCTGATGGTCATTGCCGGCGGTTTCGTCACCTGGTTCTATCTGAAGTATGTCTGCAGGAAAGCATTCCCGGATTACTACGATGAAGGTCTGATCTCCATGTACGGCATGCTCACCGGCACCATCGGTTCCGGCATCCTGCTCCTTCGAGAGATCGATCCGGATTATTCCACTCCCGCCGCCAACAATCTGGTCATCGGCAGCAGCTACGGCATCGTCCTCGGTGCTCCGGTCCTGATCCTTGTGGGTCTGGCACCGAAATCCACCGCCATGTGCTTTGTGACAGTGGGACTTGCCGCGGCGTACTGGGCGATCCTCACCCTGTTTATCGTCAAGGCAAAGAGAAAGGAAAAATAACAGCGTCCATAGATGAATTTAACGCCTCTGCGGTTATCGCAGAGGCGTTTCGATTTCCTGCCGTTCACAGGAGCTTATCCAGTTGCTTGGCAAAGACCTGATGTCCCTCCGGGGATAAGTGGACTCCGTCATAGAGCACTTCGATCCCCCACAGGCCGGTATCGGCAAAACGGATCTTCAGTTCTTCCGCCAGTTTTTCATACAATGGCCCCAGTCTGCGGGACTCTTCGATCATCGCTTCCCCTTCTACCCACTCTCCGGAATGGAATACCGGAGGCGCCAGGAGAAGGATCGAGGAAGGTTCATTGTCTTCCATAAGTTTCCGAAGAAAGGTCTTCATCCGGGCGGCGGTCTCTTCCGCCGTGCTCCGTTCCAGAAGGTCATTGGTGCCGAGCATCACAACGATCTCATCCATGGGACCGTTCTTCCGGATCCATTCCGGGATCTGGAGGAAGGCCGGAGCCCCGGGGATCATCCCCATATTGCAGACATCCCTCCGGGAGTTTTGGATCCGGCAGGTCCATCGGATCTCCCGGGAATAACGGGATTCCAGAGGGTCCCGCGGGTCAAAACCATAGGTATTGGAATCTCCCACGCAGCATATTTTCTTCATACCGGCACCCTTCAGCTTGCTTTCAGGGTAAATCCGCGGCCATTCACTTCCGACACCGAATTGATGACGATAAATGCCTGCGGATCGATCTTCAGGATCCGTTCCCGTATGGTAAACAGACTTCTCTGCGGAATGACGGTCTGTATGATTTTGGTGTTTTCCCGGCGGTAGCCGCCCTCCCCGTACAGGATCGTGGTCCCTCTGTGGAATTCCGAAACAATCAGCCGGTTGATCTCCTCAAAGGCTTCGCTGTAGATGAGGATCTGGACCTTGCCCTGCCCGAAGAGCATGACTTTTCCCAGCAGCAGAGTATAGGCGAGAACGAACAGCAGACCGTAGAGGATCTGGTCCGGTCTGGAAAACGGGATCTGCAGACACAGGATCACAGCGTCCACCAGATACAGGGTCGTCTGGACCGCGTAGCCCCGTTTCTTCAGCAGGATCATCGCAATGACATCACTGTCGCCTGCCGATGCGCCGGTACGCA
>Ga0310695_10010315_pt1 | contig 13704 bp, 7 predicted proteins | sample RumenRJG_04DNA_FD_203882 | JGI IMG/M metagenome (GOLD analysis project Ga0310695, IMG submission 203882) | Bovine rumen microbial communities from Lethbridge, Alberta, Canada - RJG_04 (v2) (version 2) | ecosystem: Host-associated > Mammals > Digestive system > Stomach > Rumen | place: Canada...
GCAGCAGCGCGCGCCTCCTCGGCTTTCTCCTTGCGGGCTTCCTCTTTGTCTTTCTGCCTTGCGCGCTGGGACTGCGCATGGCCGGCCTGGTGCTTGGATTCCGCCGCGACCTGGCGCAGCGCGCGCAGAGCCGCGGGATCGTCGATCTCGTCTTCGTCGTCTTCGTCGGCCATACGCATCCTGACCGGCTTTTTCGGTTGCTTCTTCACGCTTGCCGAAGCATGGGTCTGGTCGGACTTTGCTTCGTCCGCAGAGGGACTTTCCGGCTCAACGGCCTTCGTCTGCGGCTTTTCGGCCGGCTTAGGCGCCGTCTCGGGTGCAGACGCGGCGCTGGTTTTCCCGGCCGGCGCAGACTTTCCGGAAGCGGCGGCGGCAGCAGCCTCTGCAATTCGCCGGTGGTCTGCAAGAGCGGCGTCGCGCGTTTTCGCGGCCTCGGCGCGGATGGCGGCGGCGCGCGCCGCCTTCGCGGCAGCCCGCTCGCGGCGGGCGTCGCCGGCCGCTTTCGCGGCGGCGGGATCGCGCTTTGCGAACGAATCCTTGAGCTCGCGCGCTTCCTGGGCGCTTAGCGACGAAAGGACGGTTTCGACCTCGAAACCCCTGCCTGCGGCGGCCTTGAGCACTTCCGCCCCGGCCACGCCGATTTCCTTGGCCAACTGGTATATTCTCATGTTCTTTCTTCCCGTCTTTCCGTCATTGTCGAAACATCATGCAAACGGACGCCGCTCCTTCAGAGCGAATCTCCGCCATCTCCGGAATCGGCCGCATCCCCTGCAGTCCCGGATCCGGCGGCTTCTTCGTCCTGATCCGCGCCAAGTCCTGTAATTGCGGCGACCGCCTGCGCAGCCGCGTATACACCGCGCGCCGAAACCGCGTCCAGCCCCGTTGCGGCCATGAAAGACGCCTCGTCGGTGGCGATTATGCCTTCGACCGTGAGAAATCCGGCATCAACGATCTGCGACGCGGTGGAGGATGGGATGGAAAACGTCTCGGCGAGCGTACGGACCGCCTGCGCCTTCTGCTCCTCAAACGACGCGCCGGCGAGCGATTTGCGCACGTTCACGCGCCACCCGGTAAGCTGGCATGTAAGGCGCACGTTCTGACCGAACTTGCCGATTGCGAGTTTGTACTGATCGGGCGCCGCGACCACTTCCACCGTGCGGCGTTCGTCGGGGTTGATTTCGATGGAATCGAGTTTCGCGGGAAGCAGCGATTGCGCAACGAGCGTCTTGATGTCGTCCGACCAGCGGACGATGTCTATCTTCTCGCCGCAGAGCTCGTTTACGATATTGCGCACGCGCGCTCCGCGCTGACCGACGCACGCGCCGACGGGATCGACTTTGTCGTCAAGCGTGCGCACCGCGATCTTGCAGCGGCAGCCGGGATCGCGGGCCACGGCCATCACCTCCACTATGCCGTCCGCGATTTCCGCCACTTCAAGCCGGAAAAGGACTTTCACGAATTCGGGGCAGGCGCGGGAAAGCGTCACCGCCGGGCGGCCTATGGCTTCGGAATCCACACGGACGATCATCGCGCGCACGGGGTCGCCAACGTTCAGTTCCTCCGAAGGAATGCGTTCGCGTCCCGGCAGGATCATTTCGTTGCGCCCTACCATCACATAGACGTCGCGCTTCACGATGTTCGAGACCGTACCGGTCACGATTTCGTTCAAACGGTCTTTGTATTCGGTGTAGACGTTCGAGCGTTCGGCCTCGCGGATCTTCTGGAGGATCACCTGGCGCGAGGTCTGCGCGGCGATTCTTCCAAGGCGCGCAGGCGGGATTTCCACTTCAACCGTTTCGCCGGCCTGCGCATCAGGCTTCAGGCGGCGCGCACGGGCGAGGGATATGAATCCGCGTCCGCTCTTTTCGTCGGAAACGACGAGTTTGTCGAAAATGCGCAGGTTCAGCGAAGCGCGGTCTATGGTCACGCGCAAATCGCTTGTGAAATCGGCATTGTGGCGCGCCGCCTGCTGCAAAGCCTGTTCAATGGCTATAAGCACTGTTTCCCTGCTCACGCCACGCTCTTTTTCGATGGAACTCACCACCGCGAGCAACGCCTGGTTCATCATAGCCGGTTCCTTTCCCGTATTGTAGAAGATCCATTCCGGTTGCCGTTCGCAGGCAATGCTTGCGCCTCGGTCGGCGAAACTGCCACCGGAAAAACCTGTGTATCTTACAAAAACCGCCCCCCCGGCGTCAAGCGAATTGCGGGCCCGCGCCAGATTTTGAAAAGCCGGCGCGCAAAACGCCGGATTCTGGTATACTTCCGCGACCTCATCCGGGGGATCAACGCCAGAAACCTCGAAAATCGCGGGGAATTGAACAAACAACGAAAGTTCCGCAAGCGGCGGAACGGGGCGCGCGCGCAAAACGCCCCGGACGGCATGTTTTTGCCACAGGAGATGTATGGGCGTTGAATTGTCATCAGAAATAACGGTTTTACGGGAAATCGCCTCGGCGGTCGCCCGCGAACGGAACGTCCACAAGCTTCTCGAAGAGGTCATCGACATCATCGAGCGCACGATGGGCATGCTGCGCGGAACATTTACGCTTCTCGACGGCGACGTCCTGAAAATCGCCGCGTCCGCCCGCAAGCTCAACGCAGAGGAGCGCGCGCTCGGGAGATACCACATCGGCGAGGGCATAACAGGCATTGTCGCCAAAACGGGAAAAAGCGAAGTCGTGCCGGATGTGCGCAAAGACCGCCGGTTCCTCAACCGCACCAGGGCGAGGAAAGTGGATGAGCCCCTTTCTTTCGTTTGCGTTCCGCTCAGCCACGCGGGCTCCGTCATCGGCACCCTTTCCGCCGACCGCAGAATGACAGGCGACACACGCGATCTCGTGCGCGACGTCGCCTTGCTGGAGATCGTGGCCAACCTTTGCGCCGAGGCCGCCTCGGTATGCCGCGAACAGTGCGCCGAGCAGGAAGCCTTGCGAGAGGAAAACGAGCGGCTCAGGACGATGCTCGTGGAAAATCCCGGCCGGATAGTCGGGAACTCCCCCGAAATGCGCGCCGTCTACGAACAGATCCGCTTGGTGGCGCCGAGCGAAGCAACCGTCCTCGTGCGCGGATCGAGCGGCACGGGCAAGGAACTTGTCGCAAGGGCCATACAGTCGCTTTCGAACAGGAAAGACAAGCCTTTCATCGTCCTCAACTGCGCAGCCCTCCCCGAAACGCTCGTCGAGTCGGAGCTTTTCGGGCACGAGAAAGGCGCGTTCACAGATGCGCGCGAGCGGAGGATCGGGCGCGCCGAAGCCGCCGACGGCGGAACGCTTTTCCTCGATGAAATAGGCGACCTTTCGATTCCCGTCCAGGTCAAGCTTCTCCGTTTCCTCCAGGAGCGCACTTTCTGCCGCATCGGATCGAACAAGGAGCTCACGAGCAACGTGCGCTTCATCGCGGCGACGAGCAGAAACCTCGAAGACCTCATGGCGAAAAAACTCTTTCGCGAGGACCTCTACTACAGGCTCTCCGTTTTCCCGATATCGCTCCCCGACCTCTCAAGGCGCAAAGATGACATCATCCTTCTCGCGCAGCATTTCCTCGAGAAAACGAGCCTGAAATACGGGAAGAACATAACGCGCTTTTCATCGCCGGCCGTCTCCATGCTGCAATCGTACGACTGGCCCGGCAACGTGCGCGAACTCGAAAACTGCATCGAGCGCGCAGTCCTAACCGCGAAAGACGACTGCATACGCGGCTACAATCTTCCGCCGGCGGTGCAGGGCGGCGACATCTCGGAAAGCCCGTACGAGACGGAAGAGGCTCCAGAAGCGACAATGGCCGACAAGATCGCCGCCTACGAGCGGAAACTTCTCGAAGAGGCCCTTTCGAAGCACGGCGGCAACCAAAGCGCCGCCGGGCGGGAACTTGGCATATCGCCGCGCATGATGTGCTACAAGATGAAAAAATCTGGCATAGGACAAATGACATGGACAAAATAATTATTCTCGACTACGGTTCGCAGTACACGCAACTTATCGCGCGGCGCGTGCGCGAACTGCATGTGTATTCTGAAATCGCGCCTTGCAGCACCACGGCGGAAGAGCTCCGCGCCATAAAACCGAAAGGCATCGTCTTGTCGGGCGGACCAAACAGCGTGTTCGAAAATGGCGCTCCCGGCATAGACCGCGAAATCTTCGAACTTGGAATCCCAGTGCTCGGCGTATGCTACGGCATGCAGCTGATGTGCCAGGAACTGGGCGGCGCGGTGCAACCGGGAGAGCAGCGCGAATACGGCAAGACTGAAATGGATGTTCTGCCAGGCAACGAACTTTTCAAGGGACTGCCGGACAGATTCACCGTCTGGATGAGCCACGGCGACCGCGTCTCTTCAATCCCCGCAGGATTCAAGATCTCTGCGACTTCGGCGAACTGCCCATACGCGGCGGTGCGCAACGAAGAGAAAAAATTCTTCGGCCTGCAGTTCCATCCGGAAGTCGTCCACACGGAACACGGCAGACAGATTATCGCCAATTTCGTGTTCCTCGTATGCGGATCGAAAGCGGACTGGCAATTGACTTCCTGGATCGAAGAAACGGTGGAAAAGCTGAAGCATCAGATAGGAAACGACGAAGTCGTGCTCGGTCTTTCCGGTGGAGTGGACAGTTCGGTCGCGGCCGTTCTCCTGAACAAGGCAATAGGGTCGCGTCTCCACTGCATATTTGTAGACAACGGACTTCTCCGCTGGCGCGAAGCGGAGCAAGTGGAGGAGATGTTCGGCAAGAACCTCGGGCTCGACCTTACAGTGGCGCGCGCCGCACAAAGATTCTACGACGCGCTGAAAGGCATTTCCGAACCGGAGGCAAAACGCAAGGCGATTGGAAAAACATTCATAGACGTCTTTGCCGATGAAGCGCGCAGGTTCAAGCACTGTAAATTCCTCGGGCAGGGCACGATCTATCCTGACGTGATCGAAAGTTCGAACGCGGCCAACGGACCGTCCCGGACGATCAAGTCGCACCACAACGTAGGCGGGCTTCCACAAGACCTGAAATTCGAACTGTGCGAGCCTCTGCGCGAACTTTTCAAAGACGAAGTGCGCGCCGTAGGCCGCGTGCTTGGAATGGCGGAGGAACTGATCGACCGTCAGCCGTTCCCCGGGCCGGGCCTTGGCGTGCGCATTCTCGGCGAAGTGACCGAGGAGAAAGTGCGTCTTCTGCAACAGGCCGATCTGCGCGTTCAGGAGGAAGTCGGGAAACTGCCGGACTGCAAGTCGATCTGGCAGACGTTCGCCGTCCTGCTGCCGGTGAAATCAGTGGGCGTGATGGGCGACCAGCGCACCTACGAGTACACCTGCGCAATCCGTTCCGTGGAATCGATCGACGCAATGACCGCAGATTGGACGCGTCTGCCTTACGAAACTCTGGCTGCAATGTCCAACCGCATAATAAACGAAGTGCGCGGCATCAACCGCGTGGTATACGATATCTCATCCAAGCCGCCTGCAACGATTGAATGGGAATAGCACACCGTCATTTCTTCAAATCCGCCCGGCCGGCACGACCTTGACGAATTTCGGACGGTAGGATTCCCAGTCACACAGCATCCGCTTCGCAAGCGGCGAGGCGGTGCGGTGGACGTGTTCGGCGAGAAGATCGCGGAGGCAGCTCTCGTCTTCCGAGCCAGGCTCTACCATCGCAAGATCTACGGAGTCGAGGTTGCAATTAAGGTCGAAGTCCCCCGTTTCATCGTAGACGTACGCGACGCCGCCTGTCATGCCTGCCGCGAAATTGACGCCTGTCGGGCCGAGGATCACGGCAATGCCGCCTGTCATGTATTCGCAGCCGTGGTCGCCCACGCCTTCGACCACGAGCGTCGCGCCCGAGTTGCGTATCCCGAAACGCTCGCCCGCCTGCCCGTTGATGAAGACAGCGCCCGACGTCGCGCCGTAGGCTACGACATTGCCCGCAATAACGTTTTCTTCCGGCCGGAACGAATCAAGCCCTTCCTGGCACGTAGAACGCGGCGCGATGACGATTGTTCCGCCGGAAAGCGACTTTCCGACATAGTCGTTCGCCTCTCCAACGAGATTGAAGGCAACGCCCTTTGCGAGGAATGCGCCGAACGACTGCCCGGCGACGCCGCAGAAGTTGACGGCGATCGGGTTTTGAACGTCCTTGCGATGGGCGACAAGCCAGCCGGAGAGCGCCGCGCCGACCGCGCGGTCGCAGTTGGAGATCGTGCGCTCAAGAGTGGTTTCGCCGCGAGCGGCAGCAGGTATCAGCTCGCGGGTGTCGAAGTTGTTCGCTGCTATCGATTGCTCTCGATCGCTTTCGACTGCATTCGATTCCTCTCGACCGCTTTCGACTGCTTTCGATTGCAAAACATCGCCGAAGTCGAACTTCGCCCCGTCCTTCGCCTTCAAAAGATCTGTGCGGCCGCGCGCTTCGGCGAGCGATGCGAGACCAAGCGATGCAAGATGCTCGCGGACCTCCTCGGCAAGGAAGCGGAAATACGTCTGGAGATGCTCAGGCTTTCCGGCGAACTTCTTACGCAGCTCCTCTTTCTGCGTCGCGATGCCCACGGGGCACGAGTTGAGATTGCAGTTCCGGCACTGTACGCAGCCGAGCGAGACGAGCATGGACGTCCCGAACGCGAATTCGTCCGCGCCGAGCATCGCGGCTATCACGATGTCGCGCCCGGTGCGGAGCTGGCCGTCGACCTGAAGTTTCACGCGCCCGCGGAGATTGTTCTTGACGAGCGTCTGGTACGCTTCCGCAAGACCGAGCTCCCACGGAAGCCCGGCATGCTTCATTGAAGTGAGAGGCGCTGCGCCCGTTCCGCCGTCGAAGCCCGAAATGACAATGACATCGGCATGGGCTTTGGCGACGCCGGCCGCGATCGTCCCGACGCCCGCCTCGGAGACGAGTTTCACAGAGACACGGGCTTCCGGGTTTGCGCACTTGAGGTCGTAGATAAGCTCGGCAAGATCCTCGATCGAGTAGATGTCGTGGTGGGGCGGCGGCGAGATGAGCGTCGTCCCAGCCTTCGCATGGCGGAGCCGGGCGACAAGTTCGTCCACCTTGTGTCCCGGGAGCTGCCCGCCCTCGCCGGGCTTCGCGCCCTGCGCGAGTTTTATCTGGAGGTCTTTCGCGGAGCGCAGATATTCTATCGTAACGCCGAAGCGGCCGGAGGCCACCTGTTTTATCGCGCTGTTTTTCGCCGTGCCGAAACGGGCCGGATCTTCGCCGCCTTCGCCCGAGTTTGACATCGTGCCGAGGCTGTTGAGCGCAAGCGCGATCGTCTCGTGCGCCTCAGGCGAAAGCGAGCCCAAGGACATCGCCCCGCCAACAAAATGCTTCACGACGGAATCGACAGGCTCGATGTCGATATTTTCATGGCTTGAGACATGAGACTCGAGACGTGATGACGGGGCACCCTCGTCTACCGTCTCGCGTCTCCCGTCCTTGAACTCCAACTGAGACCTCAAAGTCACTCGGCTCTTCAAGTCGATGTCGTCGGTGTATCGTTTGAACCGCACGTAATCGTCATGGCGGACGGCTTCGCGGAAGTCGACTACGCGCTGCGGCGTCCAAAGATGCTCTTCACCGCCTTTGCGCACGCGATACTCCCCGCCGGGCGGGAGGGTGGTGCCGCCGGTGTCGCAACTCCCCAATTGGCCATTGGCATTGTCAATTGGCAACATTTTCACATTGGCAACATTCTCCAAGTCTTCCAGCTCCAGCCCGCCTGCGGGCGATGTCACTCCGCCGAAATATTCCGCCATCAGTTTGGGCCCGAGCCCCACGGCCTCGAAGATTCGCGCCGAGCGGTAGGAGCGCAATGTCGAAATTCCCATTTTCGACATTATCTTCATAAGGCCCTTGCAGGCCGCAGAAACATAATTCGCCGTCGCCTTGACAGGATCGTCCTTTCCGATTTCCGCCACGGTCGCAAGAGCGAGATACGGGTTCACCGCCGTCACCCCGAAGCCAAGGAGAACCGCAAAGTGATGGACTTCGCGCACTTCGCCAGATTCGACGATTATGCCGGTGGACGGCCTTGCCCCGGATTCCACAAACGCCTTGTTCACGGCAGCAACGGCGAGGAGCGAAGGAATGCGGTTTTGGCGCGAGATGCGTGACGAGAGACGAGACGCCTCGCCTCGCGTCTCATGTCCCTCGTCCCACGCCCGATCCGAGAGGACGATTATCTTCGCGCCGTTCTTTGCCGCTTTGACGGCATCTGCGGCGAGCGAGTCGAGAGCGGCCTTGAGCCATCCCGCCTTCCCCGCATCCCCAGCCCAAAGCGGCAGCGTCGCAGCTGGAAATTCCGGGATGTTCCTGAGACGCGAAAGTTCGTCGTCGGTCAAGACGGGGCGCGTCATCTTCACGAGCTTCGCGTGGCCAGGAGTCTCGGAAAGGATGTTCCCCTCGTTCCCGATATATGTCATTATCGACATCACGAGTTCTTCGCGTATCGGGTCTATAGGCGGGTTCGTCACCTGTGCGAAAAGCTGGTGGAAGAAGTCGAAGAGGCAAAAGCGCCGATTCTCCCTCAAGCACGCGAGCGCGGCGTCATTGCCCATCGCGCCAACCGCCTCGCGGCCAGTCTCCGCCATCGGGCGGATGACGGCTTCCACGTCCTCAAGCGTCCAGTCGAAGAGCTGCTGCGCGCCAAGAAGTCCGGCTCCAGGTTTCGACGGCACGATTTCGGAGAAAAGCCCTGTCACCGGTATGTGGTTTTCCTTCACCCAGCGACGGTAGGGGCGTCTTCTCGCATAGTAAGTCTTGATTTCGGCGTCGCCCATGAGACGATGCTTTTCCAAGTCGAGCCAGAGGAGCGAACCCGGACGGAGCCGCCCGCGGCGCGCAACGGATTCGAGCGGAATGTCGAGAACGCCCGTTTCGGAAGCGAGAACGAAAAGCCCGTCTTTCGTGAGCGTCCAGCGGGCGGGCCTGAGACCATTGCGGTCTAGCGCCGCGCCAAGCCCGATGCCATCGGTGAACGCAACCGCCGCCGGACCGTCCCAAGGCTCCATCAGCGCCGAGTGGTATTCGTAGAACGCCCGCACGTCGTGGCCCATGTGATACTTCGCGCCCCACGCCTGCGGAACGAGCATCATCATCGCATGAGGCGCGTCGCGCCCGGCGGCGACGAGAAGCTCGAACATGTTGTCCAAAGAGGCTGAGTCGGACTGCCCCTTCTCTATCAGCGGCAAAATCTTCTTAAGGTCAACCCGGTAGGGGGCGACCACCGGGCGCCCCGCATCCGGCCACCTGAGCGACGACTCGCGCGCGGCAAGCGCATTCAAGTTTCCCTTAATCGCGTTGATCTCGCCGTTGTGCGCTATGCATCTGAAAGGATGCGCAAGCTCCCACGACGGGAACGTATTCGTGGAATACCGCTGGTGGACTATCGCAAACGGCGAAATGAAATCAGGATCGGAGAGGTCTGGATAGAATTTCTCGATTTGTGTCGCGAGAAGAAGCCCCTTGTAGACGATTGTCCTCGACGAGCAAGAGCAGACGTAGGTGCGAGCCGTCGTCTTTTCAATCTGGCGGCGAATGGCATAAAGCCGAAGCTCGAAGGAGGAGCCGGGCGCGAGACGCGAGGCGCGAGACGCGAATGCGCCGCCCGTCTCAGCGTCTAAAGTCTCGCCGTCTTTTTTCTCGTCTCCGGTCTCGCGTCTCTCGTCAAAACCATCCTTTCCGATCCCGATGAAAACCTGCCTTATTCTCGGCATCACGGCGCGGGCGTCACGGCCGATAGCCGAAGGCTCTACCGGCACGTCGCGCCAGGCGAGAACTTCGCATCCTTCCCCGAAAACGGCTTTTTCGATTTTTTCTTCCTCGCCTTCGCCGCCAAAAACCATTGCTATTCCAATACCCTCTGCATCTCTGCCTCTCTGCGCCTCTGCGTGAGATAATTCCCCCAGCGCCTTCTTGAAGAACCCGTGTGGAATCTTCAGGAGAAGCCCCGCGCCGTCGCCCGTTTCGGGGTCGTTCCCCGTCGCGCCGCGATGCATTAGTCGCTTCAATATCGTCATGCCTTTCTCGACGATTCCGTGGTCGGCCTCGCCGGAGAGGTTCGCCACCATCCCAACACCGCACGCGTCGTGTTCGTATTCGACCCTGTAGAGACCCTGCTGTTCTGTTTTGATTTGACGATTCATTGCCTTTGTCCTTCACTGATCATAATAGCACAACCCGTGCCAAGGGGCTAATGCCCACTCACATCCCACAAATTTTTACAATTTGTGAAATTCCGCTTTGTCGCTATGCCACAAACTTGTAATACTCCATGCCGATTCAGCCATCAACAGCCTTAAACCACGGATTCGGTGTTTGAGTTATTGGGTGTTTGAGTTGGAGAGATGAGTTGGAGTTGGAGAGCGGAATTGGAGATTTGAGAATCTTATGCGGAACACTGATGTTTGTCTCACGCTTTAGTACGCTAAGTTCGCAAAGCAACCCCAAAACACAACTTCGCGCACTTGGCGAACTTGGCGTGAGGCAATTGGGAATTGGTATTGGCTTTGGCAACATTTCCACATTGGCAACATTTCTCAAGTATTCGAGAAGAACTGGAAGGAGGCATAGGCGTCCTGCCCGTGTTCGACGAGGTCAAGGCCCTTCAATTCCGTCTTGGCGCTGACGCGGAGAATGCCGAGTTTTTTTAGCGCGAAGAAGATCGCCGCGCCCGTGCCGAACGCCCAGACCGCGGTAACGCCCGCGCCGAGCATCTGCACGCCGAGGAACTTCAAGCCGCCGCCGTAGAAGAGCCCAACCATCTCGTTGCCATAGTTCGATGTAGTCGGCGCGGCGAAGAGTCCGACGGCAAGCGTGCCCCACACGCCGTTCACGCAATGGACCGACACCGCGCCTACCGGATCGTCGATGTGCAGTTTGTCGAACGCGAACACCGAGAGCACCACCAGCACGCCAGCGACAAGTCCGATGACGATTGAGGCATTGGCCGTCACGAGGTCGCAAGGGGCGGTGATTGCGACGAGCCCTGCAAGCGAACCGTTCAAGGCCATCGTGAGATCGGGCTTCCCCATGATGACCCAGGCCGTGACGAGCGCAGAGACCGTTCCGGCGCATGCGGCGAGGTTCGTAGTCATGGCGACGCGCCCGATGGAGCCTACGCCCGCCGTGTAGCTGCCGGGGTTGAAGCCGAACCAGCCGATCCAGAGAAGGAAGACGCCGAGCGTGCCAAGGACGAGACTGTGCCCCGGTATCGGATTAGCCTTGCCGTCGTGCCGGTATTTGCCGATGCGAGGCCCGAGCGCGATTGCGCCCGCGAGGGCGATCCATCCGCCGACGGAGTGGACGACCGTAGAGCCCGCGAAGTCGTGGAAGCCGAGCTTCTCCAGCCAGCCTTGCGACGCCTCGCCCGCGAGCGAGCCCCACATCCAGTGTCCGCTCACCGGATAGATGATCGCCGAGACGAGAACCGAGTAGATGAGATAGCTCTTGAACTCGATACGCTCCGCTACCGCGCCGGAGACGATTGTCGCGGCGGTCGCGGCGAACATCGTCTGGAAGAAGAGGAACGTCCAGTCCCACGCGCCCTCGCCGGCAGCGAGCTGCGGCATGCCAAGCCCGCCCCAGCCGAACCAGCCGGCCGCCTTCGTGGCGCCGAACATGAGAGCTGCGCCGAGAATGTAGAACGCGAGCGAGCCTGCCGCGAAGTCCATCAAGTTCTTCATCATTATGTTCGCCGCATTCTTCGCGCGCGTGAAACCAGTCTCGACGAGCGCGAATCCCGCCTGCATCATGAAGACGAGAATCGCCGCGACGAGAGTCCATACGATGTTCAGGTTGGTTTGGACGGCTGCAGTGGTTATTTCAGGTTCCATGGTTGGATAATTCCTTTTAAGAGATTGCCTTTGACATTAGACGTTAGACGCGAGACATGAGATGTTCTCTCGTCTCTTGCTTCATGTCTCATGTCCTCTATCCTATCGCCTCCGGGCCTCGTTCGCCGGTCCGGATGCGCACGCACTCCTCCATCGGAAGGACGAATATCTTTCCGTCGCCGATGTCGCCGGTGCGCGCGCCTTCTACGATGGCCTCAATCGTCTTCTCGACATAATCGTCGTTAACGCCTATGGCAAGGCGCATCTTCTTGTGGAGCGTCACCTCTTCGGTCGCTCCGCGATACATTTGCACGTAGCCGCCCTGCCGCCCGCAACCGAGCGCATTGGTGACAGACATCTTGTAGATTTCGCGGGCGCAGAGCGCCTGCTTGACCGCGTTCAGCCGTTCCGGCTGGATGTAGGCTATGATCAGTTTCATCTTTCTTTCCTTGTTGCCGCGTCCATCGCGGCGACGCAGGAAGAATAGCACAAACCGTGCCAATGAAACAAAAGATGCTTTGTCGCGTCAGACCTTACAAATGTTGAAACGTCGGCAGGGTCTTGGTGCTTGAATATGTAAAAAGCAACATCAACGCGTTCATCTCCGACCGACGGAGAAGCCCGCCCGAACAGCAAGAGAACGGTCGTCGTCGAAATCCGCACCAGGGGTCGTGAGAAGCGGACCCGCGATGCCGGCCGACATCCCCACGTAGATGCACTTCGCCGCCGTTTCGTCGCTCATGTCACGGCGCCCACCCGCAAAGCGGAGCGGAGTCGATGGATTGACAAGCCGCAGAACCGCCACCGAATCGACTACACGCTCCGGATCAAGGATGCCACGTTCATAGAGTGGCGTTCCCTCAATCGGATGCAGGACGTTGACGGGGATTGAATCCGGCGCAATTTCCTTCAGCGCGAATGCGAATTCCACGAGTTGCTCGTCAGTCTCGCCCATGCCGATGATGCCCCCGCAGCAGATTTGGAAACCAAGCCGCTTGGCCGCATGGATCGTGGCCAGCTTGTCCGCAGTCGTGTGCGTGGTGCATAGTTCCGGGAAAAGCGAAGGTGCCGCCTCAATATTGCAGTGGACGCGCTGCAATCCCGCCGTCTTGAGCTTTATGAGGTCATCCTCCGAGAGCAGTCCCAGCGATGCACAAAGGCCAATCTCCGGCACGACCTTGCGCATCTCGCGCAGGGCGGCGCACACATTATCATCCACATCCTCCGGCGAAAGGCAGCGCCCTGAAGTGACGATGCCGATGCGGTCGGCGCCGTTCGCCGCTGCCTCCTGCGCAGCCTTCACGCACGCCTCGGTGCCCACCCAGCCGTATGTTTCGCAGCCGGTCTTCCAGTGCGCGGACTGCGCGCACCATTTGCAATTCTCGCTGCATCTTCCAGAGCGGGCGTTTATGATGGAGCAGAAGTCAAAACGCTTTTCCACGCACCGCTCCGTGACCGTGTGCGCACGCTCGCGCAACTCCTCCCGGCGTTCCGGTTTCAGGAGTGCGAGCGCTTCATCTCTGCTAATTTCTTCTATCATTTATCGACCTTCTTTTCTTTAGGAGCAAGACTCTTATTTGTGCTTGCATTTGGGCTATTCCCTTCAAGCGTCTCATTCAGGCTTCCGGTGCGGTAGCCTTGGAGATCGAGCGCGGTGTAGGCGAAGCCGAATTCCTTTAACGCCGCTGATATTTCGGTTGCGTGCGCGGCAAGGCACGAAATATCGCCTGACGGCACTTCGATACGCGCGAGATCTCCATGAGAGCGCACACGCAGCTGCGAGAGCCCAAGCCCCGCATCGCGCAGCCACCGCTCGGCGCGTTCCACGCGCTCGAGCCCCGCTGCCGTGATTCGCTCGCCGTAGGGGAAACGCGAGGCGAGGCAGGCGTACGACGGCT
>Ga0310695_10010323_pt1 | contig 13692 bp, 10 predicted proteins | sample RumenRJG_04DNA_FD_203882 | JGI IMG/M metagenome (GOLD analysis project Ga0310695, IMG submission 203882) | Bovine rumen microbial communities from Lethbridge, Alberta, Canada - RJG_04 (v2) (version 2) | ecosystem: Host-associated > Mammals > Digestive system > Stomach > Rumen | place: Canada...
TATATGTATAAAGCCTATTTTTGGCATGATTTCACGCTTGCCAGGCAGGCTGTGGCGATCGCTTTCTTTACTTACTCCATCCGTTTTGTGAAGAGAAGGGAGTATTGGAAATACATTGTGTTGAATTTGTTGGCTCTTTCTATGCACCATTCCGCTGTGATATTGCTTCCGCTCTGTTTCTTCCTGAACCATAAGTTTAGTGTGAGGACAATCCTTATTGCGATGTCTGTGGCTATTGTGGTGAGTTTAATCGGTCCTTCTCTTTATGAGATGAGTATGCGTTTGACCGAGACGATAGGACTTGGCAAGAGATTGGCTTTGTATGCATCGGAGACGGGCAGAATTAATCCGTTGAACTTCATCGAGATTTTTGTCATATTATTCTGCGCTTTATTTTATCGGGAATACTATGAGCAGAAGGAACCCTATTTCAATATATTTTTGAATCTCTTCATGGTTTCTTCTTTTATTGTCATCGCTTTTTCTTCGTTTGATATTTTTTCCCGCTTCAAGGAATATTTTGTAATCGCATACATGATGCTGGTCTCCTATATGGTCGGACATGTCCGTTCTAACCGGAATAGGTGGATAATCTTCGCTTTTCTCTCCGTATATATCATAATGGGCTATTTCCGTTACATTATGGTTTTTGATGATGGAGGATTGTTGCCTTATAAATGGATTCTATGGTAGGCTATATGGGTAGATTTCAGTGGGAGAGGATGATTGGCGATCTGCTGGTATTCGCATTCTTCTTTGTCCCGTTTATGAAGTTTTCTCCTGTGGCGTGTGGAACAATTCTGTTATGTTCGCTTCTTTTGATTGTGTTTGCTCTTGTTCGAGGGGAGAAGTTGGGGAGGTTGAATATTATATCCCTCGCTGTTTTCGCGTTCATGATGTATGCATCATTGAGTTCCGCATCGCTTCTATCGGATTACCATGATTTTTTCAGATTGCAGTTCCAGATCCGTCTTCCGTTGCTGCTCTTTGCTTTGGCTTTCCTTTTTCGGGACTTAAATTGTTTTTCGGTGGGTCGGGCATTGTTCAGCTTCTCGATGGGTGCTTACGGAATGGCGTTAGTGGCGGTGATAGTCTCTTTTTGTTCGTTGGTGACACATTTCGATAATGTGCCACGTTCTCTCATGAATATGATTCTATGTTTCCAGGCTGTAGTTGGAATGTTAGTGCATAGAACATATATGTGCTTTGATTTGTTGACCGCTTTGTTGGTTGTTTACCTTCGTTTTTCTCATGGGTGGTGTAAACGTAGGATCATCATCTTTTCTATCCTTTTTGCATTTACCGGATTATTTGTTTTCCTCACGGATGCCAGGGTGGCTTTCCTTTCTTTCCTTTTCCTATTGTTCTGTATAGTGGTAATGGAAATGAGACGTCTTCTTAAAGGGTGGCGTTTCTGGGCATGTATAGGGGGTGTCGCTTTGTTGTTATTTGTTTTGTTATTCCAAAGTGAACGAGTGAATAATGTGATGCTCTCTTTTAGAGACGCTTCGTTCTCTTTATCTGATATTGATCCACGTTTTAGGATTTGGAATTGTGGTTGGGAACTGTTTAAGGATTGTCCGCAACCTTTGTGGGGTTATGGATGTGGTGCGGCGAAAGATTTGTTGCAGGATGAATATATGCGGCGAGGTTTCGACTTGGCGGCTAATTCGCAGTGGGAAATGCATAATCAGTTCTTGGAGATTTTGGTGGAGAATGGAATAATGGGCTTACTGCTTTTTATGGGTTTGCTCTTGCTTCCTATGCTTGTGAAGTCTTCTAACAGACGGTTTTATATGACGTGGATACCGATGTTGTGTATCAATCTGTTTTTTGAGATGATGTTGAGTCGAACTATTGGAACATATCCGATTATCGCAGTGATGCTATTGGCTGGAATGTCCGATGAAAAGGGCGATTATCGTCCAACTTTGGCGTGGAGGAGCTTTTGTCTGATTGGTGCTCTCATTGCGGTTTTGTGCGTTTCTGTGAAGTTCGTTAGAAAGGATAAGAGAATTGAATTTTCAACTTTTCAACGTGGTTTCGAGCGTGTGGATCTCCTACCAGGTGATGTCCCGGAAATATTGAAGGGTGTGACGGGTCTTCGAATAGATAATCAGGTGGAATCAGAGGTTTGGTATGATTGGGCGGCGATGTATTATCGTTTCGACAAATGCTCGGTGGATGTGTCTGATTCCATTTCTTTTTCCCTCTATGTATATGCTTCTGAGGATTTTGATGCGGATGTGTTGCAGATTCGTGCGGAAGAGCGTCAGCGAGAAGCGTATACTGACTCGTATGACTTGCAACGGAAAGGGGAATGGCAAAAGCTCTCTGTTCAGAAAAAAGGACTATATGGGAATGTGGTTTTTGTTGTTTCTTGTTCAAAAAAAGGTGTTCCTGATTTTTCTTCCCTAAAAGGGTATGCTATATTCGCGCAACCAATAGTTAATGTTATCAAAAAGAATGATTAAAGAACTGGGGTTATGGATTCAAGTGAAGAATTAAGGGGGATAGCGGAGCAGACCCGACAGATCATAATGAATTTATTGGATGAACATTCCATGAAAAATGGCTCTATTTTCGTGATCGGTTGTTCGTCGAGTGAAGTGGCGGGTGGTACCATCGGCAAGAACTCGAGCGAGGCGATCGGCAAGGCCATCTTTGAGGTGGCCCACAACCTTTTGTCCGAACGGGGCATCTTCCTCGCATGCCAATGCTGCGAACATCTGAACCGCTCGCTGGTGATCGAGGAGGAGTGTGCCGAGAAGTATGGCTACGAGCCTGTTTGCGTCGTTCCATGGCTACATGGCGGCGGTTCTTTCGCCACGGCGGCATACCATGGCTTCCGTCACCCTGTCGTGGTGGAGCATATCAAAGCCTCCGCCGGATTGGACATCGGCGACACCTTGATCGGCATGCACCTCAAGGATGTGGCTGTCCCTGTCCATCTTACGCCTAACCAAATCGGCGCCGCCCACGTGGTCGCCGCCTACTGCCGGCCAAAGCTTGTGGGGGGCGAACGGGCGAGATACGTGTGATGTGCGAGGGATGGGACCGCATGGAGGTGGCCTATCGCTTTCTTCCGTTAATTTTGTACATTCGCGTCGGTAAACATATCGGGCATGGCGCAGCATCTGTTGGATAAGCGGGACTCTATCGTCAAGAACTTTCTCTCCCTGGGATTATTACAGGGGGCGAATGCTATTATTCCCCTCCTTGCCATCCCCTTCATTGTCCGCGCATTGGGCGTGGAGATGTTCGGGAAGGTCACTTTCGCCCAAAGCGTCGTGCAGTATTTCACGATAATCATCAACTATGGCTTCGACTACTCCGCCACGAAGGCGGTTGCGGTCTCCGTAAACGATGGGCGCAAGGTCGACAATGTGTTCTGGGGTGTTATCTCGGCGAAATTCTCCTTGTTCGTCATCTCCTCCGCTTTGTTTTTCCTCCTTTCCATCGGATATGGTAGGATAGAGGAGGATCTCCTGCTTTACGTCGTCCTCTTTGCCATCAACATCGGCTACGTTTTTTTCCCCTCCTGGTTTTTCCAAGGCATAGAGGATATGCAATATGTCGCCATCCTGAACTTCATCATCAAGTTGGTCGGCATGGGTTTGCCCGTTCTGTTGGTTACTGTGCCGGACGATTACATGATCTATGCGGCCATGCCTTCCGTCGCCTGCTCCGTGATGGGCATTGTCGGTTTCCTCTTCGCCATCCGGCACTATGACATCGAGCGACCATCCGCCGAGGCGATTCGGGAAGAACGTAATGCACAGCTGAAAAGCGGTTTCCCTATCTTCCTGAACACCTTGTTCGCCGCCCTCTACACGGTAGCGAACGTGACCATATTAGGACTGTTCAAAGACGATTATGACGTGGGGATCTACTCCGGTGCCTACAAGATCATCTGCGCCATCATGATGGTGACAAGCATGCCGCTCCATACGGCGATATTCCCCTCCATCGCAAGGGAAATGGACAAGTCGTCCCGTGCGGGCTGGATTTACTATAAGCGGATGACGGTCTACGTCTTTCTGTTCGGGCTGGCCGTGAGTCTATGCACCTATTTGGCCGCTCCGCTGATGGTGGAGATCCTTTTGGGGGAGGAGTTCCTGGCGGGGATTCCCCTGTTGCGCCTCCTCTCGGTCATCCCAGCGTTGGTCATCATCGCGAGTATGTTCACCGTGCAAGGGCTTTATGGCTTGGGCTTCACGAAATATGCCCCGTGTGTGGGACTGGCCATCGGACTTGCCTGCATCGCACTGAACCTTGTCTGGATCCCGCAGTTGGGGGGCACGGGTGCGGCCTACGCATGGATTGTGGCGCAGGTGCTCGAGATACTCATCTCGGGAGGTATCGTGATATGGAATGTGAGGAGATTAACCAATAAGATAGACGGATGGGAAAGGTGAGAGACATAGAGACGAAATTGGATGTGCTGTATCGGTGGCTGAGTTGCTTTTTTGCCCTTTCCATCGCACTTCCGAGACCTCTTTCCACTTGGATTTTCTCCATCTGGGGACTTTTTACCTTAGGCATCATTATTTACGATTCCATCGGGGAAAAACATCCTTTTAGGGGATTGGGCAGGGAAGACCTTCCATGCTTGCTTTTGCTGGCACTCTCCTTGTTGGGGCTGGTCAGCGCGGGGGTGGCCGAGCATCCCGATTTTGTCTTCCGGAAAACCTTTGGTCCACGTTTCTCGTTGATCATCCTTCCTCTCTTCGCGTTGCTCCTTCGGAGAGCGGTCGACACCCGTGCCATGCTGAAATGCTTCGTGGCAGGAAATGCCCTTTCCATCGCATTTTCCGTTGGGTTCGTCGCCCTTTCCATGGCGACCTGCACTTCTCCGTATAGCGTTTTGGGGGGATTGTCGAGTGCGGCGTTCGAGCTCTATCGTGATTTCTTTGCCAATTTCACGGAGGTCTGTACCGACTTCACGCATCGCACCTATTCCGGGCTGAATATCCTGCTTTCGTATGCGGCGATAGCGTACCTGGTGAACGGGCGCAGCCTCTCCAAGCGCGAGGCTTTCGTGTGGATACTTTACTTGGCGGTTTCGCTGGCCTTCCTTTTACTGAACAACTCGCGTATCATCACTTTGTGCCTGCCGTTGTTAGGGATTTCCCTATGGTTTTGCGGTGCACAGATCACGCGACGTAAGTGCCTGATCGGAGGGGGTGTCATCCTGCTCGTCGTCGCGGCGCTGTTCCTCTTGCCCACACGCTTGAATCAGCTGCTCATGGAGGACGGATTAGGCGGGATGCTGGCGAACGATCCGAGGGCGGAGATCTGGCCGTCGGTCTGGGAGTTGATCCGAAACAAACCGATCCTTGGCTATGGGTTGGATAATATAGAGTCGCCGCTCGTGTCGCTCTACCTCGAGCATGGGTTCAAGGAGGGTGTCGCCTGCGCCTATGCGCCACACAATGAGTATCTGAGCGAGTGGGCACAGATGGGTATCCTCGGCGTGCTCCTTTTGGTCGCTATCCTTGTATTTTTGGCGATTTCATCGAAGGAAAAGGAGCGTATCCTCATCTATCCCGTAGTGTTAGTCTTCTCCGTGGTCTTCCTTACGGAATCGTTGTTGGATAGGTACATGGGATGCCTCTCCTTCGCGTTCTTCCTCTTCCTGACCCATGGGATCCAAGAGAAGGAGGAAGATCCCGGTGTGGGGGAAAAATATCTCGGTGGATTGGCGTTTTTCCTTCTCGTCACCCTCTCCGTCGGTATGGTTTCGATGCTTATGGCGACCTGTTTCGCTCCAAGGGAGATGGTGAAGGAATCCAATTGCATCAGCAAAAGTGAGGGCCGTCTTTATGGTGTCTGCAAGCAGGATGTCGTCACCTTCATCCATCAGGGAGTTTGTGTGAATCGAACTCCTTTCGCCTTTTGTAACCTGAAGGATGGAGAAAGCGCAAGGTTCTCCGTCTCCTGCCGATGCACGCCGGACTTCGCCGGACAAACCGTTAAACTCATTGCGGAAAAGGACTTGCCGGATGGCACGCACATCCCGACAGAGATTGCCTATGACCTTACCCGAAAGGGAGAATGGCAGACGCTCTCCGTCGATGTGACAGGGCGGCAGACCATCCTCATCTATTTCCTGGGAGAGGATAAAATCCGTTTCGAAGATTTTTCCGGAGAAGTATATTTCAAGAATCCATGTTTCATCAATAATTAAATTCATTACATTTGTAGCATGGTTTATGTGATTATCGCAGTATGCTTATTCTTCGTGTTCGGTGGATTATATTGTTCCAAAAATAATCCATTCGCCCCTTCTGTAATCACTTCGATGCTGTGGCTCTGCTGCATGACGCTTTATCTGACGATTGACCATCGTCTGCCACCATTGAGCAATTCATTGTGTATCACATTGTTATGTTGGATTTTATCGGTTACCATCTCTTCCTTGTTGACGCAATCTGTCACTTATAAGCAAGACCAATACAACGATGTGGGTTTTTTCGTCCGTAACGTATATCTTATTTTAGCCATCGCCTTCCTTCCGTCTCTGATACGGTTCGCCCAAATCGCTATCGTGAATGGTTCGTCTGGTAATTGGGCCTTGGATCTACGTCTTGCGGCATTAGGCAAGGGAAGCGGTTTCGAGGAACCGTATGGCGGATGGCAGATCGTCATCTGGCCCGTATCCTATATGTTGGAATTACTCTGCTTCAAGAAGAAGACATGGTGGCGACTCGCCATTCCTCTGGCGATATATGTCATGTTCGGGGCGATTACGATGTCGAAGATGGTTTTTCTCTCCATCTTCCTTTATACGGGTTCCATCCTTTTCTTCAAAAGGGTTATCAAGCTAAAACATTTTGTGATAGCTTTCTTGCCATTGCTTACAGTGTTTGTTGTGCTTCAGATGGTTCGCCATTCCTCACAGTTCTCTTCCGTCACGGCGGATTTCGTGCGGACATACATCGTAGGCAACATGTCAGCGTTCGACACGTTGAGGCCTTGCAGCGCCGAGCATTTCGGGGAAAACACCTTCCGGCTATTCTATGCGGTCCTTTACAAAACAGGGTTGTCGTCGACCGAACCCGTGGATGTGATCCTCCCGTGGATCGAGAAGCCACTCGTGACCAACACTTACACGGGAATGTATCCTTTCTACGTCGATTTCGGTGTCGTGGGCGTCATCATCTTCGCCATCATCCTGGGAGGTATCTACGGATGGACATTCAAGAAGGCGCAGTGTGGAAGCAATTTCAACATATTGGTCTATGCTGTCTTCTCCCAGATTGTCTTCACCCAGTATGTGGCGGATATGCTTTTTTCAAATACCGCCATATACGTTAAGATGATATTACTACTGCTTATCCCGTTCTACGTCACGAAGAACAATCTGCTGGTCTGCAAAGAAAAGGTGGAGTTGATCATTAAGTCGTAAGATATGGATGTTTCTGTCATTATCGTAAACTATAACACTTCGCAGCTGACCATCCAGGCCATTTCTTCCCTCTATGCTTGTGTCGATGAGGGAACGTATGAGGTCATTGTGGTGGATAGCTCCTCCACCGAGGATCTGTCTGCGCTCAAATCCTTTTGCGAGGAGAAGGAGATAAGGCTTATTTTGCTCGATGAAAACGTCGGTTTTGGAATGGCGAATAACAAGGGCGTGCAGTATGCGAAAGGTAGGAACCTCTTCTTCATGAACCCCGACATCATTTTGTTGAACAATGTGGTGAAAATCTTATCGGACTATCTGGACACCCATCCTGGCGTGGCGGCCTGCGGCGGTAACCTCTTTACGGAGGACCGATGCCCATCCCACTCCTATAGCTTCTTCATGCCGTCCATCACACAGGAGGTGGATTTCATCTGCGGACGGGTAATCTCCAGGTTACTTTATCCTGAGGACGCGGATTTCAATCCGACGGAAAACCCGATGCGTGTCGCCTATATCTGTGGAGCGGATTTGATGGTGAAAAGGGAGATTTTTGAGAAAGAGGAGGGGTTCAGCCCTGATTTCTTCCTCTACTACGAAGAGACCGATCTGCAACAGCGGATGAGGCAAGACGGGTATGAGGTCCATTCGGTGCCACAAGCGATGGCCATCCATCTGGACGGAAGGAGCTTCCGCTTCTCCGAGGAGAGGGAAATGCACGCTTTCAACGGAAGAAACGCCTATTTCCGCAAGCATCATCCCGCTTTCTACCATTATGTCTCCAATCTGATAAACAAGACCGCTTTGTCGGTCGGCGTGCTCCTCTGTTCCTTGTTGGGGAAGAAGGAGAAGAAAGAGAAATATCGTTTTAGGCTACAGTTGTACAAGAAATCCTATGCCCAATAGAACCCTTTACATCAACGGACGTTTCCTCACCCAACCCATGACGGGAACCAACCGATTCGCCTATGAGCTGAGCGAAGGCTTGGCGAAACGTGGCTATCCGTGTGTGGTGCTTGCCCCGAATGGTCCGCTGCGGGAGGATATGTATGACCTTTCGTCACTGAACATCGAACAGGTGGGTCCGTTCAAATCACACCTTTGGGAGCAGGTGACGCTTCCTTGGCATATGCGGAAGAAAAAGGACTCGTTGCTGTTGAGCCTGAAGGGGTTGGGACCCGTTTTCATGACACGGCAGGTGGCGACCATCCACGACATGTCCTATCTGGTGAATCCTAAGTGGTTCTCTTTGCCCTATAGACTCTTCTACCGCCTGATGACGCCGCTGATGGCCTCCCATGCCCGGCGGCTCATTACGGTGAGCGAGTTCTCGAAAGGGGAGATTGTACGGCTGCTGAAGGTGTCGCCCGACAAGGTGAGCGTCATCCACAACGCACCGTCAGGTTGTTTCCTCCAAGGGGAAGGAGTATGTGGAAATACCTCCGAAAATGACCATTCCACCGATAATTTCATATTGACGGTCTCCTCCTTGGATCCGAGGAAGAACCTCTCCCTGGTCTTTGAAGCCTATGGCAAATCCGCCCAACGGTTGCCCTTGTATGTGGTGGGGGAACGTTACCCGGTCTTTGGGAAGTTGGAAGTCCCGTGGAACGATAACATCAAGTTCCTGGGACGGATCTCTGACGAGGAGTTGCGTAGCTATTATGCCCACGCCTCTTTGTTTGTCTACCCATCCTTGTACGAAGGGTTTGGCATGCCGCCCATGGAGGCGGTCGCTTGCGGTTGCCGTAATGTTGTGCTCTCCGACATACCCGTCTTCCGTGAGGTCTATGGCGACTTGGCGCATTACGTGAAGGTGGACGACTCCGATGCTTTGGCGGCGATGTTCGACACGTTGCCCGAAGCGCTCCATCCTGAGAAAATATCCGATTTCATCGGAAAATTCACATGGGAGGCAAGTGCGGAAAAGTTGATGGAGACGTTGCGTAACGTATAGACGTTTTTTGCCAATTGACAGATTTATATTGTATTCTGACCTGAAAATCCATTGTTTTTGCGCTAATATCACATACGAATAATACAAATTTTCAATCCATAATCAATGCTTATTCGTATATTTGTGACATTAACAACATAATTTTTTACGCCATGAAGAACATATATACATTTTTACTGTCTTTGTGCCTTTTAGGGTTGGCGACGATATCCAAGGCGGATCCAGACCCTAATTTCCACATCTATATTTGTTGGGGACAATCGAATATGGAAGGAAATGCACCAGTACCGGAATCAGAACAAAAGAATGTGGATGAAAGATTCCAATTGTTATATTCCGCGAATGATTGCGGTCGGGGAGACCGTAAAAAGGGACAATGGTACACCGCCATTCCGCCTTTGGCCCGCTGTTTCCACGGATCACAAATGAACGGACAAAGTATGGGATTCGGTCCCATTGATTATTTCGGACGTACCATGGTCGAGAATCTGGACCCGGCGATCAGAGTGGGTGTAATCGTAGTGGGTGTCGGTGGCGCTGACATTCAACTATTCGAAAAAGACAACTACCAATCGTATCTTAGCTCCGCGGCGAACTGGTTACAGAATTACGCCAAAGAGTATGGGAGCAACCCTTATGGACGAATCATTGAGATGGGAAAAATAGCGAAGGAAGTGGGTGTCATCAAAGGCATCCTCGTTCATCAGGGAGAGACCAACTCAGGACAGTCCAATTGGCCGAACCGACTGAAAGGCGTTTATGAGAACATGTTAAGCGACCTTGGACTGAAGGCTTCCGAGGTACCTTTGTTGGTGGGTGAAGTGCGTTATACGGGTCCTTGCAGCGGCCATAACAATGTTATAAGGAACGTGCCGAATGTTATATCGACCGCACATGTCATCTCCGCACAGGGTTGCGAGGCGGCCAACGATGAGTATCATTTCTCCGTCAATGGATATAAGCTGTTAGGCAAACGATATGCTGAGAAGATGTTAGAGCTCTTAGGTGACAATCCGGTCCAGCAAGTTGACCTCTCTATCGCAGCCGCTGCCATAGTGGAATCTGAGCCAGGAAAAGTGGAGATTTCCGTCAGTAAGGAAAATGACGCGATCAACAGGGTGGATATCTATGCCGATGGCGAGAAGATAGCCAGCGACCAAATGACTTACGTGTGGGAAGAGGTTGCGCAAGGCGACCATACCATTTGGGCTGTCGGATACGACAACCAGAACAAGGAGTATACCTCCAAAAAAATTAAGATAAGCATCATGAAACCACAAACGCCTTTCAACGGCACGCCGGCCAAGATTCCTGGGAAAATCGAAGCTGAGGAGTTCGATTACGGAGGTGAAGGCAACGCATACCACGATATGGATGAGGAGAACCGTAACAAAGGGGATCGTAACGAGGGTGTGGACATGAACAATACGGCTATCGGATATACCCAAACCGGAGAGTGGATCGAATACACCGTCGAAGTGGAGAAGGATGGTGATTACATTGTGGAGTCAAGTGTAGCTTCCGGCAGCAACGGAGCCGCTTTCACCCTCTATATGGACAATACATTCATCATTCCTGGTGACGACGGCACGCCGGGTGGATTTGTGAATGTGCCTAATACTGGCGATTGGAGTACCTTCACCACCGTGGAGACGAAACTCAACAAACTCTCCAAAGGTGTCCATGTCCTGAAGCTCGAAATCACGGGAGACTGGGTAGACTTGGATTATATGGATTTCAAGTTGGTCGGATCCGAGGAATCTCATGTGGTCGACCACGCTTCTTCCGGGGATAGTCTCCCTGACGGGTTCTACTTCGCATACGACGCATCTGGTAAGATGGTTAAGACCATTACCATCCGGGACGCATATAGCAATGAATTGGAGCCAGGTTTCTATATCCTCAAGAGTGCCGAGGGTAAGTCCTACCCTATGGTTGTTAAGTAGGAGGTAAGACCTGAAAAGGTGGAATGAAAAATTAAGAATTGAAGCGGATGTCGTTGTAGTGTCTTGAAAGAAAGGACGATATAGATTATCGATTGATTCTTAATGTAATATATAATTTTCTAATATGACAAAAGCCCCAATTTGTGAAAGTTGAGGCTTTTGTTGTTTTATACGAAAAGAGGGTATATCAAAACCGATATACCCTCTCGTCATAAATAGGATGATAAATGTATTAGCTTCTTCTTTTACCCATAATTCGCAGGATGTAAATTAAGAGGTTGATGAAGTCCAAATAAAGATCTAATGCGCCAAGCAGTGCGATCTTCTGGCTATTTTCATTCACTTCATTTCCGTAAACAGCGATCATGTTTTTAATTTTCTGTGCGTCATAGGCAGTTAGTCCCACAAATACGAGTACTCCCACGTAAGAGAGGATGTATTGGAATTTGGAGCTTCCGATGAACAGATTCACGATAGTTGCGATGATCAATCCGATAAGGGCCATTGTTAGGATTTGTCCGATGGACGTTAGATCCTTTTTGGTGAAATGTCCCAACAATGCCATGGCGGTGAAGGTCCCCGCAGTAATGAAGAATGCGGTTGCCACCGACTCGGCGGTATAGGCGAGTAGTATGACGCTCAAGGTCAGTCCATTGATGATGGAGTAGACGATGAACATGATTCCTGCGGCGGCAAATGACAGTTTGTTGATCATACTGGAGATGACCACTACCAAGATGAATTCGGCGATAATCAAGCCGTAGAATACCATTGAGGATCCGTAAATGGCTTGGATCATGCGTTCTGAAGAGGCCACATAAAAGGAGGTCAAGCCCGTCACGACGAGGGCGAGAGCCATCCACCAGTAGACGTTCCTTAACAGTGTACGTTGTGCGGATTGCACCTCCACCTGATTCAAATCTTCGCTTCCGAAGTGGCTGTAATTTTCCATAAAATGATTTTGTTTATTTGTTGTTATTATAATGCTTCCAAGATACGTTTGATTACAGTCTCGGCGGAAATCTCTCGGTTGGCGGCCTCTGGGATAACCAATGACTGAGGGCTCTCGATCACGTCGTCCGTCACAATCATGTTGCGACGCACAGGTAAGCAATGCATGAAGTAGGCGTTGTTAGTGAGGGCCATCTTTTCCGTGCTGATGGTCCATGACATATCCTTGCTCAGGATTTGTCCGTAATTAGGGTCTTGGTAAGCTGACCAGTTTTTCGCATAGACAAAGTCGGCGCCTGCCAATGCTTTGTCCTGATCATATTCGATCTTGGCGTTCCTGACGAACTTTTCGCTCAGTTCGTAGCCCTTTGGGTGTGTGATGACGAAGTCCACGTTCGCCTCGTTCATGAAATCGGCGAATGAGTTAGGTACCGCCTGCGGGAGCGCGCGTGGATGAGGAGCCCATGTCAAAACAACTTTCGGACGTTCTTTTTTCTTGTACTCTTCGATGGTGATGAGGTCTGCGAAAGCCTGCAGTGGGTGTGCGGTAGCAGACTCCATGCTGAACACTGGTTTACCCGAATATTGGATGAACTGATTCAGGATCGTTTCTTGGTAATCGAACTCTTTGTTCTCGAAGCGGGCGAAAGAGCGCACACCAATCACATCGCAGAATGATGCCATGACAGGAATGGCCTCGAGCAGGTGCTCTGACTTGTCGCCGTCCATGACGACACCTCTTTCCGTCTCCAATTTCCATGCGCCCTGGTTCACGTCAAGCACCATCGTGTTCATGCCTAGGTTCATGCCCGCCTTTTGGGTGCTGAGGCGTGTGCGTAGACTATTGTTGAAGAAGACGCACAAAAGCGTCTTGTTCTCGCCCAAATGTTTATAGGCGTATCTGTTTTTTTTGACTTCCAAAGCCTCTTTTACCGCTTTGTTCAAGTCGCCCAAGTCTTGGGCCATTAATAATTTCCTCATCTTTTATGATATTTATGACTAATCTTTCTTTTCGCAAAGTTATAAATTTTGGGTGATTTTGTATGGACAATGGTAGATGGAGTTGTGAAAAACAGTTAATGCTTTGTTAAGGTGAGTTCTTATGGAACCGCCTTCGTTTTATTCTAATGAATACTGCAGTTCACAACCGGATTGGCATAGATCCGAAGGAAGATCTGTTCTAGTTCCGACGGTTCTGCCTCAATGCCGATATGGGCCAATCCATCGTTCATATAGGCGATGAAATCTTTCTTTTCGTCTGTCGAATAATGGTCGGCGAATGCGTTCCCGCCATTGAGGATATCGTATGCGATGTAATTTGTCTTGAACAGTTTGTAACTTTTATAAATCCGTTGGTCAATCAATGAAGCCAAGGCAACCATCTTCTCATTTTTCTCCTTTTCATCGCATATTTCAAGTTCTTTCCTTGA
>Ga0310695_10010324_pt1 | contig 13691 bp, 13 predicted proteins | sample RumenRJG_04DNA_FD_203882 | JGI IMG/M metagenome (GOLD analysis project Ga0310695, IMG submission 203882) | Bovine rumen microbial communities from Lethbridge, Alberta, Canada - RJG_04 (v2) (version 2) | ecosystem: Host-associated > Mammals > Digestive system > Stomach > Rumen | place: Canada...
TATCTGCTGTTATCACCTTTGTCGCCTTCGTCAAGTTCGTCTTGAACGTCAATCGCAGAGAGGTATTCACGCTGAAGAATGTCAAGTTGCTCCGCAAGTATGGCTTCTGCACCCTGCTGGTTGGCGTATGCTTAATCATCCTCGCATTCTTCTTAGACCTTGATGCCGCCGAGACTAGCGAAATGACAAGTGATTGTATTGAGATCTTTGGCGAGGGCTTCTTCGCCTTGCTGATGGGCGAGGTGTTCAACATCGGACTGAAGCAGCACGAAGGGCTGGAGGCTTAAGCCCGACCGGTTCTGAAAGTGCCGGCAGTCTTCGGCTATAGAACCCCAAAAAACAGCAGGCCCCATACCGGAGAGCCTGCTGACTTTTTTGTGCGTATACCAATGATGACTTGCCAACCACTCTTTCCAAGATACCTGGCAATTCAAAATCCCATGGCTTTGTTGACATCGGTCACTGATACAAGCTTTGACATGATTCTATAGACTATGTTTTATGTCTTCCAATAAATCCTCTGGGGCTTCGAGACCGATGCTGAGGCGGACTGTCGTGTCGGGAACAGACATCTCGGCGCATTGCTCGGGGGTGAAGAGACCGAATATGGTAGATGCAGGATGGATGGCCAGCGACTTGCGATCAAAGAGATTCGTGGCACGACGTATGACCTGCAGCTTGTCGATGAATGCCCAAGCGGCTTCCTTCGATTCGAGGTCTATGGTGAAGACAGCTCCGGGTAATGGGCCAAACTGTCGCTCAGACAATTCATGGAAGGGATTGTCCTCCAAGCCGGTATAGTTCACACGCTGGATGTCCGGCAGCGTCTGACATTGCTTGGCAAGCCACAGCGTGGTCTCCGTCTGGCGACGGAAACGGATGTCGAGCGTGTCCAGGCCTAGCGTTTCCATATAAGCCGCCTGCGGCGTCATCAATGAGCCGAGATTCGTCACCAGTTCCGTTTTTACACGGGCAGTAAACGCCAGTTTCTTTCCGACGCGACGGGTGCGGGCTTGCAGGACGGGCGACGGGTGTTGCGCCCAGTCATAGCGCCCATAGTCGATAAGCAGTCCGCCAAGACCTGTGCCGCCACCAGAAATATACTTCGTACTGCTGACCACCTCGATGTCCACACCAAACTCATTCGCATGGAACGTCGAGAACGGCACGATGGTCGTGTCAGCTATCAGGGGCACACCCTTTTTGTGGGCAATCTCTGACAGCTTCTTGATATCAGCAACAAACAGCTGCGGATTGGTGATGATCTCGAAGAACAGGGCTGCGGTCTTACCATCAATCTGTGCCTCCACCTCCTCGGGTTTAGTGAAGTCCACGAACCGCGGTTCTACGTCGAAACTGCCCAGCGTGTCGCGAATCAGCGAGACGCTATTGCCAAACAGGTGCTTCGAGGCCACGATATTCAGACCTGCGGCACTCACCGCTGTCAGGGCATAATGGATAGCCGCCATGCCTGTGTTCAGTGCCGTCACGCTTTGGGCACCAGTTATCTGCCTGACTCGTTCTTCCAAATAAGTCACTGTGGGGTTGGCGATGCGGGCATATGACGGAGCCATCGAACGACCACAAAAGGCGTCGCTCATCGCCTTGGCATCAGGGAACTCGAATGCCGCCGTGTAATACACCGGCATCGAGAGCGCCCCGTATGCGTCAGGCTTCTGATACTTCGTCGTCAGTATTTTCGTTTCGTACTGCATATCTATTTTCTACTACGAATTATACGAATTAAACGAATTGCCATGCGGATGAAATAATTCGTAAAATTCGTGAAATTCGTAGTCTTTATTTATCGTCCTATGATTTTCTTAACTGCTATTACTAACTTGTCAACATCCTCGCGGGTATTATAGAGCGCGAAGGTGGGACGGACGCTCATCTCATAGCCGAGGGCTCGAAGGGCGGGCTGGGCGCAGTGGTGACCGGCACGCACCGCGATACCCTCCTTGTCTAATAACGTACCTGTTTCTGGAACGGAAATGCCGTCGAGCACGAAGCTCACGACGCTGACGCGGTTCTTGGGATTGCCGATGAGCGTAAGACCCGGAATCTGGGCCAGTTGCTCGCGGGCATACTCCGTCAGTTTGTGCTCATGCGCCTCGATGTTGCGGATGCCAAGATGACTCACGTAGTCGAGGGCTGCACCCAGTCCGATGGCGTCGGCGACGTTGGGCGTACCAGCCTCAAAGCGTGCAGGAGGAACATTGTACTCCGTGCGCTCGATGGTCACGTCCTTGATCATGTTGCCGCCACCCTGCCAGGGCTGCATCTTGTCGAGCAAATCCTTGCGACCATAGACCACACCGATGCCGTTGGGACCGTAGATCTTATGACCTGAGAAGACGAAGAAGTCGGCTCCCAGCTGCTGCACATCGACGGGTGTGTGAGCGATGGACTGAGCACCGTCAATCAGCACGGGGATGTTGTGCGAGTGGGCGATGTCAATGATACGCTTCACGTCGTTGATGGTGCCGAAGGTGTTGTTCACGTGGCCCACGCTGACGAAGCGGGTGCGGGGCGTGATGATGCGCTCGAACTCAGAGAGTATCAGGTCGCCGTTCTTGTCCGTAGGGATAGCCTTCAGCGTAGCCCCCTTCTCGTGAGCCACCTGTTGCCAGGGCACGATGTTGGCATGGTGGTCGAGTTCCGAGACGATGACCTCGTCGCCAGGCGTCAGGTACTGCCGTCCGTAGGTCTGCGCCACGAGGTTGATACCCTCGGTGGTGCCTCGTACGAAGATGATTTCCTCGCTGCTGGTGGCATTGATGAACCGCTGCACCTTTTCGCGGGCCTCTTCGTAGGCATCTGTGGCACGGGCTGCTAACGTGTGGGCACCGCGGTGTATGTTCGAGTTGTAGGTCTTGTAATAGTGGCTGATCTTGTCGATGACCTGAATGGGCTTCTGCGTCGTGGCACCGTTGTCGAGCCATACGAGGTCGTGGCCGTTCACCTGCTGATGGAGCACAGGGAAATCCTTCTTGATCTCCTCTGAGTTCAGCGTATCGACCTCCTCGTAGTGCAGGCTCTGCAGTTTCTGCGTCTCTGGGATGCCGATGCCGAAGCCATTGTCTTTGGGCGTAACCTTCACCGGACCGCGCGTATCGTCGGCATCGCCAAAGTACGGCAGGTCGGCATAGCCGCTTTCGCCGCCCAGCAGTTGCTTGAAGCCCGTTTCCAGCTCCGTGAGGTTGAGAGCCTCGTCAGGGAATACACTCTGACGAGCCTCCATAGCCTCCTCTGGGCAGTATTTATGGGCGACTTCTCGAAGCAATGCAAAGCCTGGGTCTTCGATGCCGTAGCCGTTAATATGATGGATATCTACCATTATTTCTCTACTTTATTTCGATGCTGATAGTCGTGATAGTAGCCTACCTCCACATTCTCCAACACTGCGATGGCATCGTCGGTGAGGGCGGCTAATGAGAAGTATTTCGTAAGCAGGTACGAAGCCACACCGAACTTATCGAGTCCCATCAGACGAGCTGAAAGCGACGGTGCAATCTCGCCGGGTATACCGCTCTGGTGTAATCCGATGACACCCTGATTGTGCTCGCCAGTTCTCACGAGGATAATCTTCGTGGTACCTACGCCGCGGCCTGTCAGATACTGGCCTTCCACCTCTACCTTATCCGATGGAATCAGGGGTACACCGCGCCACAGGATGACCTTCGTGCCAAACAAATCGGTGGTGACAGGGGGCACGCCGCGCCACGTACATTCGCGCTCAAAGGCAGCGATGGCACGCGGATGGGCCACGAAGAAGGCGGGTTCCTTCCATACGAGGCTCAGCAGTTCGTCGAGGTCGTCGGGAGTCGGGGTGCCATAGCGTGCCGAGATACGATATGCGGGGTTAACGGCAGCCAGCAGACCGAACTTCTTGTTGTTGATCAGTTCCCACTCCTGGCGCTCCTTGATGCTCTCAATCGACAGGCGCAACTGCTCCTCCAACTGGTTGTAGGGATTGTTGTAGAGGTCGCTGACACGGGTATGCACGCGCACCACCGTCTGCAGCGTGTTCAGGCTATACTCCGTCGGGTTCTCCTCGTAGTCGATGTAGGTCTCAGGGATGATGTTGTACTCCTCATGACCTGAAACCAGATCGATGTGCTTCTCACCGTTGTCGTTCACCGAGGCATTCAGGCGCAGCTGCTTATCGACGGCCTTGTTGAACGTCTCGCGGAAATCGGGCACCTCCTTGATGAACTTGATCAATTCCTTCAGTTTCAGACCCAGGAACACAGTAGGTGTGATGGCGCGGACGCTGACGGTCGATTCCTGTTCGTCCAACAAGTCTGCCTCGCCGAAATACTCGCCGTCGCCCAAGAGAGCTATCCGCAGTTCCTCGCCATGAGGACCCTTGCTGATGACTTCAGCCTGGCCGCTGGCCACGATAAAGAAGCGCTGCTTGTCCTTGCCCTCCTCCACGAAGAGCTTATCCACATCCACCTCTTTCGTCTCGAACGAACTTACCAGGCGGTTCAATATCTCGTCGTCGAACTCGGAGAACAGAGGGATAGCCTTCAGGTTCTTCGCCGTAAACGAGGGCTGTCCGTTGATGTACTGAATGGGCAGTCGGTCGTTCTTACGGAGCTCTACCTTCGTGCGGTTTACGCGGAACGTGCCGCCGCTGACCTGCACCCAGGGGAGTAACTTCAAAAGCAAACGAGGAGTGATTGAGCCCATCTGCGGGGCGGTCTTGGTGGTGGTGGCCAGCCTTCTGGCGGTAGCAGTCGTCACACTGCGCTGAAGATTTGATTCTGCCATAATTTTTACTTATTTTTTAATTGTTACTTTATGTGTTGTTCCTTCTACGTGTTCTACTGATAGCACGTTGTAGCCCTGTTCCTTCGCGTTGCGAGGAACGTTGTCGAGAGGCTCGCCTTCCGCGAGAAGCACTTCCAGAATGTCGCCCTCGTTGAGTTTCGAGAGTTCAATCTTCGTCTTTACGAAGGTCATTGGACAATGCTCCTTCGTAATGTCTAATACTTTTGTTGCCATATTATTGTCGGTTTAAATGAATAATGTCTGTCCGCCTTCGCTGAGGTTCAGAAAAGATGCCACGCCAAGCACATCCTTCACCTCGGGAATGAAGTCTTCTTTCTTCAGACCAAGCACATGCATCGCCATCTCGCAGGCGTACATATTGATACCTAATGCCTTGGCGGCTTCCACCAGTTCCTCCAGCGTTGCCACGTTGTTCTTACGCATCAGATAACGGAAGATTTTCGGGCCTGCACCGAGGAAGTTGAAACGGCTCGTTGGCGTCACCTTCAGACCGCCCATCATGAATCCAAAGGTCTTGGTAAGCCAGTTGCCACCCGTAAGACTTCTACCTTGCTTCTTCTTGATGGCGTCGAGACCCCAGAACGTGAAGAAGATGTTGACCTCATATCCTACTGCTGCCGCGCCCGTACCTAATGTGAATACCGCCGTCAGCTTGTCAAAATCGCCACTGAAGGCGATGATGCTCAGTTTCTTGTTTTCTGCCATAATTTTGTCGGTTATGTTTCTATGTGCAGAAGTCAGTGCAAGCCGAGTGCAGAGAGCTTGCTCTATGCCGAGGTGCAGCCTGACTTCGCAGTGTGATTGAATCACGGTGCAAAGGTAGTGGGTTTCTGGCACGTGGGCAATCGCCCGTTTATGGTATTTTGAATACCCATGATATGGTATGCGATTTACCAGCGGTGTGGGATTGTGCTATCCGCAGAATCGCCGTACCTTTGCAGCGTGAAATTTATTCATTTTTAAACCGACAAAGATATGGCAAAGATTTATGTAAATGGAGACGCGCAGGAAGTGAGCCTGCCGCTTAATGTGAGTGAACTGATTAAGCAGAGTGACGTACAACAGCCCGACATGGTCAGCGTGCAGGTGAACGAGGAGTTTGCCGAGCGCGAGGACTGGGACAGCATCCAGATTAGCGAAGGTGACAAGGTCGATTTTCTTTATTTCATGGGAGGAGGCGCACGATGATAGACTTTTCTGAAGAGCAGATACAGCGATACTCACGGCATATCCTGTTGCAGGATGTGGGCGTTGAGGGACAAGAGAAGATCATGAACGCACGCGTGCTCGTGGTGGGTGCCGGTGGCTTGGGGGCTCCTGTGAACCTCTATCTGGCGGCTGCCGGCATTGGGCGCATAGGCATTGTAGATGCGGATGTCGTCGATTTGAGCAACCTGCAGCGTCAGGTCATCCACTTCACGAAGGACGTGGGCGTGCCGAAAGTTAAGAGTGCCGAGGAGAAGATCAAGGCCATCAACCCCGACGTGCAGGTGGATACCTATTATGAGTTCCTCGACTCATCGAACGCGCTCGACATCATCAAGGAGTACGACTTCATCGTGGACGGTACCGACAACTTCCCCGTGAAGTTCCTCATCAACGATGCGTGCGTGATGGCTGGCAAGCCTTTCTCGCATGGCGGCATCCTGCGCTTCAACGGACAGACCTTTACCCATCTGCCTGGCACGGCCTGCTACCGTTGCTTCTTCAAGGAACCGCCTCCCGTGGGAGCCGTACCGACCTGCTCGCAGGCCGGTGTCCTGGGGGCTATCGCTGGTATGCTGGGTACCATTCAGGCTGCCGAGACGCTGAAATACTTTACGGGTGTCGGCGAGTTGCTGACCAACCGCCTGCTGACGTTCGATGCCAAGACCATGCAGTTCCGCACCATCAACGTCAAGCAGCGTCCGTCGTGTGCCATCTGTGGCGAGCATCCCACCATCGACCATCTTATCGATTATGAACAAGCTGCATGCGATCTCAAGAATCATTGAACATCATGACAATTCCACATACTATAATTGAAGAACTGATAGCCCAGGCTCAAAAGGACGCACCCAATGAGTCCTGCGGCTATCTCTTGGGTACTATTTCCCCCTCGACGGGAAGGGAACAGGGGGAGGCTCTTGTTACAGAGAACTACTGGATGGAGAACATCGACCACTCGTCCGAGCACTTCTCCTTTGCGCCAAAAGATCAGTTTGCTGCCCTGAAATATGCCCGCAGCAAGAACTTGAAGATCCTCGCCAATTGGCATTCGCACCCAGCTTCGCCCTCGCGTCCCTCGCAGGAAGACCTGCGTCTGGCCAACGACCCCACTATCCGTTATGCAATCCTCTCGCTCTTGAACGACCAACCGAAACTGAACTCCTTCAAGATCCTGAACGGTGAGGTGGTAGATAAGGAGATACACCTCTAAATCGTTTTTTTCCCGCGATGCACCCGCTCGAAACTTATTTGTCGGTTAAGGTTTTTGAGTGCGGTGTATCGCTTTTTGCGTAAAAATTCGTACCTTTGCACCCAAAAACTGAACGATGGCAATAGAACAAGCAATATTCCGTAGGACGGAACTACTGTTGGGCAATGAGGCGATGGGTCGCATTGGCGAGAAACGCGTGATTATTTTTGGTGTGGGTGGCGTAGGATCTTGGTGTGCCGAGAGCCTGGTGCGTTCAGGTATCAGAAAATTGACTATTGTCGATTCCGACCGCATATGCATCACCAATATCAACCGCCAGCTGATGGCAACGACGAAGACCGTTGGACAGGTGAAGGTGGATGCTCTGAAGGAGCGTCTGCTGAGCATCAACCCCTCAGCAGAGATTACCGCCTTGCAACAAATCTTTACGGCAGAGACGGCTGAGAGTTTCGAGCTGGGCACCTACGACTATATCATCGATGCCATCGACTCGCTGAAGGACAAGGCCCTGCTCATCCTCATGGCTTGCCAGACGAAGGCAAAGTTCTTCTCGTCGATGGGAGCTGCCCTGAAGCTCGACCTCACCAAGATTCAGGTGGCTGAATTCTGGAAGGTTAAGGGCGACCCTTTGGCGCGTGCCCTCCGCAATCGTTTTAAGCGCGACGGGCAGTTCCCTAAGCGTAAGTTCCAATGTGTTTTTTCCGATGAACTTTTGAAGAACAAAGGGCACAATGCCACCTGCGGCACAGAGCAGTGTATGTGTCCCAAAGCCAAGAACGGTCCTGGCGACCCCTCGCTGCTGAACCATGAGTGGTGCTCGTCGAAAGCACAGATCAACGGCACGCTGGCCCATATCACTGCCATCTTTGGTTTTATGTTGGCTGGATTAGTGGTTCAAGACGCTGTAAAGTCCTACAGCGGGGAGAAATAATAAAACAAACCCAGCGATGACCTAGGTCTTAAAATATGACAGGTACCTGATACGTGTCATGACGATAAATATTCGTCCATCGTAATGACGGTACTGTATCCGCCCACTTTTTCATCCTCTGCGTGGCGGTTTACTCCCGCATACGCCAGACTGCTATCCTCATATCGTTTGAATTTATAGACAGCGTCATTCATCAAGACCTCATTGAACACATTAAGACTTACCAACAACGCAAAGTCCTGTTTGGTAAGACCCGTGACACGCTCGAACAATTTGGGTTCCAACTGCAAGATGACGTCTTTCAGCGAATACTCGCGGAAGTCCGTCAGATACATGAAGATAGGGATGCGTGTGGCAAACTTCATCAGCTTCTCCTGTATCTGGCGCCGCTTGCTCTTGATTTCCTTTTCAGCATCGCTCAGTTCTTTCTTTTCCCTTGGCGTCAATCCTTCTTCGTGTTCCTTGCGTTTCTTCTTGATGTTGTCGGTCTTGTTAATGATGGTTTCAATATCCTGATTCAACGAACGGAATCCCTCTATTTTCATCAATGCAGCCATCGCCTCCTTGTTATTCATCAGCCGCTGCAACGTGAAGTTATCGACGTTCACCAACAAGGCACTCTCCCATCGGCGGGCCAACAACGTGGCTGACGTGTTGTTCATGGCCATATCCAAGACGTCACTTGCCGAGAGAACTTTCATCACTCCGTTCTCATAACAGAGTACGGGCAGAAACTTGATAAAGTCGTCCACGCACTTCTCCGGATTACCCTCTTCAATATTCAACTGGCACGAATAGTCGGCCACCTTACGCAATGCTCTGTTAGGTGCAAAGTCGAATACGTAGCAAACCTTCTTCAATATCTCCACTTGTTTGGGATGCAGTCCGTCGCTATTGGTAATGGTCCAGGGCGACTGCACACGGAATGCCGACTGGAAATAAGTCTCTGGTGACGATGTGTCACGCAGCATGAAGATTCCCGTCCACGGACGCACGGTAACACCCGTTGTCAGTTTTCCGCAGGTCAGCGTGATGGTCTTGCAATGCAGCGGGTCTGGATGCGACATGGCCTTCTCTACGGGGGGTAATGCCTGTTGCCCTATGCCAGCCTTTGTTCCGGCACACACGATCACCCGGTAGTCATGATAGAACGTATTCTGCAATTCCGTCAGCAGATTGCGCATGGCAAAGCAGGAAGCCACGTTAGGCAAGAACCACAACGTATGGTTCATGTTCGAATAAAGGTCGCCATTCAGGAATGGCAAAGGCGGTTTCCGGTTGCCTGTTTTTAGGTCGTTGATGGATGTCGGCAGATACTGTCCGCGCAGCATGTCGAGCCATTTCTGCACCTCATCATGGTGTTTGAACACAGCATCCTCGCCCTTGCCCTCTGCCTCAAAGAATGAGTTCAGATCGAACTCGTCAAACTCACCCTCTTCTGCCACCCTCGAAATTTCCGCTGGCAACTGGTACGTCAGCAGCACCATTCTGGGCAGCGAAGCGTAAGGATTGTCAGGCTTGTCGCCCCATTCCTCTTTGGCACGCTGCTCGTCGCTATACGTCCAGTTGTATATCTGTTCCTCGATAAATTCGCCGGAGGCAATGGCACGGAAGGGCGTTCCTGACAGGTAAAGATAGTGATTCGACGTGATGGGAATCAGGTCTTCGTCGAAGTAGTCAGGATTCTCTATCTCGCTGCCCAGATCCTCGCTGACGCCTATCAGTTCCTTGGCATTCTCACGCCATGCACCATAGTGGTATTCATCCAACACGATGCAGTCCCAGTTGAATCCACGTGCCCACTCATGTTTCAGCTTCATGCCACCACTGGCTGTATTCTTCCCGAGGAAGTCCTGGAACGAGCCAAACACCACCATCGGCTTCTTCGGGTCGGCATGTTCAAACTGATAGTCTATAGTAGCCTCTTGGCTACGGGCTATGAACTGCCACCCGACAAAATCCACATGCGTCATCAAGTCCTCTTCCCACGCATGAGCCACGGCAGGCTTGAATGTCAGCACCAGCACGCGCTTCCATCCCATACGCCGTGCCAGTTGGTAAGTGGTAAAGGTCTTGCCAAAACGCATCTTGCAATTCCAAAGGAAGTGAGGCACACGTCCGACTTCCGACTTGTAGCTGTCAAAATAGTCTGCCGTCTTGTCAACAGCCCGTTTTTGCTCCGGGCGCATGCCGAAGGTCTTGTCGCGGTTCCATGCCACGTCTATCCTTTCCCTGACGGCTACGATGGCCGCCCTGACCTGCTGGGGCGTACAGCGATACCACTCGCCTTCAATGTTCCGGCACCCCATCTTCACCAGCATCCGGTGAACATCATGGTCCATAAACACCGTACCGTCCTGACGCATGGCACTCTCTTCCACCAATATGCGGTAAGGAGGTTCGCCAGGTCGCACGATGTTATACTGCTGGCGCACACGTTCCTGTACGCCAATAGTAGTATACCCCACCTTCAGCAGTCCTTTCAGGTTGGGGTCATATTTATCCTCGTAAGCATAAATCATCGGAGCCGACTCCGACTTCCGTGGGAAATAATTCTGTGTTGTTGCCATAACCTTATCGTTTTTGTTATGGCGCCCAGTGTTCAAGTCAGACTGGAGCTCGAATGCCTAGGAGATAAACTACAATAGGTTTCGTAACCACCGGTATTGGATGGATAAATGATGGTATCAATGAAGTATACATGTCCATCATCTCCTATGAGGACATTACCATCCACGGCATCAAAGATGTCATGCTGACCGTTGGTGTAGTATTCTCCATTGTCCTCAGGGTGGAAGCCTATGCGAATGAACTCATCGTGAATCTCCTGCGTAGTAGCAATACGGACTGAATGTACAAATCTTTGTGCTAATACAGCACAGACTTTGCCATCGCTGTTTTCGCCAAGGCCTATCATTCGATAAGCACATGCATCAAAGTATTTGTTGTGTGCCTTGATGCGTTCGAAGAAAGAAGTAAGATTATCGTCTGAATAACGAAAATCATTAAGTTTAATGATGTCTGTCCCCTCAGATGAGAGATAAACTTCATTTTCAGAGCCTCGGTCGAAGAAATCACCAAATTGACTACGGTCTTCAAACCAGTAGCCCTGCTCCTGTGCCCACTTTTTGAGTCTTAACAATTGGACAGACTTGCAAGCCGTTGTTCCCGCAAGAGTCTCAATCTCTTCAAGGACTCGTTGCGAGAAAGCGGATGCTCTTTCCAGTATTCCATACTCTTCCTCATTTCGGCATTCACCTTCTTGTGGTAATCGTTCAGAATTATCTCCATTCATTACAATATTTATGTTTTGCGATGCAAAGATACGAAGAAAAAACGGAACGACAAAACATTCCAATCTAAAACTTGTCAAAGAGCGCCTGTGTTATTATTCTGATTTTTTGTTTATTCCATCGGGCGAATCATCGACTCGATGAACTGGATTTCCTCGTCCGTCAGTCCGTACTTCTTATAGAGTTCCTCGTCCGTCCAAGGCTTCGAGAAGTCTTGGAGGGGGACAAATTCATAAACGCCTTTAGCTGCGTTTTGTGTATTCTTTTTTTGGAGAACGAGAAAACGAAAGAACTTAGTTCTAATGTAGGATATAACATTTTCGCATATTTTTCTATTTCCAAACGGGCCAATTACCAAGTAGGTCTCGGTGCAGCAAGCACCTTTTTCTGCTACAAATGGTTTACCAAGCATAAGGTATGGAAAATCCCCCCTTTCTCCATATGCCTTTGCTATCATAACTTTGTACTCATCTATCCATTCGCTGTTTTGGGTAACCTGGCTTCTGCTAATGTATCCGTTGTCAGGATAAGCATAGACTTTTATAAAACCATCAGACTGTTCCCTTTTTATTTTCACTTTTGGATCAATACCAAAAGGCTTCCTAGAACTTATAATGTCAACTATAGATGAATTATCTATAGCACGTATTTTTCTAATAATACTTACAGCAGAATTGAACCTAATAAAAGTTTCATTCCCATTCTCAAGTAGGGGACGTTTCATTGTACTTTCTTCACCGCGCAACTTATTTGTAATAATACAATCTCCGCAATGTTCATCTGACCAAAGGAAATAACAAACTCCACCAGACAAATCCACACTAGGAAAACATTCTGTTGAGTCAAAAAAGTCAACCAAACAACTCAATCTATTATCGGAGAGCATATTGTCTCTGAAATCGTCTAACCCTTTTCCTCCACTAAACCATCTTGATGGAATAATCATTGTTAGATATCTTGGTCGCAGCCTTTTGGCTTGCTCAACAAATTTATTATAAATTGGTATTGCGCTTGAACCCGTTCCACCTCCATCACTCAACTGGTACGGCGGATTGCCGATAATTACATCGAAAGTCATATTATTATATAATGTATTAGGATTGTCTGTGTGAATAAACTCGTAAGCATGGGACTCTAGATCGTCGCCTCGGTCATAAACCTCTTGGCTGGCACCGCAATACTTACATTTCCCTTGCGCCCAAGAGTGCTTGATGTCACGATAGCGGATGTTACCATCCTCGTCGTCGAACTGCGAGATGCTATACTTGCCGCTGGCACTCTTCGAGCAGTAGAGACTACGGCGGCTCATCATGGAGGTCAAACAAGTGATGGCGATACCATAAAGTTGGTGGTGCATGATGTGGTCGATGCGTTGCTGCAGGTCTGGAATCGTGTCTGCCAAGCCTTCAATCAGCCTTTTTGCAATCTCTCGCAGAAAGACGCCGCTCTTCGTGCAGGGGTCAAGGAACTTGGTGTCAGGACTTTGGAACAGTTCCTGTGGCAACATGTCCAGCATCTGGTTGGCCAGCTGCGGTGGCGTGAACACTTCGTCGTTGCTCAGGTTAGCCAGACACGATAGTACATCGGGATTATAGGTTAATCGGTTATTCATAGTCGGGCAGTTTTAGATAGTCAGTCAGTGGGTATTCCCGTTTGGGCAGATGGACAAAGGTCGGCTCGCCCGTGTCAGCAAATAGCAGGCCCTCCTCGCCAGGCTTTGGCTTGTCGTACTCTACGTTGCGAAGCAGTTCCGACAGTTCAAAGTCGCGCCGCTTCACCTTGCCGTTGGTGCCTATGAACGTCCATTCACAGAAAGTGATAGGCTCGCCGTTGTTCTGAAGCATGGTGAGGGCATCGCCACAAAGAATGTTTTTCCGTAGCAGGAAACGGATGCATCGTTCCAATTCCGGTGAGGCATCCACATGCTGATGCTCCCGATAGGTTTCAAGATACTGATTCATCAGGCGCTGGCGGCATGCCTCCACATTGTCGGGCAGCAACTCTACGCCATACATCGAACTGACGGCCACAGCCGAAGCCTGGTCGTACTCAAAGCGGTTACGACTGTATTGCCGACGTACCGCCTCCATCTTCCTGCTCAGTATTTCTACGAGGAAGTTCCCATTGCCACAGGCAGGTTCCAGGAATCGGGAGTCAATACGCTCCGTCTCTTCCTTCACCAAGTCGAGCATCGCGTTCACCTCCCTCTTGGCGGTATATACCTCGCCATGGTCGGCCACGCGTTGCC
>Ga0310695_10010325_pt1 | contig 13689 bp, 9 predicted proteins | sample RumenRJG_04DNA_FD_203882 | JGI IMG/M metagenome (GOLD analysis project Ga0310695, IMG submission 203882) | Bovine rumen microbial communities from Lethbridge, Alberta, Canada - RJG_04 (v2) (version 2) | ecosystem: Host-associated > Mammals > Digestive system > Stomach > Rumen | place: Canada...
TTATATTCCGTATTTCTATGGTGCAGCGGCTGTGGTTGTTCTCTATAAGATTGTTGTCTTGTACTACACATCCTTCTATCAGACAGAGATAGATGAGAAGACTGGGATGTTAGTCTCTTTGGACGATAAGATGAAAAAGTTTCGTGCCAATTCGCAGGAGGGTTCCCTTCCTGATGCCAAATTTGAGGCTATCATGGAAGCGGTGAAACAAATTCCACAAACTGATACAAATGCTATTTTGACAGTTCTTCAAGAGCGAATTCCTGCGGTTGTACAGACATTGGTTGACCAACAGGTTGCAGAGATTAAACGGAACCTAATGCTCGAAAACGAGAAACGGATGCGTGAAATCAATATTCTGTCTGCAAATGTATCGGACGTGCTGAAAAGACGGGATCATCTGCTCAACCTTGAAGCAGAAATCAAGCGATGTCAGGAAGAAGAACGAAAGAGGCGACTGACCAATACAGAAGAGTACACTATGCTTGTATTCTCACTTGCTGGTACTCCTGTAGAAGATGTAGAGAAAGTATGTGACGTTGTAAAACTATTTATTGAGACTGGACAGGTGGCAGCCAACAAGGATTTACACATCCCTTTGAACAAAAAGTTGCGCAATGCCGAGTTGAAGCAGTTCGTCACTAATATAATAAGGTATAATGAGAAAGACAACCTTGATGGTGACTCTTTCCTCCAAACAGCATTCTGCGAATGGTTCAGCGGCAAGAAAGAGAACATAGCCAAGAACTACTCCGTGCTGCCAAAGGATTCGTTAGTGTCGAAGGAGGGCGTGGAGGCTGATTTGGAGTGTTTACGCAAGAGATGTCGCCAATAAAAAAAGCAGATAAGATACGTCTCAATTGTATATTTTAGCCATGAAGTAATGAAAAGCAATTTAGAATAAATGAAAGAGATAGAGATAGTAAAAAAGATGATAGAAGAGAATCAGTTTGAGGCCGATGTTTTTCTATCCATCCTACGTTCTTTTGGAGAGGATATTGCATTAATTCCTCTTCTATTATTAAAAAGGCAGAAGATTATTCGCAGCCGGATAAACGACAAAAAAGATCTTTTTTACGAAGTCTCGGATTTGTCATATCCTCCATCACATTGTGTAACTCGTACAGACCGAGCTTCCCTGAAAGGACACCCTATGTTCTATGCGTCTGTGTTTACAAAGGATGCTGAGAAGACCGGAGCTATACCTAGAATTATTAGTGCGATGGAAACCTTGAACATTTTGAAAGAGGTCCACACTTATCAACATTGTATATTTACGCAAAGTGTTTGGAGGGTGAAGGAGGATATTCATCTTTTTTCCTTCCCTATTTCTGAGAATTATAAAAGAGCTTGTAGCGAACTAAGTATGTTTCGCGAAGGATGGGAAACCTACTGCAAAGATAATTACTCAAAAAACTCTATTGAGTTCTTTTCTTTTATCGGAGATTTAATGGCGACTCCAGGCTCTTCATGTATTTACGAAGTGACAGCAACGTGCGTTGACTTTATCATTCGTAACTTCAATTTTGAAGGAATAGTATATCCTTCTGTACCCACCGAAGGCGAAGGACTTAATATTTGCCTGACCCCTAAAGTTGTTGATATGAAGATTAATTTTGAAGGTGCTGTCGCTGAGACTGTGATTAGAAACGATATGGAATCGACAATTGAGTCTTTTGCTCATGCTCAAATGATTTCTCCAACATCCTTTAACTGGAAAGTAACCGAGTATGGTAAAAGGCTGATGGAAATGACTGGAGGCTATCCACCTTTTAAAGAAAACGACGAGGTTATATTGGCACCAGCGTATAGGATGAAATAATAATCATTATCACAAACTTTTGGATTGGCATGCACTACGCCAAATCAACAGCACATACTGAACTACGAAAGGAGTGAGCGATTTACGTCAATTGCTAGGATGTACTGTAAACTTGTGGGCTTTGGAATCTACGGTAAAAGTGCTTTTATAAGAAAAATAGCATCTGTCGTAGCATTTGTTCAATAAACCGTTGCTCTGTTGCAGAATTATTTGTACCTTTGCACCAACAAAAGAAAGAAATACAAAGAAAAGGACAAAGAAGAATAGGAAGAGCATCACACGGATGCTTATCGATAGTTATTGAGGGACAACATCCAAGATGCTTATGGTGTTCCAAATTTGTACCAAGACTTTCGTAAATCGCTGATTATCAGCATATGTTAGATTTGAGGAGGTGAAGTAAATAACTGAATTACAAAATATTACAAGAGGTGCAATTTTGAATTGCACCTCTTTTTTATTCTCAACAGAGGTATAGTACTGCTCCCACATGTCCCCATAGTCGTATGTAAACTGACAAGTTCCTGTCGCCTTCATTTAGGGGAGGAATTAGTTTAATTGCCTTATTTAAGACCATGATACTATCTCTAGCCCACACGGAGGGTCGCCTTGGTCCGGTTGTTATATCATTACCCAATTTTTGGAAATGTACAATTACCTGTCGTGAAGGCACGAGGGACAACAGTTTTCTTGGGAAAGCAGCAGTATTTTCAATTCAGCATTAATTAGACTCTAATTAGGCCCTAATTACGTTGCAATTAATGCCTAATTGCATGCCAATTAGGCATTAATTAGAGTCTAATTTGTCGACTAGTTGCAACCTAATCAGGCATCAAATGAAAATAAGGATGCATGGAGATACTTTTGGATAGGCAAAAACAGTCGTATAACCGCCGAAAGTTGTGCTTGTTGTTGATGTTGTTTTTATAACAAAGTATTGCTTTAACGACAACATCAACAACATGCACAACATTTCCTGTCTTATGACCCATTTGCAAACAATGACAGAGGATAATAGGAAAAAATAGGGAAGCAGATTTGCTTAACGGAAAGCAAACTGGCAAGTTCCTACTCTGCCAAATAGGCTCCTACGGCATTGATGCACAGCGGACCTCGAGCATCGATGAAACGGATGCGCAGCATGCGGGCTGTAACCGTCGGGAAAACGAGGATGCGCTTGTGGCCAATGGTGGTGGTTTGCTCACCACAGTCAATTTTCTGCCATGTCGTGCCATCGTTAGACCATTCTGCACAGAACGACTTGACACGCTGACCCAGCGGGATGTATTCTTGCAACACGATGCGATTGAACGACTGCCGTCCATTCATCGTGAAGGTCAGTGTGCCTGAGTTGACGCCATCTGCTGTGGCCCAATAACGGTCGTAGTCGCCATTGACGACATTCTTTGCCTTGTATGCCGAACCTCTGACATTGCTTGCCTTTACCTTGGCTGTGCCCAGCAGGTTGTGGGCAAAGATGCGGTCGAGTTTCTCGCGGAAGGCCTTGAGGTTGGCCACATCGGTAGGATGCATGCGGCCGGTACGGGTGACAGGCACATTGAGCAGGAAGGTGGCGTTGCGGCCTACATTCTTGTAATACAGGTCGACAAGCTGGTCGGAAGTGAGTATGCCCTTTTCGTTATCGGCCTCATGGTAGAACCAGTGGGGACGACGTATCGACACATCGCACTCGGCAGGAACCCACACCTCGCCATCCTCGGCACCTGTTGGCGAATAGCTGGCATCGAAGGCCGGCCGGTCGTCACCGCGCCGTAACATCGACCAGTTGGTCTCGCCGGCAATGCCATCCTCGTTGCCTACCCATCGGCAGCCGGGGCCGCCATTGGAGAATATGATAGCCTGGGGTTGCAACTCGCGCACATAGCTGAAGAGCGTGGGGAAGTCGTAGTAGTGCTCCTTGTCGATGCTGCGTTTCTCGTCGGCTCCGCCATACCAGCCGTCACCGCCGTTGGCTCCGTCGAACCACACCTCGAACAACTCACCGTAGTTGGTGAGCAACTCACGCAGTTGTTTTTTGTAGTAATCGACATAGGCGGGGGTGGCATAAGTGGCCTGATGACGGTCCCAAGGCGAGAGATAGACGCCGAACTTCAGTCCACGGCGGCGGCATGCCTCAGCCAACTCGCCCACCACATCGCCCTTGCCATTCTTGTAGGGACTGTTCTTGATGCTATAATCGGTGTATTTGGTGGGCCACAGACAGAAGCCATCGTGGTGTTTGGCCGTCAGGATGACGCCTTTCATGCCACCAGCTTTCAAGGCCTCCACCCATTGGTCGACTTCGCAATAGCCCAGTGTGGGGTTGAAAATATCGACAGGATAGTTGCCATAGCCCCACTCCACGCCGTCGTCGCCATAGTAGGTATCGGGCCCATAATGAATGAAAGCATAGGTTTCCATGCGCTGCCATGCCACCTGATGGGCGGTGGGAAGGGGCAATACGGGCTTGGGCGGATTGACTTTGGCATGGAGAGACTGAAGCTGCGGCCATGCCACCACACATGCGACCAGGAATAAGAAAAGACGATGTCTCATGGATTTTGGTGTTTACTGTTTGATGGTTTTGGGGAAGAATTCCATACGATTTTCAACGGTTTCAGTTCTTTGCCGTTCACTCTGGGCACCACATTGATGTAACGACGGTAAGGATACTCCTTGACAGCCTTATAGCGGGCATACACCTTGGTGCGCTCGCCGGGCTTGAGCTCCAATCGCCGGGGCATTTGCAATACTTGATTGTCAGGCCGGCGCAGGAACTCGATAACCATAGGTCTCTGTGTGTCGTTGGCTATCAGCAGACGAATGGTTTTCTCCTCACCCACCTTCATCGCAGGAAACGGCAACACCTGATGGCTCATATAAAGTCCCTCGCCATAGGCATAGGGATGGTCCTCGGTGACGGGATGGTTCATGCCTACCACATTGCCTTTCACCCAAATGCGGGTGTAGTATTTGCCGCCATTCAGCATCAGCACCGCCTCTTTGGAGAACTTACCCGGACGATGGTCGGGGTTATACGTCAGTGTGACACGGGTGGTCTTTCCGGGGCGCACGGGTTCCTTGGAGAACTGGGCCGTGGTGCAGCCGCACCAAGCATTCACATCGTTGATGACCACCACCTCGTTGCTTTTGTTGGTGAAGGTGAAGGTATGGCTCACCTTCCCGTCTTTCTCGAGAATGGTGCCGAAGTCGTGGATGCGCTGGTCGTACTGGAATGCCTCAAGGAAAACAGATTCCTGAGCTTTGCACACGGCAAAGCCCAGGAATAAGAGAGAGAGGGTCAATAGTCGACGGATGGTCATACTATGTGATGGGGTTTTATTCTGCATAGACGGTGACGGCATCCATACCAAAGTGGTAGTAGCCCCAGATGTCGGTGGTATAGGAGAGCCTGATGTAACGGGCGGGAACAGCGCCATAGAGCACATAGTAGCGCCAGTTACGCTCTAACGACATACTGTTGGTTTGACCGCACTCAACCCATTGGGCGCCGTCGGTGCTCAACGAGACTGCCATCACTACGTCGGGAGAATAGTTGTAATAGAGCGGCAGGAACGACAGGCCGGTGACTTTTTTCTCGGCCTTCATATCGATGACATAGGTGCCGTCTTCCCAGCCCTGCCAGTCGCCGTTCATGACATAGGCGAGATCGTCCTTGTCGCAACTCCATGCAGCCATCTCCTCGGCAGGGATGGCCGTGCCGCGCATCTGGTCGGAGCGTGCGCCGTCGTTGATAATCTTTTCCTCGGTGGTGATGACGATGTAGGCGACACCGCGCTCCTCGCTGGGCTTGCCAGCTCCCAACACCTCATTGATACGGAAAGGAATGATATAGCCCTCTTCCGTGAGTTGTGGCAGGGCCGACTCGGGCACGCTCACCACGATAGAGTCGCTAGACACATACTCATTGGCCTGGATATGGGCAACACTATTCGCAATGTTCACCACACCTTCGGGAACAGCAGCATAGCTGGTACCATTGGCGGCATTATACTGTGCAATGAGCGAGTTGTCCATCACGACAGAGACCGTTGTAGGAGTGCCAGCCGCACGCAGGATGTTCACGGGGAACTTGGCATCGAAGGCGCCAATATGACTGACTGGTGTGTGGATGACCTTGAAGCTACGGGTGTTGTCGCCACTAAGGTGGAGATAGACCAGATTGTCGGGGTTGCCCGTCACATCGTAGTGCTCGTCGCTACTACAAGCCCCGAAAGTCAGTGCAATGGCGGCTGTCAGGCTATAAGCTAAACACTTAAAAAATTTCTTTTTCATACGTTGTATCCTCCTATGTAATTATTGAGCACACTTGTTGATGTCATCTTTCACCCACTCAATGTGGTTAGCGGCATCGGGAGTAGGCAGCATGTCACCCTCGTAGATGGCGCGGCTGGTCTTGCTCCAATCCATGTCGAAGCCGTTGCCGGTAGCATCCTTGAAGATGTGGCCTTCGCCCTCGTTGAACTTCCAGTAAGCCTTCAGACCGTCAGAGTTGGCTGCCACACCGCAAAGGCCGCCCAGTATCTCGCTGGCCGAGAGGGCACGGTCCCAGACACGGAACTCGCAGAAGCGGTGGCTGAAGAACTGACGTGTGTTGTAGCCGCCCCACGACATACCCATCTCGAAACGCTGGAAGTTGATGCCATCGGGATTCTTACCAGTCATCGAGTTGTCGAGCACGCCATTGACGTAGAACAGCAGGTTGGAGCCGTCCCAGACGATAGAGAGCAGATACCAGGTGTTGTTGGCAAACTCGGTGTTCGACATGAGGGTTCCGCACGGTGTCATCACCTGCAGTTTGTTAGAGGTGTTGGCCTCGTTGAAGCGGAGCAGCAGAGCCTTCGTCTCGTCGGCCTGCTCGAGAGCACAGTAACGCTGCGGACCTTTATTAGCCAATCCTGTGGGATAGATCTTCATCTCGTAGGTGAAGGTAGAGAGCGGAATGGGCTTGTCGAAAATGAAGTTGGACGAGGCGCTTGAGTTAGCGTTGACGGCCGCGAAGCTGATGACGCGCGAGATGCGCAGATAGATGGTGCGCGAGCCGGTCATCACGTCGGTGAGTCCACCGGCGACACTCTTGATGGTGACAGGAACCATGTACGTACAACCTTCTTCAAATGCCTCGGTGCTGAGCACCTTGACGACGGCTGCCGACGAGATGGCGCTGCCCTCCTTCATGACCACCTCCTGGTCGGTGAGCTCGACGGCTCCCTCGGGGATGGGATAGTAGTTGGTCTTGTTGATGGCATTGTACTCTTCCACCTTCTCACGGTCGATGGCCATAACCATACGGACATCGGAAGGCACTTTCTCGGTGGCCTGAACGGTCACGGCATAGCTGGCGGGGGTATCCTCGACCACGAACTTCACCACCGGATTGTTCTCGGTGCCAGAGATGTAGAGGGCCGAATGGTCGTAGTCGAAACCGCCATCGCTACGGCAGCCGGTGAGCAGCAGGGCAAGTGCTGCCATGGCTACTGTGGATGCCTTTGAAAATATATTCTTATTCATTGTCTTGCAATTTTATGGTTGTTGATTACTTATGAACAGCGGGGTTCATGATCTGGATGGCCTTACGGAACTCGCCATAGGGGATGCCAGAAGGATCTTTATAGTTGGTGTCGACATAGTAGGCGCCACAGCCACCCTTATGACCGGTGGCGGGCTCCCAACGGGCATAGTCGCATATCTGGGCGCCACGCGGACCGGCCTCGCCGGCCTCACCGCCAAAGCTGTCGCAATAGATGGTCTTCTCCTGAGGACGGCCGCCTGTGCCGGTCTGGAAGCCAATCTGCCAAGTGTAAGCCTGGCGCACGAAATAGTCGCAATAGTCGTCGCAACCATCGGGGGCCCCGCCGAACCAGTCGATGATGAACAGTTTCTCGGGCCACGGGCCTTGGGGACCGAAGAACTTGTTGCACTCGTCGGCCACAATGCGCATGCTATTGTTGTCCCAGCCCTCGTAGTCGAAGTCGACACCGTCGAGTCCGCACTTCATGACGGTGTCGCAGGCCCAGCGGGCGTAAGACCGGAGGGTGTACTCTTTTTCGGGATCGGTCTTGATGACCATGGTGTCGCCCTTGGCATCGGTCACATATTTGAACGACTGGGTGGCCTCATCCCACACGCGATCGTAGAAAGTATGGTTGAAGTTAGAGGCGTCGCCGTGGAAGACGAAGCGTGTGCCTTTCTCCTTCTGGCAATAGACCATGTCCTGATAGGCTACGGGATGGGTAGCGGGTGTGGGAATGCCCATCCAGAGATTGACGATGTCGAGGCTGTCGGGCAGTCCGATGATGCGCTCTCCCCACGAGGCGGGGTCTTTGTATCCGGCCTGTCCCTCCAGGGGAGCCCATGCAGCATAGTAAACATAAGTAACCTCGTGGGGTGACTGTTTCCATGCCCGCAGATTCTCAAAATATTGCGAATCGTATTTGTACAAGTCCTGTATCACCTCAGCCTCTGTATCGGTGTCGCAGCTGTTGAAGCCCACGAAAGCCGCCATGGCCAGGAGTGCAGCACTGAATATATTCTTGTATTTCATACTCTTTAAATGTATCTGTAAAAAGTTATACCTTATTAAATTAATGAGCCTTCTTGTCCCACCACAGTTTTGTTCCGCAGTTGTCGGCACCGCCCAACAGAGCGGCAGCAGCTGTTACGGCTTCACGATTGGTGTTGTACTCGGTAAGAGGATAAGGCAAACGGCGAATCTGCAGGTCGCTGCTCACGGCACCGTCGCTGTAGTTGTACTTCACAGGGAACATCTTGGGATAGCCTGTGCGGCGGTATTCAGCCCAAGCCTCGCAAGAGTTGCCCCAGCTGGCAATCCACTTCTGCACGATGATACGCTCGAGGTTGGTCTCGAAGTCGTCCTGATCGTTCCATGCAATGGTAATCTGACTGGGAGCAGGAGCATTGTCAGTGCCGGCGTTGTCGACAAAGGGAGCAGGAGTGGCCGTGCTGTTGGCCATATACTCGTCGGCACCCGATGCGCCACACTCGGCCATCGACAGCTTGATACCGGCCTCATAGAACTCCTTGGCTGTTCCACCCATGTTCCAGCCGCGCAGGGCAGCCTCAGCACGCAGGAAGTAAGCCTCAGCAGCAGCCATGTAGAGCACCGGGGTGTTTCGCTTGACGTTCACCTGCGAGATCTTCTCACCAGTGTAAGCATCCTGGCTGGCACCATCGGCAAAGACGCCCTGACGCACACCGTGATACTTACCATCGCCGGCTGCAACAAAGAACACAGAGATGCGCGGGTCGTTGTAACCATTCAGATAAGAGTCCATCGGAGCACTCATACGGTTCTCGTTCCACTCGTAAGCCTGCTGCCAGATGGGGTTGGTGGCCTCAGCGCCGCTCAGGCCGCGATATTCGCAACGGCCGTCGGCCTCCTCGATGAATCCCACGGGATTCTGAGCCGATTTCTCAGCCTCGGTCTGTGCCAATGACGGGTCGGCATAAACCACACGCAGGGCAAGGCGCAGACGCAGGGTGTTGGCCATCTTGATCCACTTGTTCACGTCACCGCCATAGATGGGGTCGTAGTCGCTGAGCAACTTACCACCGCCTTGTGCCAGCGGGGTGAGCTGATCGATGGCATTGTCGAGCTCCTCAAAGAACTTGGCATAAACCTTGTCCTGGGCATCGTAAGCCTGACCGACGGCACCCAGTTTGTAATTCACATAGGGTATAGGACCATAGTGGTCGGTCACGCGGTGCATGGCAAACACCTTGACGATGTCGCCGAGAGCAGCTGCGTCTTTCTGCTCCAGCTTCTCAGCATTGGTCTTCATCTGTGCCCATGCCGGCATCACCTGTACCATACCCATCTTGAACATGGCATTACCCCACTCGTCGCCCTTACCAAAATTGTAAGTTCCGTTATAGCGGCCACGAGCCCAACCGGCGGTATGTCCGATATAGCCAGAGTAAGCATCAGCGCTGATACCAATCTGATGCTGATAAGCACCCGTAGAGGCAAACTCGTCGTCCTGGTCACCACCGATCATCATCACCGTGGTGCGGTTGATCATCTGCTGGAAGAACGAGCCAATAGCTTTGCCGTCGCGCTCCAGGTCTTTGTCGGTAGCAGCATGCTTGTTGGTATTCAGACTCTCAAAGTCGTCTGTACAGGCAGTAGTGAAGCCAAGTGCCAGCAAGCCAAACATTGTATATTTCAGAATATTGCTTTTCATCTTATTTTCTCCTTTCATACATTAGAATCTGAGTTTAACTGAGAATCCCATCGTGCGGAGGCTGGGCTGCATGAAGTAGTCGAGGCCCTGACCATAGGTTCCGGTATTGGCGGTCACCTCGGGATCGAACGGAGCCTTGCAGTAGATCATCCACAGGTTGTGAGCCACGAACGACACATTCATGCCCTTGAGCACGCTCTGCCATTTCTGCACAGGCACATCGTAACCGAACGAGAGCTCCGACAGGCGCAGGTTGGTAGCGCTGTAGACATACTGCGAGCCGATGATGTGGCTGCTGCTGGCAACGGTCTGATAGTAATCGGCGGCTGCCACGGGACGGCCATTGATGATGACGCCACCTGCATCGCGAGCGTCGGCAGAGGCCTTAGAGGCACCGAAGGCATCCATGATGGCCTGTGTCTGCGAGACGACGATACCGCCATTGCGATAAGCAAACTGGAAGCCGAGGCTGAATCCGTTCCACGAGAAGTCGTTACCCCAAGAGAGGTTGTAGCGCGGAGCGGCCTGACCGGCTTTCACATAGTTGCCGGCATCGGTGCGCAGGGCGTGGGTCTGCGGGTCCACATAGTATTCGCCATGCTCGCCGACAGCCAGTGTGTTGACGTAGATGTCAGAGAGCGTTCCACCCTCTACGAGCTTGGTCTTGTAACCACTCAGACCGCCCTTGTCGAGTTCGGTGAGCGAATATACCTCGCCGTCGATGGGGTTCTTCCACTCGGGCAGCAGCTCCTTGATCTTGTTCTTGTTGAGGGTCCATGTGAGATAGGTCTCCCACTTCACCGGTCCGAGGGGCTGGTTGAAACGGGCTGTGAGCTCGATACCCTTGTTGTCAACGCGTCCGCCGTTCACCCATGTGCTGGTGAAACCGGAAGATGCGGGCAGGTTGACGTTGAAGAACTGATTGTAGGTCTGCGAACTGTAGAGTGTGGCATTCACCTTCAAGCGGTTCTGGAACAGCACGAGGTCGATACCAGCCTCCCACGACTTGGTGCGCTCGGCCTTCAGGTCGAGGTTGGGCATCTCGGAAGTGGTGGTCACGCCAGCAGGCGACAGGGTGTAGGTGGGAATGGTGATACCATGGCGCCAGGGGTCGTTACCCACCTCAGCATACGAGAGGCGCAGTTTCAGATAGTTCAGATAGTCGCTCTTGATAGTCGGAATCATCTCGGTCATAATGCCAGAGATACCTGCCGACCAGTAGAAATACGACTCCTGTGCGTTGGCCAGCTTCGACGACCAGTCGTTACGGGCTGTTACATCGAGATAAGCCATGCTCTTGTAGCCCAGCTGTGCACTGCCATAGACAGCCATCTTCTTGAACGGAGCAGCACCCTGGTCATACTTGGTCTCACCACCTGCCACGACGTTGCGCAGCGAGAAGATATTGGCCATCTGAGCCAGATGTCCGTTGAAGCTGGTCCAGCGCTCATCACGCTTGTCGTAGTTAGTACCCAGCACGGCGGTCAGGCTCCACATCTCATCGTTCCAGTATTTATTGATGGTGGCAAAAGCCTCAGCGAAATACTGCTTGTACTGATGATGCTCATAGCCATAGTGGCCATACTTCGAGGCAAACTGCAAGTCGGTACCTGCATCGTATTTCGACTCGTTCTTTACATCATTATTATCGTACTTCACACGTCCGGTCAGCGACAGCCAGTCGGTGATATCCCACTTCAGCGAAGCCGACAGGGTATTGCGCAACTTGTGGTTGGTGAAGTTGTTGCGCTCGGTAATCCAATAGGGGTTCTGCATCGACATAGCCTGACGTCCGTAAGGCCAGTATTGCACGGCAAAGTTACGGTCGGCGTCGTAACGCTCGAAATACTGAACAGCATTCCAGTCGGCACCGGCGGGGAACAGATACAGCGGAACCAGCGGGTTGAAATACTGTCCCTGCGTAATCATGTTGTTCTCCTTGATGCTCGACATCATGTAGCTCAGGTCGAGGGTCACCTTGTCGTTGAACAACTTGGTGGTATTGCGCACCGAGAGGTTGTAACGGTCGAAGTCGTTGTTGTGGATAATACCACCGGCATTGGTGGCACCCAGCGAGAGATAGGTCTGGTTTTTGTCCGTCCCGGTAGAGAGCGACAACGAGTTAGTGAAATTGGTCGATGTACGGAAGAAGTCGGCCGGGTCGAAGTCGCTTGGAGTGGCGAGTTTGTCGCCCCAGCTGTAGTAGCTGCCCGTCTCCGTTTGTCCGTAGGTATTCTGGAACTCCGGCAGCATGAGGGGCTTCGAGAACTGGAAGCTTCCGTTATAGACGATGTCGGTTTTGCCGGCAGCACCTTTCTTGGTAGTAATCAAGATGACACCATTGGCGGCATCACTACCATACAGGGCAGCAGCCGAAGGACCCGTCAGGGCCGAGATGCTCTCAATATCGTCAGGATTCAGCATGGCTGTGGCATCACCCGTCTGACCGTTTCCGCTATAAGCCAAGGCATTGTCGTCGAGGCTGCTCTGCGAATTGACCATGGGCACACCATCAATCACATAAAGCACGTTGTTGTTACCGTCGATTGACTTGGCACCACGCATCACGACGCGCGAAGAGCCGCCGATACCCGAGGCATTGGCGTTGATCTGCACACCAGCCACCTTACCGTTCAGCGAGTTTACGAAGTTAGCGTCCTGCACCTTCATGATGCCTTCGCTATTCACCTGCTGCACATTGTAAGAAAGCGACTTGGCCTCTTTCTTGATACCAAGAGCAGTGACCACCACCTCTGTCAGGGCATTGCTGTCGGGATCCAGGCGTACCTGCATACCGTTGGCAGCACGCTCTTCCTTGAGCTTATAGCCCAGGTAGGAGAATTGCAGAACACTGTTTGAAGCAGGAACGGCAATTGTGAAGTTACCATCGATGTCGGTGATAGCCACCACTTTGGTTCCCTTCACAGTGACCGTGACACCGATGAGCGGCTCACCGTTCTCGTCGAGCACCTGTCCTGTGATTTTGTTGTCGGCGGGCATTGATTGCAAAGCCGGCCGCGGAGAAACCAACGTCTCGCCGGCCAGAGCAGTGGCAAACGGGGCTGCTAACAGCACCATCACAGCACACGACCGCAACCAAGCAGAGCATTGGTTTACAAATCCAAACTTTTTTCTCATAGTTAGTTAATTAAAAAAATACATTAAGTTTTTCAGTCTTTTAGGTTTTTCTGGTCACTAGAAGCTTTCACGTTCACTAGTAGTTTTCATAGCACTAGAAGTTATCATGTCTGCCAGTAGCCTACATGCCTATTCACTCCACCTCTCACTATCATCCTCTTTTTTGACGGCGCAAAGGTAGAATATTTTTTTGATATTCCAAATAAAAACGAATAATTTTGTTTACAAAAAAACAAAAAACTGTAAACACATGGAAAACGGCCAATGGCTCAGCCGCTCGTCATGCCTGCTCAGTCGTATTTGCAAAACTGTGGAAATACGACTGAACAGGATGGAAGAGCGTGTAAGGTTATTTCACCGACCACTCGTAGATGCCCGCGCTGAAGCCTTTCGTCAACGTCAGTTCCAGCTTCATGGCACCCGTTGTCACTTTGTCGAAGTTCACCGTGCAGGCACGGCCTTTCTCAGTGGCATAGATGTCGGGATTCTGCACAGGCTGCCAAG
>Ga0310695_10010326_pt1 | contig 13687 bp, 9 predicted proteins | sample RumenRJG_04DNA_FD_203882 | JGI IMG/M metagenome (GOLD analysis project Ga0310695, IMG submission 203882) | Bovine rumen microbial communities from Lethbridge, Alberta, Canada - RJG_04 (v2) (version 2) | ecosystem: Host-associated > Mammals > Digestive system > Stomach > Rumen | place: Canada...
CTACCTCGCCATTCTTAAGATATACATATCCGGCACGGCCATAGAAGTTACTGATTAGGGCACCCAAATCCATAGGGAATGCATCGGGACCGGGCAACTCCTCCATACGGTTAGACATCTCACGCAATGCCTGGGCCCAACGAGAGGTTGAGTCGGCCATCAAGAGCACGCGCAAACCCATAGAGCGGTAGTACTCGGCCATCGTCATGGCTGTATATACAGAAGCCTCACGGGCAGCAACGGGCATGTTAGAGGTGTTGGCGATAATGATGGTACGCTCCATCAACTTACGACCAGTATGAGGATCAACCAATTCGGGGAACTCGGTAAAGATTTCCACAACCTCGTTAGCACGCTCACCACAGGCAGCAATGATAACGATATCTGCTTCGGCCTGCTTAGAGATGGCATGCTGGAGCACAGTCTTACCCGTACCGAAGGGACCGGGAATGAAACCGGTACCACCCTCTACGATGGGGTTGAAGGTGTCGATTGTACGAACACCTGTCTCCAACAGCTTAAATGGACGAGGCTTCTCCTTATAGTTGGTCATGGCGAACTTAACAGGCCAGTGCTGAACCATGTCCACATTGATATCATTGCCCTGTTCGTCCGTCAGGACCGCAATCACGTCGTGAATCTTGTATTTGCCTGCAGGAACGATACTCTTAACGGTAGCAACGCCCTTCAGCTGGAAGGGAGCCATAATCTTCAGAGGCTGGTGGTTCTCTTCCACCTTACCCAACCAGTCACTCTCCTCGACTTTGTCGCCAACCTTAACAATAGGCTCGAAGTCCCATTCGCGATCGGCATCCAAAGGCTCGGTGTACTGACCACGCTTCAGGAAGACGCCCTCCATCTTGTCGAGGTCGTTCTGCAAACCATCAAAGTTCTTACTTAACATACCGGGGCCAAGCTGTATCTCCAGCATATGTCCAGTGAATTCAGCCTCGGCACCGACCTTCAGGCCACGAGTGGACTCGAACACCTGAACGTACACATCCTGACCAATCACCTTGATGACCTCGGCCATCAGGCGATCGCCTCCAGTTGTGATGTAGCAGATCTCGCCCTGAAGCACAGGTCCGTCTACACGGAGTGTGACCATGTTGGCAACAACGCCACTAACTTTTCCTTTTGTCATGTTATATTTCGTGTTTTAATTATTTCAAGAATTCTTCAGGCACTCTGGCCTCGCCTCGCAGGTTCTCGATAATCTGCTTGAAGGTCTCCCTACCCTTCTCAGGGTCGAGCTTTGCCCAACGATACTGCATCTCCAACTTACAGATATATGCATAAACTGCCTCCAAACTAAAGGGATTGAAGAAAGTCTTTTCGTCCAGCCAAACCCACTTAAAGGCATCTATCATCTTCTCCTTCTTCACAGGATCCTCTTCGTCGACAATCTTTACCAGATTCTTCACGTAATCAAACTCGTGTGTAAGATCAAAATCCTTGGTCTTGTTCTCACGAATCATTTCCTGAACCTCGCCCTCGCCCTTAATAAAGTCAGCCACGCTCCATCCCTGCTTGCGGGCCAGCATAGCAGTCAGGATATTGGTGATATCCAGATTCAACCTATTCCACTCGCGAATAAACTTATTGGGACAAGTTTTAATCGCATAGTCGTAGAACTGATACAAGATCTCGTCCTCGGGGAAGTAACCTTTGGTATCCTTGTTGTATCTATACTCTCGGGCAAAGATACTCATAAATGCGGGAAAACGGTGCACGTTGAAGTTCAACTCTGTAGCACTCGTAATGAGGTCGCGCAGTTGCTCCAACGAATAATTGCCCCACACATCAATCTGTGCATCGGGATTCTTGAGCAGACGAACAAGATTTGTGCAGTCCTGACGCAGATATAGGTAGTTGCCCACCAGCTTAGCATCACCCGGGGAGAGCTGATTCTCACACTGCTCACGCAGTTCCTCGAACGTAATGCCTGGCTGCGTATCAGACAATTCAATGTCTGGCAGACCTGCCATCATATAATAGTAATTTGCCATATTCTCTATTAATTCATAATTTTTAATTCATAATTCACAATTTCGGATTTCCCATCTCCTTCACTTTTGGCGAAAGACTAATTATGAATTATGAATTGTGCATTATGCATTAGAATAGCATATCGACGAGTTGAGGACGCAGGAAATTCTTGAAATAAGCCTCGAACTCCTCTTTACCGAAGTTTACCTTGTAGCTGCCGTCAGCAGGAGAAATGGAAAGCATGGTATCCTTACCGTTCACCTTGTTGATAGTAACACCCTTATCAAGTAATTCTTTTGCCTGCTTTGAGAAATATTCCTTTAGGCTTTCTGCCTCACTTGAAGACAACACAACAGCCTCGTTGTCTGCCCACTTGCCTGCCAGCATTACGGCAAACTGTCCGAGGAAGTTCTTGTCTGCTGCCAAATCAGCAGCAGCATCCTTTGCAACCTTATCGGTAAGCACATTGACAATCTCGCTCTTCAGCGCATTCAAAGCCTGGCTTGTATAAAGCTTCAGTTCACTCTTTGTGTTAGCATCCAACTCAGATGCCTTCTTCTGAGCCTGTACCTCGATAGCCTTAGCCTGTTCTCTTGCTTCAGCAATAATCTGCTCGGCTGTTTGCTTAGCCTCCTCTACGATGCGGTCAGCTTCAGCCTGGCCTTTTTCTACGCCCTCGCGATAGATCTTCTCAGTGAGTTCTTGTATTTTTTCCATTCTATTTATATGTTGTTTTCCTTTTCTCAATAATCAAAAAAGCACCTATTATAATATAAAGGCACCTTATCCGCCGCGAAGATATAAAAAAAATACAATAGTAATGCAAAAAAGGAGTTACTTTTTTCCCTATATTGCAAGGAGACACACTCTTATGCGCAAACGGACAACTTGCGAGAGAGTGTTTCTCCGCTCCCAAAAGAAGCGCGAATCACATATATGCCCGGCAAGAGAAAGGGCAGGCGAACAGCTGTGTAACGGCCATGCAAAGACAAGAGAGAACGGCCATGCAAATCCAAGACTTGCACGTTAAGCAATTCTTTAGAGGAGAAAAGCTGATAATCACCATTACTTCCCACCATTTGAATAGGATCACCCTCCGAACCACACACCTTTTGGATAGCCGTTTCCTGCTCGTTGGCATGGAAATGAAGTGGCATCCACGAATAGGGTCCGTTAGGTTCCGTATCGGCAATTTTCTCTACCACACGCGACGAGCCGTCTCCGTTAGTAACCTGAATGTTGAATGTCATGTCCGCAAGAGGGGCTTTTTCCTTCCCCAACTCCGACCAGGGAACAGCTATCTCGAACGTATAATAAGCTGCATTCCGCTTAAAAGCCAAGCGAGAAGCCGAAACCGGCAGTTTCTCCCACGATGTCCCAGTACCCTTAAACAAGGCAAAAGTAGCATCGGGTGAGACTTCGTACTTATATGATGTCACTTGAGGCGTTGTGTAGGAAGCAGCCTCTGTTTCTATCCCTATACTTACAACATCAGCATAATCACCAGCCGAAACGAGTTGCTTGTCATATACACGACATACAACATAAAGAGAGTCGTTGTCGTATGCCAAATCGGCATATGTATAGGTCTCCGTTTCACTACCCATTAGGATCTGTTCGCCTGTGGGAGAGAAATAGCCCTCGGAAGGAGTCCTCAACCCATCAACCACAGGATGCCCGAAAGGCACCTCTAACTGATTTTTGGGATAGCCTTTTACCATCTTTACGCTACCGCCAAACCCCGACACAGCCACTACAACACCGGTATCTATCACTGCCAGAGAGTTCCACAACGCGCTCTGATTCTGAGGAACAGGGAAAGGACTGCTCATAGCCTTAAAGTTACGGGCAAACTTATTACCCACATAGACATACATATCAGCATTGCCGGAATGGTTATAGGGCGACTGATGCGAAAGCACCGTCTCGCCGCTGGGAAGCACACGCAGATAGGGAGCGCCACCAAGTGCCACAGGGCAATAACTATAATCTACGGCTTTGGCTCTAAGTGAACTTGAAGCAGGTACATAGCTACTCCAGTTACGAGTTATAGAAGTCTTGACAATGGTTGGAATAAAATCATTATACCCCCACCCGTTATCCTCGATGGCCACTGCTATTGTAGTACTGTCTTGCAGCAAGACTGGAACAGGCATTCCATCGCGGAACCCCGAACGATAGGACACACATTCAGGAGCCGACCATGTCTGCCCTTTATCGTAAGAACGGCAAATGGATATCTGCTGATCGTTATTGGTTACATAAGGACTCTCGTCGGCAAAATACAACTGCAGTTCACCTGTAGGGAGTTCCAACAGGCAAGGCTCCCAACAGCCCGTGTCGAACGTAGAGCCTCCATCGTAAACAACAATCTCCGGCCCCCATGTCTGCCCATTATCCGTACTCCGTTTCAGCCGGATACTGAATCGCCTATCGTCAGTATAAGGTGTAGACGGACGAGGATTATATGCCACAATAATGGTACCGTCACGCAACTGAATCATATCCGGCACGCAGTTGGGGATGTTGTTCGTATTGGTAACGATGGTATTCGGCGCATTCCACGTCTGACCCTTGTCCGAACTGAAGGAGATACGTATACCGCCCCATTCGCAACAAGCCATCAGACGGCCGTCCTTCAACTCCATGACACGGGCATATCCACCACCGCCAAACACCTTGACGGGAGTACGGGAATCCCAAAAGATGCGGGAGCCCGTGTATGGTTGTTTCTTCGCTGCAAATAAACTAAGCGAACAGAGTAAGAATGTGAAAAGCAGGTTAATAAATTTCATATGGTATTGTTATTTACTGAAGTTAAATTATTTATAATTATCCAGTCCCTTTTGCAGGAAATCCAGATAAGCCCCGATGTCCTCATTATAGGAATAGGACTTATTCAGAGGATAGCCATCGTTGTTAAGCAGAACATAGAACGGCTGTGCATTGGCTCCGAACTTACTGCGCTGCAGGTAGCTCCAACGATCGCCAACAGTACGGAGCTTACGTTCCTCACCATTCTCTTTTACGACAACAGCCTCAGGGAGTGGTGTCTTTTCGTCGACATACAGTGTTATAAGCACATACTTATTGTTCATAATATCTGCCACACGGGGATCTGTCCAGACAGCAGCCTCCATCTTACGACAGTTCACACATCCGTATCCAGTGAAGTCAATCATTACAGGCATATTGTGAGCCTTGGCATAAGCCATGCCCTCGTCGTAATCAGTAAACTTAGCCTGCACCTCATTGTCATACAGATTAAAATCCTGTGTCTGCATGGGAGGAGCGAAAGCACTGACAGCCTTACAGGGTGCACCCCACAAGCCAGGAACCATATACAAGGCAAAGGCAAAAGACAGCAGACCGGCAAAGAACCGAGGAATGCTGGTGCGATGGTTCACAATAACCTCGCCCATCTCGTCGTACTCGTCCTCATCGTGGGGGAAGCGAATCCAGCCAATCAGATAAGCGCCCAGCAAAGCAAACAGCATGATCCAAAGACACAGGAAGGCTTCACGATCGAGCAGATGCCATCCATAAGCCAAGTCAGCCACGCTAAGGAACTTTAGGGCAAAAGCCAACTCCAGGAAACCCAGACAGACCTTTACACAGTTCATCCAGTTGCCACTCTTAGGAGCACTCTTGAGCCATGCCGGGAACATAGCGAAAAGAGTAAAGGGAAGAGCCAAGGCTATGGCAAAGCCCAGCATACCAATACTGGGAGCCAACAGATTACCCGTCGTGCCTAACTCCACCAACAGGAAGCCAATGATAGGACCAGTACATGAGAAGCTAACCAGACTCAGGGTGAATGCCATCAGGAAGATACTGAGAAGACCTGTAGTTGTCTCAGATTTCTTATCGACGGCATTGGTAAAACGACTAGGTAGAGTTATCTCGAATCCACCTAAGAAGCTGGCACCAAACACCAGCAACATCAGGAAGAAGAAAATATTAAATATAGCATTGGTACTGAGGGCATTCAAGGCACTTGCGCCAAAGCACAAAGTTACAAGCAATCCTAAAGCAACATATATCACCACAATACATACCCCATAGGTGATAGCTTCACGAATACCCTTACCACGATCTTTATTGCGTTTCAGGAAGAAGCTAACAGTCATAGGAATGATAGGCCACACACAAGGAGTCAGCAAGGCTACGAGTCCACCCAACATTCCCAAGAGGAAGATACCCAGAAGACTATTATTCTTCGTATCTGTACCATCTTCCAATGCCTTCAGTTCATCAATCACGGGAGCCCATAAATCGCCAGAGAATTCTGCGGGAGCTATAGCAGAATCTGCAGCAAGAGTATCAACCGTTGCGGAATAGGCAGCAAGAGCCTGCTCTTCTAACACCGTCTTTTCGACCTTATCTTTCTCTGCGGGAGTGTTTTCTGTCTGAGGTTTCCCTGTACCTTCGAAACCAAACTCGACATTAGTGGGAGGCATGCAATTCTGGTCGTTACATGCACCGTATGTAAGATATCCTGCTACCTCGTATTTAGGTTCTGTTATGATAAACTTCTGCGAGAACTTAGCTGTGCCCTCCATGTAGCTCACTTCCATATCAAACAGTTCGTCCATCGCACGATGAAGTGAGCCTGTGGCACGCAGTTTTCCATCGGGCTTAAGACCGACAGTCTTCTCGAGAGTCAGTTCAGCTCGTGTAGGACCACCATCAGCAATGTCTGTTCCATACACATGCCATCCGGCATCTACTTTTCCTACGAATTCAACTTCCAGCGAAGTATCAGAAACTTTCTTCTGCTGAACAGAAAACTTTACGGGCGTCTGCATCTGAGCCACACAAGTTAATGCACAGCAGACTGATAACAGTAATAATAAAATGTGCTTTTTCATATTCTAAAAAAATTGCCTGCAAAGGTACGAATAAACGAGAGAAGAACAAAAGAAAAGCTTGTTTTTCTTTTTTATTCCGAGTGGAAGTACGTTAGACACCAGTCAAAGGTACGAATAAACGAGAGAAGAACAAAAGAAAAGCTTGTTTTTCTTTTTTATTCCGGGTGGAAGTACGTTAGACGTCAGTCAAAGGTATAATTATTTTTTGAACTGAGAGTGACAAACCCTCGTTTTAATACATTTTATAATATATATGACGATATCCTTTAAAAACGGTTCGAAAGAACTGTCAGAAGGAGGTGAAAAAGCGTAAATAAAAGAGAAATAATATTGCACAAAACATAAGAAAATGTGCAAAAATAGGTAAGTTTTCATTTGTTTTTGTTGCACATGTGATTAAAATGTATTTACTTTGCACCCCGTAATGAGAGAGAAAACATTATTTAATTATATTAAAATTCAAAAATTATGTCTGAAATTGAAGCTAAAGTAAAAGAGATTATTGTAGACAAGTTGGGTGTTGACGAGGCTGATGTAACTCCCGAAGCATCTTTCACCAATGACCTGGGTGCAGATTCTCTGGACACCGTAGAACTGATTATGGAGTTCGAGAAGGCTTTCGAAATCACCATTCCCGATGATAAGGCTGAAAAGATTGCTACCGTAGCTGACGCTATCGCATTCATTGAGGCTAACAAGTAATTCTCACAAAGCATTACATGGAATTAAAAAGAGTTGTTGTGACAGGAATAGGCGCTGTCAGCCCCCTTGGTAACACTGCCGAGGAGACTTGGCAGAATATGGTGGCTGGTGTAAGCGGCGCTGCTCCCATCACACATTTCGATACCTCAAAATTCAAAACACAGTTTGCCTGCGAGGTAAAGAACTTTGATCCTTCAGAATTCATCGACCGCAAAGAGGCTCGTAAGATGGACCCTTACTGTCTGTTCGGCCTGTCTGCTGCCACCATGGCAGTAAACGACAGCGGATTGGACTTAGAGACTGTCAACAAGAACCGTGTGGGCGTTGTTCTGGGTGTAGGAATCGGAGGAATGAAAACCTTTGAGGAAGAAGCAGGAAACTATGCCAAGACCGGTGACACACTGGGTCCCAAGTTCAATCCCTTCTTTGTACCTAAGATGATTTCCGACATTTGTGCCGGCTACATTAGTATAAAGTACGGATTCCACGGTCCCAACTATATCACCTCCAGCGCATGCGCATCATCTACCAATGCCATTGCCGATGCCTTTAACCTGATTCGTCTGGGCAAGGCTGATGTAATGGTAAGCGGTGGCGCAGAAGCAGCTATCATCCCCAGCGGTGTAGGCGGTTTCAATGCTATGCATGCACTGAGCACACGCAACGATGACCCCGAGCACGCCAGTCGCCCATTCAGCGCTAGCCGCGACGGATTCATCATGGGCGAAGGTGCCGCATGTCTGATTCTTGAAGAGTTGGAACATGCAAAGGCACGCGGGGCTAAGATCTATGCAGAAATGGCTGGCGCAGGCATGAGTGCCGACGCTCACCACATCACAGCTTCACACCCCGAAGGTCTTGGCGCAAAACTCGTAATGGAGAATGCATTGGAGGATGCCGAGATGAATCCAGAGGACATCGATTACATCAATGTTCACGGTACATCAACTCACGTAGGTGATATCTCTGAGGCAAAAGCCATTAAGGATGTCTTTGGAGACTATGCTTACAAGTTGAACATCAGCAGCACCAAGTCTATGACAGGTCACCTGTTGGGTGCAGCAGGTGCCATAGAAGCAATGGCCAGTGTTTTAGCAGTAAAGAACGATATCGTACCTCCCACCATCAATCACGAAGAAGGCGACGAGGATCCCGAAATCGATTACAAGCTGAACTTCACGTTCAACAAAGCCGAAAAACGTACTGTACGTGCTGCCCTGAGCAACACATTCGGTTTCGGCGGCCACAACGCTTGTGCCATCTTTAAGAAATACGCTGAATAAACAGTGTATACTGCAAACCTTATAGATGCGATAAAGTTACCTTTCCGTAAGGAAAAAGGGCTTTATCGCTCTTTTTATTATATCTTGGGATTTTATCCCCACAACATTAAATACTACCAGGAAGCACTCATGCATAGTTCCATGTCGGCAACAAACAAAGTCGGAAAGCCTGTCAACAATGAAAGACTGGAATTTCTGGGTGACGCCATTCTAGATGCCGTTGTGGGAGAAATCGTATTCCATCACTTCCAACGCAAACGCGAAGGCTTCCTTACGACGGCAAGAAGTAAGATTGTACAGCGAGAGACGCTGGGACAGGTAGCCGTGCAAATCGGGTTGGACAAACTTATTCACTCCAATAACGCCACACATACCCATAACAGTTATATGGCTGGCAACGCTTTTGAGGCGCTGATTGGCGCCATATACCTGGATCGTGGATATGACTATTGCATGCGTTTCATGCAAAAAAGAATCTTAGGGAACGTCATCAACATCGACAAGATTGCCTATAAGGAGTGCAACTTCAAAAGCAAACTTTTGGAATGGTGCCAGAAAAACAAGGTTGAGATGAGTTTCGAACAGGAAGAAAGTCGGAGCGAAGACGGCTCACCCATGTTCCGCAGCAAAGTTCTGGTGGCAGGCATGGAACTGGGTAAGGGACGAGGATATTCCAAGAAGGAAAGTCAGCAGAATGCATGCAAGAATGCGCTGCACAGATTAAAGAAAGGAAATAAAGTGTACGAGACACTGATACAAAACAAAGCCATTAACCCTGAATGAATCTAACGAAAATCATAAGGCCCATCTTTTCTTCGCGCATGCGGGAATTGGACTGTTATGCTACCCAGGCACAGCAGTTGCAGCTTAGCGTCCTGAAAAAACTGCTAAGCAAAGCCTCCGACACGCAATGGGGACACCAACACGCATATAGTAGCACATTAAGCTACCAGCAATTCACGCAACAGACTCCGATAAACACCTATGAAGACCTTAAGGGGTACATAGATGAAATGCGACAAGGGAAGGCCGACCTTCTCTGGCCAGGAAGAATTAAATGGTATGCCAAATCCAGTGGCACGACAAACGACAAAAGCAAATTCATACCCGTCAGTAAAGACGGTCTGCATAACATTCATTACGCAGGTGGATCAGACTGCGTGACATGGTACCTGAGGAACAATCCCGAGAGTAAGCTCTTTGACGGCAAAGCGCTCATTCTTGGTGGCAGTCATGCACCCAACTATAACCAAAAGAACAGTCTGGTCGGCGATCTTAGCGCTATCCTCATAGAGAATATCAGCCCGTTGGTAAATCTGGTTCGCACACCCAGGAAAAAGACAGCCCTGCTCAGCGACTTTGAAATAAAGCGTACACAAATCGCCCTAGAGGCCATAAAGAAGAACGTCACCAATCTGAGCGGCGTTCCATCTTGGATGATGTCTGTCCTGAACAGAGTTCTAGAGATTTCCGGAGCTAAGAATATTTGTGAGGTATGGCCAAATCTGGAGGTATTCTTCCATGGTGGCGTTGCTTTCACGCCATATAGGGAACAATACCAGCACCTTATTCCCTCTGAGGGCATGCATTATATGGAAACATACAATGCCTCGGAAGGATTCTTTGGCTTGCAGGACGACCCTACAGACCCCGCCATGAGTCTAATGATTGATTATGGTATATTCTACGAGTTCATCCCCACGGATGAGATTGACAACGATCATCCCACCGTTCTGCCTCTCTGGGACGTGGAAGTCGGCAAAAACTACGCCTTGGTTATCAGCACCTCTTGCGGATTATGGAGATACATGATAGGCGACACCATAAAGTTTACCCAGAAGGACCCCTACAAGTTCATTATCACGGGGCGCACCAAGTTCTTTATTAATGCCTTCGGCGAAGAGCTGATTGTGGACAATGCCGAGAAGGGACTTTCTGAGGCATGTGCCCAGACTGGTGCACAGGTTCAGGAATATACTGCCGCGCCCGTATTCATGGACGAACATGGAAAATGCCGCCACCAATGGCTCATAGAATTCAGCAAGGAGCCAGAAGATATCAAAGTCTTTGCACAGATCTTAGATCAGGCATTGCAGAAAATTAATTCCGACTACGAAGCCAAGCGTTACAAGAATATCACCCTACAGCCACTGGAAATCATCAAGGCAAGGAGAGGCGTGTTCAACGACTGGCTGAAACAAAAAGGAAAACTGGGCGGACAACATAAGATTCCCCGCCTGAGCAACAAACGCGACTATATAGAGCAGATTTTAGCACTGAACGAATGAAAGAGTGGAGACCACTTCTATACAGCCTACTGAGCTTGCTGGTGGTAGCATGCGCCAGTATAGCAAGTCCCGACGGTGGAGAATACGACGAAATCCCACCCAAGGTGGTATCTGCCTATCCTGCTGAACGTGCTACTGGCGTGCAAACCAGAAAAGCACGCATCACCTTCGACGAATATATCAAGTTGCAGAATGCCAGCGAGAAGGTAATTGTCTCTCCGCCACAGATAGAGCCTGCGAACATCAGAGCAGACGGGAAACGCATAAAAATCGACCTCAACGACACGTTGAAGCCCAACACCACCTATACCGTTGATTTCAGCGATGCCATCGAAGACAATAACGAGGGCAATCCTATGGGACACTATACCTATTCGTTCAGCACCGGTGACGACATCGACACAATGGAGGTTTCCGGAACCGTACTGAATGCAGAGAACCTGGAACCTGTTAAAGGCATTCTGGTAGGATTATACCCTGCCGATTCCAGTCATACCGACAGCATCCTACGGACTACGCCTTTCAGTCGTGTTTCCCGCACCAACGGATCCGGACGGTTCACCATCAAAGGTGTAAAACAAGGGAAATACAGAGCCTATGCGTTGGACGACAAAGACGGCAACTTCCTTTTTAGCCAGAAAAGTGAGAGTATCTCCTTCGATTCGCTGGTGTTCGAGACTTCGAGCAAACGAGATGTCAGGATGGACACCATCTGGCGTGATACAGTGGAATACGATTCTATTCGCGTGATACCTTATACACGCTTTCTGCCAGACGACTTAGTCCTGCTGTCTTTCCTGGAAGACGGGCAAGACCAGCACCTGCTGAAATGGGAACGCCTTGAGCCTGAGTCCTTCCGACTATTCTTTACGGCTCCGGCAGACACCCTGCCCATCATAAAAGGATTGAACTTCGACGAGAAATGCCTAGTTTGTGAAGCCTCCGAGCATAACGACACCCTAACCTACTGGATTACGGACACCACCTACTATAGGCAGCAAGATACGCTCAGATTCGAGCTTACCTTTATGGAAACGGACACTACGGGGGTACTGCGACAGAGTACACTGGAAGAGGAGGTCTTCCCCAAAATGACTTGGGAGAAAAAGTGGAAGGAACAGAACAAGAAGATAGAAGAGTGGAACAAGGAACGCGAAAAGAAGATAAAGAAAGCCAAAAAGCCGTTGGCACCTGAAGAGAATCCGTACACCAAGACCTTCTTGGATGTTTCCTGCAAACCTCATGGAGGACTAGATCCCAACCAGAATCCCAAGTTCACAGCCAAAGAGCCTTTGGCTAAGGTGGACACCTCAAAGATACATTTCTATATTAAGAAGGATTCTGACTGGATTCCCCACCCCTACCTGTTCCTGCCTAGCAAGCACGACAAGAAGGTCTATACGCTGTATGCAGAATGGGACTCAAAGAAACAATACCGGTTTACAGCAGATTCCTGCGCATTCACCAGCGTGATGGGCAACTCCACCAAGCCTTTGAGATACGAGTACCGTGTAAAGGAAGACGAGGAATACGGGTCGATATTCATCCACGTATTGGCCCCAGACAGCAATATCATTGTACAGTTGCTGAGCCATTCCGACAAGCCCGTTGCCACACTAAAGGCTGACAAAGACGGCAGGGCCGACTTCTTCTACCTGAAGCCCGGAGACTATTATGTTCGTTGCTTCATCGATTCCAACAACAACAGAAAATGGGACACAGGAAACTATTCTGAAGGACGCAGACCCGAAGAAGTGTTCTATTTCCCACAAAAGATGGCACTAAAGGCCAACTGGGATTTGGAACAGGAATGGGCCATTAGAAGCATAGAAAGAAGCAAGCAAAAACCAGGGGAAATCACCAAGCAAAAGGCCGACAAGCAGAAGACCATCAAGCAGCGCAACCTGCAACGCATGATGGACAAAAAGAAAAAATAGTCCCCAAAAACCAGGGTGTAAACTGCAAATTGCCAAGCACTAAATCAGAATAATGACAACTCTGCTTCGCAAAAGCGCAACAAAAAGCAATTAACTGCGTTAAGAAAGTAAAAAAAGAAACATCACATTTCCCCATTTCAGAGGAAAGTTGTAATTTTGCGCTGGAAAAAATAGAGCCTGTCTCTATCCGGAGGTAAAAAGCAATAAAAAGATAACAATAATTTATACATTAACTTTCAATAACAATGGCAAATTTAGATTTGACTAAGTATGGCATCACAGGTTCTACCGTGATTGCGCACAACCCCTCTTACGAGACTCTTTTCGCAGAGGAGACAAAGGCTGGTCTGACTGGTTATGACAAGGGTCAGAACACCGAGTTGAACGCTGTTAACGTAATGACTGGTATTTACACCGGCCGTTCACCCAAGGACAAGTACATCGTTAAGGATGCACAGAGCCAGGACAAGGTTTGGTGGACTACAGAAGAGTACAAGAACGACAACCACCCCATGTCTGAGGAAGTTTGGGGCAAGGTTAAGGAAATTGCTATCAAGGAGCTCTGCAACAAGGAACTGTACGTAGTTGATGCTTTCTGCGGTGCTAACGAGGCTACA
>Ga0310695_10010327_pt1 | contig 13685 bp, 13 predicted proteins | sample RumenRJG_04DNA_FD_203882 | JGI IMG/M metagenome (GOLD analysis project Ga0310695, IMG submission 203882) | Bovine rumen microbial communities from Lethbridge, Alberta, Canada - RJG_04 (v2) (version 2) | ecosystem: Host-associated > Mammals > Digestive system > Stomach > Rumen | place: Canada...
ATTTTTCGCTCATGACAAGGCGCAACGTCAAGCCACGGCTGGCGATGCGCCTTGATTTACGTTACATTGACCTGGGGATCTGATTCGCTATGGCCACAGGGTTGTATTCGGCTGCTTCACGCTCCGCACATCAACCAGCCGGCTGCGCTGGCTGGATTGAGCTGCTCCACTACAGCCTCATGCCGCTGAGCGACTTCGCCCGGCGGAGATCACCCTGTTCCCACCGCTCATCGATGGCGCTGCCGCCGTTACCGCCGTGTCGGGATCACTCCGTTACCGAGAGTGCCTTATCGGGCTGTCTGTCCGCATCGAGACCTCACACGCACGGCTCGTTTCGTCGCTGACGCATCCGGTCTCGCTGCACTCGATTTGATGCACGCTTCTCAATCAAGCCCAGCGTTCTCGCTACGCTCGGAGGTATCGATGCTGCCAGCCCCATGGCACACTCGTCCACTACGTTCATCCTGGCACGTCGGCTAAGGCTCCAGGGGACAAGCCCCATACCGGCGGCAAACCTCGCTACGCTCGGTCGCCGTCGGTGCAGCCTGCGTCATGGCCATCGATCCCAAAGTCAAGCCTTCGGCCATTTTTCATCGCCTACAGCGATTAGCCCACCCACGAACCCCGATGGCGATGGGCCGTTCCGCTCCGTCTGCGTCCGCTCCGAATGACTGACTTGTCGGCTGGAGAGTGCCTGGTCAGGCTCACTGGCCGTGCCAACACCCCCCACAGCCGGCTGCTGCGGTCATTCCCGTTCCGCACTGCGCTTCGCTACGTTATCGACAGTGCATCACCTGCGGTTCAAGGCGGTCTGCTGACGGCGGGGGCGGGGGCGCACCCGGCTCGCTGCACTGGTATCGGGCTCGTCCTTCGTCCTCAGCCCGATCCTGACGTTACGCAAGCCCGATGCTCAATCCAAGATTGCCCCGCAACGCCTGCATCCCGCCTGGCACTCACGATGGCTCCACTCATCTTGTGCCTCCACTTCATTCCCTCCGCGCCCCGCTGTTTTCGCTGCGCTCAAGGGTATCGGTGCTGTGAGCCTTGGACACACTCCAGCCTCTGTCGCCATTCTGCGCTCCCTTGCCTGCGCTTCACCGCCCATCGCCATCGCCAGAGCACAACATCAAGCCTGGAACAAGTTCAAGGCACGATGTTGTCGCACAGTAATCAGCGGTATTGACGAGCATAAGCGCAACCGATACTGCGTGTCGGATGCGCTCACGCACGTCAGCATCATTACCGCACAATGCCAAAATCGCCCTGCATATAGCGCATTATCAAAAAGCAGTTTTAGAATTGCTCTCCGCAGGGCAGTCGGGGGGGGCTTGACAGACTGAGCGGGGCAGCTGCCCCGTAAGCCCGCAAGTGGCTGATTATCAGCCATTATTTAATTTGAATGCAAGACAAATTGAAAAATGCGAAAAAAGCGCCTGAAATCATACAAGCTAACTCACTGATATGGGCATTTTTACAATGCCCGAAAATATGGCATTTTTAGGCACTTTTCTGTCATTTCAAGGTCTCTTTGTTATTTCGATGATATTGCATTAATGGTATTGTAACAGCTACCTGCAAAATATAACGCCGTGATCGCCGCCACTCCGAAGCGCCAGCGGTCGCATTGATAACATCGTTCGCTTGAACTGCTTCAATACATATCATAATTTTAGGAATGATGTGGACGAAACCAAACTGTCGTTCGGATTCATCCACACATGTGAGCTCAATTACCGCACATTTGCCCTGCATATAGCGCTTTTTCGTCATGCGTTTTTCAAAAGCGCTCCGCAGGGCGGTTGGGGGGTCCTGAGAGGGAAACAAAGGGAAAAAATTCCCTTTTCAACCCTTTAATGCTTGATAATCAAGCATTTGAATTTTTCAATCCTTTACAAATCGCAACTTTTCGTTAATCGGTTGATTGTAAGCAAGTTAATTCATTTTAATCATATTTCATCTCATTGGCTATCATCTAAAAACACTAATTTCACCGACACACAGAGGCAGCAGCGGTAATTGTTTAACATCGACCAATTGAATTATAACACCACATAGCAGAATTGTGTGAATGAAATCAAACTGGCGTTCGGATTCATCCATGCACCTGAGTTTCATCACCGCACAATGACACATATAGCGCTTTTTCAAAACACGATTTCGGAAGCACTCTGCAGGGCGGGAGGGGGGTCTTGACAGACTAATAAAGGGAAAAAATTCCCTTTTTAATCCTTTAATGTCTGATTTATAGGTTTTTGTGTATCTGAGCACTGCAAAAAATGAAACAATTAACAAATTTATATGAAACATTTTAAGAAAGAATGCTGATGTATAAAGGGTTTTGCCACATTGAAACGCAATCTACAGATGTTAAATAAATTCATAAAAATTATCATTTTAAGCTATTGCATACCAAACACAAACCAGACACCTGCTGTTGCTCCAAAGCAACAGCAGGTGTCTGAGAGATGAGTTGTAACATCATCCGAGAGAACCATCACAACCCACACCAAATCCCTGATAAAAGTAGAGAGTTTACCCATGACGAAGACTTTTGCCTTTGAACTCAATAAAATTAAACATCTCAAGAAACCTGTCGGCTATGAATGCTCCATATTTGTCAGCAACAGCCTCAAGTTTCAGATTGGTTGTGATATGGGTGACACTGGAGCGTCTGTAGTCATATCGCAACTGAAGCAAGAACTGGAGCACGTTCATCTCTGTGCCAAAATACTTTGCTGGTTCGGGTTCTCTTCCAAGCTCGTCTATGATGAGATTGATCTCATCACTCGCATACTGTATTATGGCAGGCTGGCCATCTGTTGAATAGATGTTCGCCAGCTCACTAGCAGACTTCAGCCAGATGCCTTTCAAGCGATAATCGTCCTTCATGCTTTCGTGTCGGACAACCACCCCGTTTCGGTATTGTCGAAGTGCTTGCAGAATTAAGCTCTTGCCTAATCCCAGATTACCGTAGAGGTATAGCCCTTTGCTGTAATCCAGCTTAAGCTTGTTGCAGTAATCGACTTTCCACACCCAGGCGAATACTGAGTTGAGGATGTTCCTGTCCGCTTTTTTCAGGTCAAAGCGTGGCTCAACCTTGCGAAAAGCAGCGATGAAATATTCAGCCTCTTTTCTCATGTCAACCGATTTCTGCGGTATGAACGGTTGCCCCTGCAAGCGGGTTACTTGCTCTTGAAGTGTTTGTTGAGTTTTTGGGTCCATTGGATTGTTGTTTTAAGTCGTTAACTTTATGGCGTAGAACAGACATGAAGTGTTTCTTTGTCCACTCACTATCTTCGAGATCTTGAAATTTCCAATCAGCGATGATCTTCTCAGCCAGATGTCTGTATTCTTCTGCAGTTATTCCACAGCTCTTACATGCAAGCTCAATGTTTAAATCAATCATCACTTCTAGTTCAAGTTTCTTGCGCGTATCGTCGTCGACGTTGTTATTTAATTGTTTTTTCTTATTATAATGTGTAGTAGGGTACTCATTTGGTGGGGGTGGTACGGCTATTTTGGTGGGGGTACCATTTGAGCTACCTGCTATTTTGGTGGGGGTCTCCTCACACTTGGGCGTATCTCTTACAGCTTCATACACATTCGTCTGACCTGGCACACTCTTCACGGAAACCAAACCTTTCCTCTTGAGTTTGCATACGCATCGGCACCAAGTTTTTTCGTTAATATGTAGTGTATCACAGGCCGAGCGCACGGTATACCTGTACCCGTTAGGCATAGAAGCGATGAAATTCCACACTGCTTTATCTGAAACACTAAGTTCAGATGAACGGATGATAGCGTTCGGAACCATTGTGAAGCCCTTGTCGTTCATAGTTACAATTTCCTTGAAAGTTCGTCGACCGGCAACTCAGCCTCCACATGGAGGCTGAACTTGCCTTTCGAATACGATGTGTTTTCCATGATAGATTAGATCTTACAGCCGACGAGTCGTTCGATGTCGCTCTTCCGGTAGCGACGCTTGCCGCCGATCTCTACCTTCTTGAGAATTCCGTTCTGGTCCCAACGATAGAGCGTCATCTTTGATACAGATAGCAGCTCCGATGCTTCGTCGATGGTTAATAACTGGTCGCTCGTAGCAGCGGCTTCTGCTTCGATCATCGCGACTGATTTTGCGCCGACAAGAATGTCTTGCGCGAACTCTTTCAAGTCCTTTGCTGAAACCTGAAGGATGACATTGGCATCTGATGCCAGGATGTCTGGTAATGTAAAACTTGTAGGTGTCATTGTTGAGTCATGAATTAGAGAGCAGGTTCTCGCTCTGGTTTGTTTTATGCCCTCCCGATTCCAGCTCTCGGTCGCAGAACCTTTGCGCCAGTCCATCATCGTTCGGACATTGCAAAGTTACTAGCAATGTTGTTTGGCAATTGTCTGGCAAATGAAAAATAAATCACAGAAGCTAACATATTGTAAGCTTCTGATTATCAGATAAATATTGTGATTGTTAGGCGGTTATTTTTCTGGTCATTTCTGGTCAAGTATGGCAATCTTGGCCAAAATGACTAATTATTATATTTATTTACTAATTCTTGTATCCCTTCAAGCCAGCCCAAATCTCTATCAGAACATCTAGTTAAATCATTTCTCTTTTTCCCTATTGATGCACAAATCTCCCTTTCCCATGTATTTTGATCTCCAGTAACGCAAGTGGAAACAAACCTTAGACTGCTAATGAACTTCCACTTCTTAATAACCGATATCTTGCTGGCATTTGCATTAATGACCATGTTGATAAAGTCAAGAAAATCTGCTTCTGGAAACAGCACATTAGTTTTAACAAGATAATCATGTATCTTAAGAAGCCGTTCGTTCTTTTTGATGGTGTACCTACCTTTTGCTTGATTGTCCGGCTTTCCTGATTGGCTTTCTTGAATCTGAATATTCTTATGAAGTATATTTCCTGGATTATTCACCTGCTTTTCTTGATTCTGCGTTGTCTCTTTTTTTGCTGTTTCTGCTTGTTGTTGGGCATATAATAATAAACGATCTTTAATAGCGACAGATAGGCTTGCTAATCTGAATGTGATTCTAGCCTCTTCTGTATCTTGGATTACACATTTAATTATAATATCCATCGAGATATTTAAGTGATCCTCAGAATAACCTTCTGGGTGCGCCGTCATCTCGAAAGCATACAATGGCAATTGGATTTGACGAAGCATCTCATAGGCATAGTCAAAATTCTTATCAATAAACTCAATCTCTAAATCTTCATCACTGGAGTAAAAATTGGAGAAGAAAGCAGTTTTCACATCGTCAGAGATCACATATTTTTCGAATAGGTGTGTAACGATTTTTTGATTGCCAGGATAAGAGTCTTTATCATAGAGCTCAATAAACGCTTCACGCAAATATTTGAAATGTCTATCACTATAATCCTGCAATAACTTTGCTCCGTCAAATATGTTATCGCTTTGATTAAAACGAATAGCAAGATCTCGTATTAACGAACCGTATTTCTTAACTCCAAAATAAGGCATGTGTAAGTCTTTTTATAGTGTGATTGTTTTACAAGGCAAAGTTACTAATTATTCTTCAGAATGTGATATAGTGGGATAGGGAGTAAAGAACTTTTTTCAAACAAAATATCAACAGATAAATGGGCGGTGCAATTTCGGAGATAAGTGTTAATCGGTGCAGAAATTGGACTAGAAAATTTTTGAACCGGTGCAATTTCGGTGCAGTTTTGACCATGAAAAAGCGGAAGTCGTTGAAAATCAACGGCTTCCGCTCGAAAAAGGTGTCCAAGATGAGAGTCGAACTCACACGCCCAATTGGGCACTACCCCCTCAAAGTAGCGCGTCTACCAATTCCGCCACCTGGACAAAAAAGGAGAGCGAAAGACGGGACTCGGACCCGCGACCCCGACCTTGGCAAGGTCGTGCTCTACCAACTGAGCTACTTTCGCAATCAAAGTACTGTTGCCAGTACCGTACCATTGTAAAGTTCAAAGAACGTTGAGCGAAAGACGGGACTCGGACCCGCGACCCCGACCTTGGCAAGGTCGTGCTCTACCAACTGAGCTACTTTCGCAGTCAATTCTGACCCCTTTGCAGGGGTGCTTTCGAGAATTGCGGTGCAAAGATATAGCGACTTTTTGAACTGGCAAAATTTTTTTGCCAAAAAAATCAAATTATTTTTTTACACCGAGTAGGGTGAAGAATTCGTTTTGACGGTGAATGTCCTCAAACTCACCACTATACTCAAAAGTGATGGTGGTGGAGTCCTGTTTCTCGACGCCGCGCATTTTCATGCACATGTGCTGCGCTTCGGCATAAACGATGACACCGCGGTTGGGCAGAACGCGGGACAGGAGCTCACAGATGTCGTGGGTCATTCGTTCCTGGACCTGCAGCCTGCGGGAGAAGGTGTCGACGATGCGGGCCAGCTTGCTCAGGCCCACGATGCCTCCGGCGGGGATGTATCCGATGGATACCTTGCCGAAGAAGGGGAGCACATGATGCTCACACAGCGAGTAGAACTCGATGTCCTTGACGATGACGATTTCGCTGCCCTCGTGTTCAAAGATGGCGCTGTGCACGATGGCGTCGGCGTCCTCGTGGTAGCCTCGGGTGTTCTCGATGAGTGCCTTGGCGGCGCGCATGGGTGTTTTGGCCAGACCCTCGCGGTCGGGGTCTTCGCCGATGAGTTCGATGATGGCGCGGTAGTGCTCGGCTATTTTTTCGGCGAGTTTAAGGTCCTCGTCGCTGAATTTCATTTTAATCATTGCTCCAGACATTTATGCGGTCACGCACGATGACCATTTCTCGTGCATACTTGGGGTAGACGCTCTTGATGCGTTGCAGGGCGGCTTGGGCCTCGCGTTGGGTCTTGAAGTCGCCGATGCGCAATCGCCATGACGGGGCCTTATAGGAGATATAGGACCTGTACTGGGGGAACTTCATGGCGATGTCGCGGGCTCGTTTCTGCGCGTTGGCCTTGGCTGTCTTGTGGTTGTTGTCGCTGTAGGCCTGGATGCGGTAACCCACCGAGCGCGACTCGATGGTCTGTTGTGAGGTGTGGTTGCGCTTGGGCTTCTTGGGCGTTACTTCCTCTTTCTTCTTATCGTCCTTTTTCTTATCGTCGTCTTTTTTCTTGTCGTCGTCCTTGCTCTCATCGTCGTCAAGTTCGTTGAGTTTAGCCTCGTCAGACTTGGACTCAACTTTCTTTTTGTCCTTGACATTCTTGTCCTTGCTGTTGGACTGTTGATGTTTGCCTACATTGGCGTTGTTGCGTTTCTCAAGCTCCTTGGGGGCGTTGACAGTGACTTGGCCGCTGCGGTTGAGTCGCTCGGATGTCTGCGGGTGTTGTGCGTTGACTACCAGCGCAATAAGCAGCATCAGGCAAAGGCTGAGGCCACGGATGTGTAATCTCTTCAACATTGGCAATGAATCTATTGTGTTCAATTTTCGCCGCAAAGATAGTGCAATTTTCCGTATCAGGTAACTTTTTTCGGGATTTTATGCTCGCTGTTGTGGCCGATGGGTTCCAACATATCCACGGCAAGCCGCCAAGCTGCTGGTTTCTTCATGTAGAACTTAGCGGCTTAGCGGCTTAGCGTGAGAGTTCCGTTCGGGCCTGTGTATCAGAAGGCGGTGACGATGCCCATGAAGTCGGCTGCCTTGAGTGAGGCGCCGCCGATGAGGCCGCCGTCGATGTCGGGCTTGGCGAACAGTTCGGGGGCATTGCTGGGCTTGCAGCTGCCGCCGTACAGGATGGTCATGTCGTCGGCCACCTGTGCACCGTACTGGCCGGCCAGCAGGCCGCGGATGAAGGCGTGGATTTCCTGTGCCTGGTCGCTCGTGGCGGTCTTGCCCGTGCCGATGGCCCAGATGGGCTCATAGGCGATGACGATGTTGGCCATCTGCTCGGCGCTGAGGTGGAAGAGTGAATCGCGGATTTCGGCGCCGATGACATCCTTGAACGAGCCGTTCTCGCGCTCCTCGAGGCTCTCGCCGCAGCAGAAGATGACCTTCAGCCCATTCTCCAGGGCCAGGTCAACCTTGGTCTTGAGCATCTCATAGCTCTCGTTGTAGTAGCCACGGCGCTCGCTGTGACCCAGGATCACATAGTTGGCACCCGTCGAAGCCACCATGGGAGCCGATACCTCGCCGGTATAGGCACCGCTGGTGTGGTCGGCGCAGTTCTGTGCAGCCAGACCCACATTGGCGTCGCCGATGACCTCTTTGACTGCCATCAGGTGGGTGAAGGGAACGCCCATGATCACCTCACACTTCAAGTTGGCCTCTGCAGCAACAGCGGCACACACATCCTTGGCGAGCTGTACGCCCTCGGGCACGGTGGTATTCATCTTCCAGTTGCCCGCAACAATGTTCTTTCTCATTTTTCTTTTACTCGGTTAAACAATAAAAATGTGATTTGATTCAATGCCACAAAGGTACAACCTTTTCCCGAAACCATCAAACAACATGGACAACTTGTGGGCGACAATCACAACTTTTTATTGCCATCATTGGATTGGGGAGAGGAACTCGATGATGGCGCTGGGCTCGCCGTCGATGTCAAGGGCGACGATGTAGCCGCCGTCGATGGGGTAGAGGGTGGGGGTGAGCTGGTCGCCCTGCTTGGCGGCAATGCGGTACTCGACGCGCATGTCGTGGACCTCGAAGCCCTCGGGCAACAGTTCCATGGCGATGCGCACATAGTTGGCGTTGTTCATGTGGCGGTTGTAGTCGATGTCGGCGCGCATGACGCCGACGGGCTCCAGCGCGGTGCCTTCCTGCTTGGGCAGGATGATGCGGCGGCCGCGGTAGTTCATCTCCTGCTTGGGCTCGAGGGTGAGCGACGCAATCGCGTCCTCCGAGAGCCTTGCCAATTTTCCCGTTGCGAGGTCTACAAACGCGCCCATGCTCCATGTGCGGTAACAGGGCCGGCCCTGGGCGTCGCGGATGAAGGTGTTGCGGAAGCCGTACATCGGCATCACCTCATAGATGGTGGTCGTCACCGCCAGTTCCTCCTTGAACCGGGGAACACGCACGACCTCGACCTGGCGCGTCGCCAGCAGTTGGGTCATGTTGTTGTCCTTGAAGAACTTGCCGGCAGTGGGCTCGCTGTCGATCCACATCTCGGAACAGTCCTGCATCATCTGCAAGGCCGAGTAGAGTTTCAGTTTTCCCTCGCTGTCGCAGCAGCTGGTGGTGACTTTGTAGTTGAGTGTGTACATCGTTTTTTTTGATGGTGGTTATTAGTTGTGCAAAATTAGCCATATTATTGGAAATGGGAAGGTGAAACCCCATTATTAATATACTTTAAGGGGGCAGGGTGGGTGAATATGCAAGTTTTTTAGTACCTTTGCGGCGTTTTTGTGCAAAAACGGCACAAGTAGTTGTAAATAAAAGACATATCAACGAAATAACGATAAAATAAGAAAGAATCATGGGTTTAAGAATCATTGTTCTGGCCAAGCAGGTGCCAGATACCCGCAATGTGGGTAAAGATGCGATGAAGGAGGACGGCACCATCAACCGTGCCGCTCTGCCCGCCATTTTCAACCCCGAGGACCTCAACGCCCTGGAACAGGCGTTGCAGTTAAAGGATGCCCACCCCGGCTCGACCATCACGCTGCTCACGATGGGTCTGCCCCGCAGTGCCGAGATGGTGCGCGAGAGCCTGTACCGTGGTGGTGACGACGGCGTTGTGCTGACCGACCGCCCCCTGGGTGGCGCCGACACACTCGCCACGAGTTACTCGTTGGCCCAGGCCATCCGCCACATGGGTGAGTTTGACATCATCGTAGGTGGCCGCCAGGCCATCGACGGCGACACGGCCCAGGTGGGTCCGCAGATTGCCGAGAAGTTGGGTCTGCCCCAGGTAACCTATGCCGAGAGCATCCGTGTCGCCGACGGCAAGGCTACTATCAAGCGCCGCATCGAGCGCGGTTTCGAGACCGTGGAGTGCCCGCTGCCCCTGGTGGTGACCGTGAATGGCAGCGCCGACGCATGCCGTCCCCGCAATGCCCGTCTCATCCAGAAGTACAAGTATGCCGTGACACCCAGCGAGAAGGCCGCTCTGCCCGCCGACCGCCAGGCGCTCGTGGATGCCCGTCCCTACCTTGCTATCAAGGAGTGGGGCGTGAAGGAGATTGAGGCCGATCCCGAGCAGATTGGTATGCCCGGTTCACCCACCAAGGTGAAGACCATCGTCAATGTCGCCTTCCAGGCCAAGGAAGCCCGCCGCATCGATGCCGCTGCCGACGCTGAACTCGAGGGTCTCGTGAAAGAACTCATTGCCGACCACATCATCGGATAATCAAGGTTGACTGTGCCGTGGCTCTGCCGCGGCCAACTAAGAAACAAAAAACTAAAAGAAAATGGAAGACAAGAATAATCTGATAGTTTATTGCGAGTATGACGAAGGCCGCATTGCCGATGTCAGCCTCGAACTGCTGACCAAGGGCCGCCAGTTGGCCACCCGCCTGGGCTGCCGCCTCGAGGCACTGGTGCTGGGCGACAAGCTCGAGGGCATCGAGCAGGAACTGTTCCCCTATGGTGTCGATGTTGTCTACAAGGTGCAGGACGAGCGCCTGTTCCCCTACACATCGCTGCCCCATAGCAGCGTGGTGACCACCCTGTTCAAGGAAATTGAGCCGCAGGTGTGCCTCATGGGCGCCACCACCATCGGCCGTGACCTGGGTCCCCGCGTTTCCTCGTGCCTGCACAGCGGCTTGACCGCCGACTGCACCTCGCTGGAAATCGGTGACCACACCGACGCAGCCAAGGGCAAGGAGTACAAGGACCTGCTGTACCAGATCCGTCCCGCCTTCGGTGGCAACATCGTCGCCACCATCGTCAACCCCGAGTGCCGTCCCCAGATGGCTACCGTGCGCGAGGGCGTGATGAAGAAAGAGATCTTTGACGCGAACTACAAGGGCGAGGTCATCAATCTCGACCCCGACAAGTATATCGACCCTGCAAGCCTCGTGGTGAAAATCATCGACCGCGAGATTGAACAGAGCAAGGTGAACATCAAGGGTGCCCACATCATCGTGGCCGGTGGCTACGGCGTGGGCAGCAAGGAGAACTTCGAGATGCTCCACGAGTTGGCCGACGTCCTCGGCGGCGAGGTGGGCGCATCGCGCGCTGCCGTCGATGCCGGCTTCACCGACCATGAGCGCCAGATCGGTCAGACCGGTGTCACCGTGCGTCCCAAGTTATACATCGCCTGCGGTATCTCGGGCCAGATCCAGCACATCGCTGGCATGAACGAGAGCAGTATCATTATCAGCATCAACACTGACCCCGACGCGCCCATCAATGCGATTGCCGACTATGTGATCACGGGCAGCGTCGAGGATGTGATTCCCAGGCTCATCAAGCACTACAAGAAGAATTCAAAATAATCAGCTATAAAAGGTATTAGGCTTTAGGCTTCGGTTGCCCAATAAAACTCCTAACTCCTGACACCTAACTTCTAACTCAAAAAAGAATATGGCTAACTTTTATACCGACAATAAAGCGCTCCAGTACCACCTGCGTCACCCGCTGATGAAGCAGATTGTTGCCCTGCGCGAGCGTGACTATACCCAGAGCGAGAAATTTGACTACGCTCCCCTCGACTTCGAGGACGCGATGGACTCCTACGAGCGCGTGCTGGACATCATCGGCGAGGTGTGCGGTGATATCATCGCCCCCAATGCCAAGGATGTGGACCTCGAGGGTCCCCACCACGAGAACGGCCGCGTGCGTTATGCCAAGGGCACCGAGGAGAACCTCAAGGCCCTGAACCAGGCCGGCCTGATGGGCATCACCTTGCCCCGCCAGTACGGTGGCCTGAACATGTCGTCGATTCCCTATATCATGGCTGCCGACATGGTGAGCCGTGCCGATGCAGGCTTCGTCAATGTGTGGGGTCTGCAGGACTGCGCCGAGACCATTAACGAGTTTGCCAACGAGGACCAGAAGGAGCGTTTCCTGCCTCGCACCTGCAAAGGTGAGACCCTGGCGATGGACCTCACCGAGCCCGATGCCGGCAGCGACCTGCAGTCGGTCATGCTCAAGGCCACCCAGGACGAGGACGGCACTTGGCGCCTGAACGGCGTGAAGCGCTTCATCACCAACGGTGACGGTGACATCTCGCTCGTGCTCGCACGCAGCGAGGAGGGTACCCGCGACGGCCGCGGCCTGTCGATGTTCATCTACGACAAGCGCGACGGTGGCATGACCGTACGCCGCATCGAGGACAAGATGGGCATCCACGGCAGCCCCACCTGCGAACTCGTATTCAAGAACGCCAAGGCCGAGCTGTGCGGTGACCGCAAGCTGGGTCTTATCAAGTATGTGATGTCGCTGATGAACGGTGCCCGCCTGGGTATCGCCGCCCAGAGCGTCGGCGTGAGTGAGGCCGCCTACCAGGAGGCCATCGCCTATGCCCGCAGCCGTGAGCAGTTCGGCAAGGCCATCATCAATTTCCCCGCCGTGAGCGAGATGATTGCCAATATCAAGGCCAAGTTGGACGCTTCGCGCACCCTGCTCTACGAGTGCACCCGCTTTGTCGACATGTACAAGTCGCTCGAGGCCATCAGCCGTGAGCGCACCCTCGCCCCCGAGGAGCGCAAGACCATGAAGGCCTACAACCGCCTGGCCGACGCTTTCACGCCGCTGGCCAAGGGCATGACGAGCGAGTTCTGCAACCAGAACGCCTATGACTGCGTGCAGATTCACGGCGGTAGCGGCTTCATGCGCGACTACGCCTGTGAGCGCATCTACCGCGATGCCCGCATCACCAGCATCTATGAGGGTACAACCCAGCTGCAGGTGGTTGCTGCCATCCGCCATGTCACCACGGGCACCTATCTGAACCAGATCAAGGAGTACGCCACCCGCGAGTACAGCGAAGCCGTTGCTCCGATGAAGGCCAAACTCGAGGCCATGACCGCCCTCTACGAGGAAACCTTCGCCAAGGTGCAGGCCGTTGAGGATCCCGAGTACATCACCTTCCACGCCCGTCGCCTGGTCGAGATGCTCGGTCACATCATCATGGGCTATCTGCTCATCGGTGATGCCAGCAACGAACCCGACCTGTTCATGGACAGCGCCAAGGTCTATGTCAACATGGGTGAGGCCGAGGTGGCACGCCACGCACGCTTCATCGGCGCCTTCAACCCCGCCGACCAGGCCGCCTACATGCGCCAGTAGTAATTAAGAATTTCTCGCCTGAATCAGGGATCGCCCTGACAGGCGAGAGATTTATTTAAATGTAATAGTATTTTAGCAAAACAAGAATATGTGTCCCTGCCAATCGGTCGGGACACTTTTTTTAGCGACTTGTTGGTAAGGTGGAGCAAAAGGGTTACCTTTGTGGTGTTGTGAGTCGAGAAAAGGTGATATATAAGGTGACGCTGGTGGGCAGTGCCGGCAATGAGCCCGAGTTGTTCATGGACAGCGCCAAGGTCTATGTTAACATGGGTGAGGCCGAGGTGGCACGCCACGCCTGCTTCATCGGCGCCTTCAACCCTGCTGGCCAGGCCGCCTACATGCGCCAGAAATTTTAAACTGCGAATATTGCGAATTAAACTGAGTTTAAATGCTGATATCTATGAAGAAGTACTATTATGGATTGATGGTCATGTTGATGACCCTGGTTTTGGCCGGTTTTGCTGCCTGCAGTGATGACGAGCCTAAGATTGCTGACATTGTTGGGACCTG
>Ga0310695_10010329_pt1 | contig 13685 bp, 12 predicted proteins | sample RumenRJG_04DNA_FD_203882 | JGI IMG/M metagenome (GOLD analysis project Ga0310695, IMG submission 203882) | Bovine rumen microbial communities from Lethbridge, Alberta, Canada - RJG_04 (v2) (version 2) | ecosystem: Host-associated > Mammals > Digestive system > Stomach > Rumen | place: Canada...
TCCTTCATGCCGTCGAGGTCGGAGTAGGCGCAGTAGGCCTCCATCGAGGTGAACTCGGGGTTGTGCGTGAGGTCCATGCCCTCGTTGCGGAACTGGCGGCCGATCTCGAACACGCGCTCCATGCCGCCGACGATCAGGCGCTTGAGCGGAAGCTCCGTGGCGATGCGCAGGAAGAAGTCACGGTCAAGCGCGTTGAAGTGGGTCACGAACGGCTTCGCGTTGGCGCCGCCCAGGATGGCGTGCATCATCGGCGTCTCGACCTCGATGTAGCCGTCCGACTCCATGTAGCGGCGGATCAGCGAGACGATCTGGCTGCGCTTGCGGAAGACGTCGCGCACCTCGGGGTTCATGATGAGGTCAAGGTAGCGCTGGCGATAGCGGACCTCGCGGTCGGTCAGGCCGTGGAACTTCTCCGGCAGCGGGCGCACCGACTTCGACAGCAGGCACACCGTGCGGGGCGCGAGCGACAGCTGGCCGCGCTTCGTGCGCACGACGGGGCCCTCCGCCTGGACGATGTCGCCGAGGTCGAGCTGGCCGAGAAGAGCCCAGCTGTCCTCCTCCATGTCGTTCACGCGGCAGAAGAGCTGGAGCTGGCCCGTGACGTCCTCGAGCTGGATGAAGACGAGCTTTCCCTGCTTGCGCAGGGCGCGAACGCGACCGGCGAGCGAGTAGACGTCCTCGGTGTCCTCGCCGTCGGCGAGCCCGGCGTAGCGCTCGTCGATCTCGGCGGCGTGCGCGGTCACCTTGCTCTTGACGGGATAGGGGTTGACGCCCGCGTCGATCAGCGACTGGCGCTTGGCGCGACGCACCTCACGCTCGTCGTTGATGTTGACTTCCGATGCCTTGGGCTGGTCGGCCATCGCTCCTCCTTCTTGTGGCTGGGCCGCTCGCGCGGCGGATGCTTGTTTGAAAAGTCACGGGGCTAATCATAGCCCCGCAAACGCAAAAGCGCCCTGTGCCCACGGAAAGACCGTGGACGCAGGGCGCCGCATTGCGAAATCAGGGCAACTAGCGGCTGATGTTGGTGATCTTGTAGGAGCGCTTCTTGCCCATGGGGGTCATGTACTCGACCTTGTCGCCCACCACGTGGCCGATGAGGGCGGAGCCCAGCGGCGACTCGTTGGAGATGCGGTGGTTGATCGAGTCGGTCTCGGTCGTGCCGACGATCGTGAAGGACGTCTTGCCCTTCTTGTCCTCGACCTCGACGGTGGTGCCGATCGAGACGGAGATGTGCGCGTCGTCGGAAGCCTCGACGACCTTGGCGGTCGCGAGGATCTGGCGGATCTCGTTCACGCGAGACTCGTTCTGCGACTGCTCCTCCTTGGCGGCATCATACTCGGCGTTCTCCGAGAGGTCGCCAAAGCCGCGGGCCTCCTTGATGCGCTCGACGATCTCGTCGTGCTTCTCGCCCTCGCGGTACTCGAGCTCCTCGACGAGCTTCTGACGGCCCTCGGGAGTGAGGATGATTTCCTTGTTAGCCATAAGACGCGCTTTCTCTTGGTGGTGAAACGTGGTCGGCCGGGCGCCGAGAAGAGCTACTCGGCGAGCTTGGCGCCGCACTTGGTGCAGAAGTCGGCGTCAGCCTCGTTCTTGGCGCCGCACTTGCTGCAGAAGACGGCCGGGGCCTCGTCGGCGTCAGAGTCGGCGTCGGCGTCGTCCTCGTCGGCGACGGTCTCGACGTCCTCGGCCTCGGCCTCGCCCTCCTTCACGTCCTTCTCCTCGTCGCCCTCCATGCCCTCGCGCACGTTCTTGACGGTCTTGCCAAGGGAGCTGCCGAGCTTCGGGAGGTTCTTCGGCCCGAAGATGAGCAGAACGATGACGAGAATGACGACGATCTCGAGGGGTCCAAGGCCAAGAATCATTGTGAAAGCCTCCAACTGCAAGTCGGTTACAAAGTCTGGTTAGTCCATAACGCCCTATCTTGGACGATGCGGCAACGGTAGTATAGCCGAGACGCCCGATAACTCACAATCTCTACGACCAGCGCCTCGCGCCGCAGCCGCCGCAGCCGCCGGGCCGCCCGACAAAGGACCATCCGCATGCCCACAGCCCTCATCGTCCTCATCGCCATCGCCATCACGGTCGACCTCTGCCTCCTCGTGGTCGTCCTCGTACTCCGGGCGCGCGGCGTAATCATCTACCCCAGGACCAAGTTCGGCCCCGCCCTCGTCTTCGACTCGACGGACGACGACGGCACCCCCATCCGCCTGCTCAACGTCAACGGCAAGTTCCAGTCGGTCTGCTACGTCGAGCCCGCGCGCCGCTGGGACCTCGCCTGCATCTACCACCAGTACTTCGCGCAGATCGTCGACATCCAGCGCGACCTCTTCGGCGCCGCCGCCAAAGACGCCGCCGAGAAGAGCACGCCCTCCCCCGCCGCCGCGCGCCAGGCGCTCGTCATCGGCGGTGGCGGCTACTCGTTCCCCAAGTGGCTCGCCGCGAACGCAGCGGATGTCTCGACCACCGTCGTCGAGATCGACCCCAAGGTCACCAAGATCGCGCGCGAGCGCTTCTTCCTCGACGAGGCCCTCGAGCGCTTCGGCGGCCGCCTCGACCTTGTCTGCGACGATGGCTGGGGCTTCCTCGCCTCGAGCGAGAAGCGCTTCGACGTCATCGTGAACGACGCCTTCGGCGGAAAGCGCCCGCTCGGCCCCCTCAAGACCGACGAGGGCGCGGCCGCCGTGGCGGCGCACCTCACCGAGCGCGGCGTCTACCTCGCCAACGTGATCAGCCCCCTCGAGGGGCCGGACACCCAGGTGCTCGACGAGTCCGTGGCGGCCTGCAGGTCGGCCTTCGCCCACGTCTACCTCATCCCGGAGTGCCCGGAGGAGCCCACCACCACGGGCGACAACGTGCTCGTCGCCAGCAACGCGAAACTGGACATCGCGGCAGAGTACGCACTCGACTAGCTGGCGTGGAGGACGGACGCGCCGCGGGGTGGAGGGGCGCCTCCCGAGGCGCGCGCCCGTGGTGCCGGGCGAGTTCGCGCCGCGGGCGCGCTGTCCGAGCCCGGCGCCACGGGCCGCGCCCCAGGCCGTGGCTCCTCTCGCCTGCCCCATGAGACGGGGCTGTAAAATCCTACTTGCAAGGTAGGTTTTGACGTGGCACTCTCTTTACTATGTCAGCGACGGGGCCCGCACGGGGGTGCGGCCGTCGCACCGAGGGAGGAACCATGCACGCATCCAGCAAGATCGAGGACCTCATTGGGTCCACGCCGCTCGTCGACCTGTCCGCGCTCGCGGGAGGCGCCGCCACCATCCTGGGCAAGTGCGAGAGCGCCAACCCCGGCGGCTCGGCCAAGGACCGCATCGCGCGCGCCATGCTCGACGCCGCCGAGCGCGACGGCAGCCTGCGCCCCGGCGGCACCGTGATCGAGCCAACGAGCGGCAACACCGGCGTGGGCCTCGCGATGCTGTGCGCGGCGCGCGGCTACCAGATGACCCTCGTGATGCCGGAGACGATGTCGATCGAGCGCCGCCGCCTCGCGGCTGCCTACGGCGCGAAGATCGTGCTCACGCCCGGCGACAAGGGCATGTCCGGCGCCGTCGAGCGCGCCGAGGAGCTGTGCCACGAGACGCCCGGCTCGATCGTGGCCGGCCAGTTCACCAACCCCGCCAACCCGCAGGCGCACTATGAGACCACCGGCCCCGAGATCTGGGCCGACACCGACGGCGCCGTCGACATCCTGGTCGCTGGCGTCGGCACCGGCGGAACCATCTCGGGCGCGGCGCGCTTCCTCAAGGAGAAGAGCCCGGCCGTTCTCGCCGTGGCCGTCGAGCCCGCGGAGTCTCCCGTGCTCTCGGGAGGGGCGCCCGGCGCCCACGGCATCCAGGGCATCGGCGCGGGCTTCGTGCCGAAGACCTATGACGCCTCCGTCGTCGACGAGGTCATGCCCGTCGAGACCGAGGACGCCTTCCAGATGAAGGACCGCCTCGCGAGCGAGCTCGGCCTGCTCGTGGGCATCTCGTCGGGAGCCGCGGCGGCCGCTGCCGTCGCGCTTGCCGGCCGCGCCGAGAACGCGGGCAAGACCATCGTGTGCATCCTGCCCGACACCGGCGAGCGCTACCTCTCGGTGAGGGCATGACGACGATTGCGGCCGAGCGGCCGCTCGGCAACGCGGCCGACGACGGACGGGACGTGGAGGGAGGCACGACGATGACGGGCGAGACGAGGCACTCGGGACTCCGCACGCGCGAGGGCTCCGGGTCCGCGCCGGAGGGCGGCAGCATGTCGCTTCTCGCGCTCATGCGCGAGGACGCCCAAGCCGCGTTCGAGCGCGACCCCGCGGCGAGCTCGCTGTCGGACATCGTGCTCTTCTCGACGGGCACCCACATCGTGTGGGCGCACCGCCGCCACCACTGGCTGTGGACGCACGGCTGGCGCCGCATGGCGCTCTGGCTCGCCAAGCGCATGCGCCGGCGCCTGGGCGCCGACATCCACCCGGCCGCGCAGATCGGCCGGCGCTTCACGATCGACCACGGGTTTGGCGTGGTCATCGGCGGGACGTCGGTCATCGGCGACGACTGCCTCATCTACCAGGACGCGACGCTGGGCATGACCGGCAAGCACGGCGGCAAGCGCCACCCGACGCTCGGCGACGGCGTGATGGTGGGCGCGCACGCGACGCTGCTCGGCGACATCTCGGTCGGCGACCACGCGAAGGTCGCGGCCGGCTCGGTGGTCGTGCATGACGTGCCGAGCGACGTGACCGTGGCCGGCGTGCCCGCCAAGGTCGTGCGCGACCGAAGGTTCTGCGGGTCGTGCCTCGTGAGGTGCGGCGTCGACCCTGAGTCGCTCGACAGCGAGAACGTGCGCTGGAGCTGCGGGCTGTAGGCGCGGCCGCGGGCGCGCCGCACGGCGGCGCTACTGCCAGCGGACGATCTCGCCGGTGGCGACCTGCACGGCCTCCTCGGGGTCGTCGGTCATGAAGGCGAGGTGGGCGTCCATCTGCGCGACGTTTCCGGCCGCGGCCACGGTGTAGCGCAGCCACTCGAAGAGGCCGCCCCAGTAATCGCAGCCAAAGAAGGCCACCGGCGTGCGCTTGATCTTGTGGGTCTGGGCCATCGTGAGCAGCTCGAACGCCTCGTCGAGGGTGCCCAGCCCGCCGGGGCAGATGATGGCGCCCTGCGAGTACTTGAGGAACATGGTCTTGCGCACGAAGAAGTAGCGGAAGCTCATGCCCAGGTTGACGTAGTCGTTGATGCCCTGCTCGAGCGGGAGCTCGATACCGAGCCCGACCGAGACGCCACCCTCCTCGGACGCGCCGCGGTTGGCGGCCTCCATGATGCCGGGGCCGCCGCCGGTGATCGTGGCGACGCCGGCCTTGGCGAGCAGGGAGCCGATGCGCACGCCCTGCTGGTACAGCGGGTCCTCGCGCGACGTGCGCGCCGAACCGAACACGGCCACGGCCGGGCCCAGGCCCGCGAGCGCGTCGAACCCCTCGACGAACTCCGACTGGATGCGCATGGCGCGCCACGGGTCCTGGCTGCGCCAGTTGGCCTGCTCGGGCGCGAACATGCGCTCGCCCGAGGTCTTCTCGGGGACCATCCAGTCGCGGTAGATGACCGACCCGCGGCGGTAGGTGCCGCCGTCGTGCCACTCGTCGCGAGCGGCCCCGCCGGCGGAAGTGGCGGCGGGCACGCCGGGCTCGCCGGCGAGGTCGGCGCCCTGCCCCGGGCGGGCCTCGGCGGCGCCTGGCAGGCTCTTCTCGTCATGCGTGGTATCAGGCATGGTGACCCCCTTTGCTACGTGCGGTTGGCGGGCGTCGTTGCTGCGACGGTGGTGCGGATGCGCTGCGATTGCGGCGGTGGTTCGATTGCGCGGGGCGCGGGTCGCGGGTCGCGGTGGCGCGAGGCTAGGCGGCCTGCTTGGCGGTTCGCCTCTCGATGGCCGAGAAGAGCGCCGGCGCCACGTACATCCCACCCAGGAACGTGAGGCAGTAGCGCACGAAGGTGCCCGCAAAGGGACCGGGCAGCGCACCCTGGAGCGCCTTCCCGATGACCACGTGCAGCAAAAGCACGCAGACGACGCCCACGAGCACGCGGACCACGCGCTGGCGCGCGACGAGGCCGTCGGTCGAGAAGCCCACGAAGCGGCGCTCGAGGAACCATCCGACGAGGAAGCCCACGAAGATGCCGCCGGCCTTGTAGCAGTCGACCGTCATCTCGATGGGGTCGACGAGCAGCTTCCCGTCGGCGTAGTCCATGGGGTAGGGCTTGACGGTCACGTAGACGAGGAACGCCACGGCAAAGGCCAGGCCGCAGACGAGCACGATGCGGTCGCGCCCCTCGGCGGCGTCGGCCCAGGAGAGCAGCGCCTGCGAGAGGGCGATCATGAGGCAGCCCTCGACAAGGCCGACGAGGACGTCCTGCGGGGTGTGGCATCCCAGGAACAGGCGGGAGAACATGACGACCAGCACGAACGCGCCCGTGAGGACGAGGGGCCAGACGAGCTTGCGCCAGCCCCAGCCGAGCGCGCCGATCGCCGTGGTCGCGGTGAGGGTGTGGCCGCTCGGGAAGGAGTAGCCCGTCGCGCCCTCGATCGCCTTGCTCGACGCGACGATGCGCGAGTCGCGCACCCAGGGGCGATAGGCGCACACGGTGTTCTTCACGAGCTGGTTGACGGTGTTGCCCAGCGCGAACGACGTGATGGCCACCGAGCCCTTCGCCTTGTCGATGCACCAGAAGATCGCGAACGGGATGACGAGGAACAGCGCGTTGACGGCGGCGGCAGAGGCGGTCGCGAAGAAGTTCTCGACGCCGGGGCCGGCGGCCTCGCGCAGGCCCTGCAGCCACAGGAGAATGTTGATGTCCATGTGATACCTCCGCTTGGTAGCACCGCGTGACGTGGTCGGCGGCCCATGGGCGCCGCGCGCCATGGCCATGGCTGCATTCTAGCCAAACCCAGGCGCCTGACCCGCAGCCTGGACGCGGAATGCGCGTTCGCGTCGCCGTGCGGAGGGCCGCGGGCATGGCGGGGCCGCACTCCCCGAGACGGCCGCTACCGCGAGGCGTGCTCGTCTCGCCAGCGGCACATCATCTCGTTGGTGAGGCTGAGGTCGTCGCCCTGACCGGCGATGTCCTCCGGCGCGACCCAGGCCGCGCGGCCGAGCTCCTCGGCGTCCATGTGCAGGGTGGGGTCGCCGTCGACGTCGCACCAGAAGCCGGCCAGGACGTCGCCCGCGACGCCCCAGGGCTGCGACTTGTAGTACTCGATGTTCTTGACGGCGATGCCGAGCTCCTCGCGGACCTCGCGGCGGACGCACTCCTCGAGGGTCTCGCCGATCTCGACGAAGCCCGCGACGAGGGCGTCGATCGGCGCGTAGCGGCCGGCGGCGTAGCGCGTGAGCACGATCCGGTTGCGCTCGGGGTCGCGCACGCACACGATGACGGCGGGGTTAAGCCGCGGGAACACGAGCGCGCCGCAGCCGGGGCACTCCATCGCGCGCAGGGTGTCGTGGCGGCACAGCGCGGTGCCGCACGTGCCGCAGAAGCGATTGGACGCGTACCAGCCGGCCAGGTGGACGGCCGTGTAGACGAGGTACATCTGCTCGTGGGTGCCGCGGCGCTCGAGGCGAAGCGTCCTGTTGTGGATGAGCTCGAAGCCGGCCGGGACCTCGGCGCGGCCGCAGTCCGGCGCAAGCCAGACGCGCTCTCCCCCGACCTCGAACAGGTAGGTCAGGTCGGCGAGAAGAGCCTCGCCGACGTCGACGCCCACGTGGGGCAGCTCGAAAGTCGCGGTCGGTGCGTCGCCCACGAGGCGCACGGCGACCTCCTGCCCGCGCACGAAGGCGACGACGTCGCCGAGTTCGGGGGTGGCGTCGGGCAGGTACTCGTTGGCGAGCCTGGCGGGTGCGATGTCCTGGATCATGCGCGGCCTTTCGGATGGAGGCAAAAGCTGTCAGACCAAAGCTTAGCGCTCTGGCCGCGCAAGGGCTGGCGGTGTCGCACGCTAGGCGCCGGCGCCGTACAGGACGAGGATGACGTCCATGTCGGCACCTACGTCCGTAGCGAGGAAGGACTCGATGGTCTCGGTCGCGACGGCGAGGGCCTCGTCCTTGGGGTAACCGTAGATGCCCGCCGAGATGAGCGGGAAGGCTATCGACGCGCAGCCGAGGTCGGCCGCAAGGGCGAGCGACGAGGCGTAGCAGCCCGCGAGCATCTCGCGCTCGCCGCGGGAGCCGCCCTGCCAGATGGGGCCAACGGCGTGGATCACGTAGCGCGCCGGCAGGTCGAAGGCCGGCGTGGCGACGGCCGATCCCGTGTCGCAGTGGCCCATCTCGTCGCACGCCGCCTGAAGGCGCGCGGCGCCAGCGGCGCGAAAGATGGCGCCGCAGACGCCACCGCCGGCGAGCAGGTGCTCGTTTGCGGCGTTGACGATGGCGTCCGCCTTGGTCCGAACTATGTCGCCGTGCACGATGCGAAGGGGCATGGTACCTCCAGCAGGTCGTCGCTATCCGAGGGCCTGTCCGTCGGCAGTGTAGTACCAGAACGGGCACATGAAAACAATCAGGTGGAAACCATGACCCCCTCATCAGCTCAGGCCGGCATCCAGGTGGCCGAGGCGAAACGATACGCGGGCGCGAGGGGCCTTGTGACGGATTAGGGTGCTTAAGGTTGCGTTAGCGCGTTGGCGACGGCTCTAATAACAGGTTAAGAGGTCTAAAGTTGCGTTAGAGCGTTTTTGAAAGCTCTAATAACAGGTTAGGGGGTCTAAAGTTGCGTTAGAATTGAATTGATTACGCTAATGACAGGTTGAGGCGACTTATCTTGCATTAGCGCTGACGGAGATCGCTCGACCCGAGGAGGGGACATGCGCATAACGGGAACGCGACAGGGAGCCCTGACCACCAACCTGCCCGGGATTGCGGAGTACCAGTCGTTTCGTCCCTCTCGGCTTGACGACGTTCTCCCCCTCTCGCTCGACAGCCAGACCACCGCAACGCTTGCCCTGTGCGCGCGCAGGATCGGCGAGATGGAGGGCATGTCGAGGTTCATTCCCAATGCGGACATGTACCTCACGATGTACGTTCGCAAGGAGGCCCTGCTCTCCTCTCAGATCGAGGGCACGCAATGCACGTTTGACGACGTGCTGGACCCGGCCGCCAAGGATGCGTGGTCGAAGGACGTCGACGAGGTCGTCAATTACGTGCGCGCCGCAGAGCTTGCAGTCAAGGAGATGGACGAGATGCCGCTTTGCGTTCGGCTCTTGCGGATGGTCCATCGCGAGCTGCTTGCGGCCGGCCGCGGCGCAGAGCGACAGCCCGGCGAGATTCGAGATTCGCAGAACTGGATAGGGCCAGCGGGATGCACGATTCAGAACGCGGCGTTTGTTCCGCCGAACGTCGACGACATGAGGGAGGCCCTCGCGGATCTCGAGCGCTTCATCCACAGGGAGGACGTCGACCCCGTGATCAAGGCCGCCCTCGTCCACTACCAGTTCGAGACGATCCACCCGTTCCTCGACGGAAACGGGAGGCTTGGCCGCCTTCTCGTCACCCTATCCCTCATGAATGACGGCGTGCTCACCCGCCCCATCTTCTATCCGTCCTACCAGCTCAAGCTGAACCGCACCGAGTACTACCGGCGCCTGACGCTCGTCAGAGAGAAGGGCGACTACGAGGGCTGGGTGAAGTTCTTCTGCACCTGCCTGGCGGAGAGCGCACGTGATGCGGCGCAGTCGCTGCAGGCGCTCGTAGAGCTGCACGCCCACAGCGAGGAGCTCATCGAGAAGAACCTCGTGCGAGGGGCGGCCAATGGACACGCGCTGCTGCGGCTGCTCGAAGCGCATCCCATTGTCACGACGGCCATGGTACGCGACGAGCTCGGCGTAAGCCGCACCACGGCCGCGAACCTCATCGATGAGTTCAGGAGCCTTGATCTGCTGCGCGAAACCGATGCCCAGAGGAAGCGCTATCGCACGTTCTGCTACGAGCCCTATCTCGAGATCCTCAGGACGGGAAGCGACCCGCTCTGATGCAAGCAGGCAGGGCGCGCGAAAAGGCGCACAAGCGAAGGTCGTGCCTCAAAAAAGACAGGCAAAAAGAAAGGCCAGGGACGCGAATCCCCTGGCCTTTCTGAAGTTCATGGTCGGGTTGACTGGATTTGAACCAGCGACCTCTCGGTCCCGAAAAGTTCCAGCACTCTACAAACAGAACGACAGGCAATGCGCTTTGCACGACAAGCTGCATTCACGACATCTTACATGTAATCTTACATTCAAGTGTAAGATTACATTCACAAGGAGACTGATGAGGAGCACGGCGCAAACAATCGAGAAGCTGCTGCAGCAATTAGTGGACTCATCAAGCTGGGTCGAGGAATATGACGCCCAGAGCGAGGTGAGCCCCTTCCTTGCAGGCTCCTTCACCATATATCGCGCAGCGCTCCTCTCCAAGGAGGTCTTCCTCGCAGAAGATACTGATGGAGACGGCGACTACGGGGCCTTGCGGAAACGTCTCGACCAGCTGACAAGCGACCTCAAAATCATGCACGGTGAGCGAGTCGTTCTGTTTTCCGCATCGCTCCCTCCCAACGTCAGGCGCTCCTTCCTAGAAACAGGGACCCCCTTCGTCACGGCAGACGGCGACATGTACATCCCCTTCCTGTCATTCAGGATCAATGCCCACCGCCAAGGCTCCGTGAGGTCGGTGCGGCCCTTTAGAAGCTCCGACCAGAGCGTCTTCCTCTTTTGCCTGTATGCCGAGGGAGGCTTCACGCAAGAAGACGTCATGCAGGCAACCGGGATCTCGGTCGGAAGCGTCTCGAGGGCACTCACCAATCTCGTAGCTGCACGTGCGCTTGACTTCGAGACGGGCGGCAAAACTAGGCGCATGAAGACGTATTACAGGGCAGACGATCGCATCTACTATCAGGTGGGCTTAGAGTTCTTTGGGGATGCTGTCCAGTCCACCGCTTTCACCAATGCCCTGCCACGGGGTGAGACGCCACTCGCCAGCGGTCTCTCCGCCCTTGCCCACTCAAGTGACCTCCTCGCACCGAGCAAGCGGGTCTGGGCCATTGGGCCAAGACGTGCCAACGACATCGTCCTCACCGCTCCTGACCCCTATCGCGGCTTCGAAAACACCATACAGGTGCTGAAGTACGACCCCACGCCTTTCGCAAGGGACGGTCGCGTCGACCCCTTCACCATGCTCATGACGATACCAAGGGCCGACAGAAACGACGAGCGCATACGAATTGCGCTGTGCAAGGCATTGGAGGGGTGCGCATGGTACCAGGACTGAACGCCTTCTTGAGTTGCCCGATTCAGTCCGAGACGAAGTCGCCCACTTTGTTGAAGAGCGACCGTGGGACGACAACATGCTGAGAGGATGGCGCTTGCCTGTCGACTCTGATGGAATGGCGGATGTGATCAGGTCAATCTATCTGTAAGACTGGCTCGAATCCGCTATCGGCTCAAAAGAAAAGAACCGCCGGTCTCCCAGCGGTTCCTCATATTCGTGGTCGGGTTGACTGGATTTGAACCAGCGACCTCTCGGTCCCGAACCGAGCGCTCTACCAAGCTGAGCCACAACCCGTAGCGTTGATACTTTAGCAGAACTCCGGCCGCGCGCCCCCGACATTGCAAAAAGACAAAAGCCGTTCACGAGAGACGACGCCTGCTGCGCGGCGAGGTACGCGGCGGAGGTGCGGGCGGGTGCAGCGCGGCGAGGTGCGCTAGGCCTCGGGCACCCAGGAGACGATGAGCTCCATGTCGCCCTCGAGGGTGAGGTCACCGCTTCCCGTCAGCGCGAGGAAGTGGCTGCCGCGGGACAGTTCGCTCTTCTCGGCACGGCAGGCGTCGGAACCCGCAGAGGTGACGGTTCCGCCCTCGCCCTCGATGACGGAGGCGCACATGAAGGGGTGGTCCTGTGCGAGGGTGACGGGCGCGTCGGGACGGACGCGGACGCGCGCGACCTCGAAGTACTTGCAGGTCATGAGCTTGGTGATGCCGTCGACCTCGGGGGCCGTGACGTCGCCCGTGTCCTTGAGCGGGGCGTCGTAGTCGATCACGTCGAGGCACTGCTTCATGTGGAGCTCGCGCAGGGTGCCGTCGGCCTGCGGGCGGTCGAAGTCGTAGACGCGGTAGGTGACGTCGGAGGACTGCTGGGTCTCGAGGATGAGCGCGCCTTTGACGGCGTGAACGGTGCCCGGCTCGATCGCGAAGAAGTCACCCTTCTTGATAGGGATCTCGTGGAGCAGCTCGCCCCAGCGCTTATCGGCGACCATCTGCGCGAACTCGTCGCGGTTATGGGCGTGCTGGCCGATCATGACGCGGGCGTCGGGCTCGGCCTCGGCGATGTACCAGCACTCACTCTTGCCGAGCGAACCGTTCTCGTGGGCGGCAGCGTAGTCGTCGTCGGGGTGGACCTGGACGGAGAGGTAGTCGGCCACGTCGAGGATCTTGATGAGCAGCGGGAAGCGGTCCTGCGCCGGGGCCTCGCCGGCGGTGCCGCCGAAGAGCTGGGGCTCCGCGGACCAGAGCTCGGAGAGGGTGCGGCCCGCGAAGTCGCCGCGCGCGACCTTGCAGTCGCCGTTGGGGTGGGCGCTGATGGCCCAGCACTCGCCCACGGGGCCGTCGGGGATGGTGTAGCCAAACTCGCGGTCGAGCTTGCGGCCGCCCCAGATCTTGGGGACGAAGCAGGGCTCGAAGAAGAGAAGTCCGTCGTGCTGGGTTGCCATGGTCACGTCCTTTCGTCTGCCCGAGAGGCCCGGGCGGCTCGCGCTCAAACAGCAACCATGGTAGCGCGGAGCGGCGCGCGCACGCGTCAGGAGATTTCCGCGGGGAGAAAGAAATGTGGGAGCCGGGATGCGAAGCCGGGGCCAGCCAGGGTTCGGCCGCACTCGGCTGGAGCTCGGCCGGCCTACGCGAGGTCGTGCGCGGAGGCGCCGACCGTGCGCGTGGCGGCGGACCACCAGCCGCGGTCCTTGGCGGCAAGGGCGAGCCCGCTGGCCGTCGACGCGGAGTCGCACAGGGCGAAGACGCAGCTGCCCGAGCCGCAGACCTGGGCGCCGAGCACCCCCGAGGAGGAGGCGAGCCAGGCCATGATCTTCTCGTCGTCGGGAACGAGACGGCAGGCCACGGGGCCGAGGTTGTTGTAGAGGTTGGCGGCGACGGCCTCGACGTCGCGGGCGCGCAGGGCGGCGCACATCGCGTCGGGCGAGGGCGGGGCCGTGGGAGCCTCGTCGAAGGTCGCGTACGCCGTGGCGGTCGAGACGCCGTCGTCGGGACGCACGAGCACGACGGGCACATCGCCCAGCTCGGGGAAGGACTCGCTCAGGACGTCGCCCGCACCGGACAGGTAGGACGGGGTCGGGTCGAGGAAGAACGGGACGTCGGCGCCGACGGAGCGCGCGACGGAGACCACGAGCTCGCTGGTGGGGTCGATGCCCCAGCGGCGCGAGAGCGCGATGAGCACGGAGGCCGCATCGGACGACGATCCGCCGAGGCCGCTCTGGGGAAGCACGCCCTTCTCGACGGAGACGACGACGCGGTCCTCGCGACGCAGCGCGGTGCGCAGGCGCGAGGCGGCGAGCCAGGCGGTGTTCTTGCGGAAGGGGATGCCGACGTCCTCGCTCATGCGCAGCTGGACGCCCTCCGCCTCGGCCGGCAGGTCGACGGTGGCGGGCAGGTCACCCACGCGGACGACGTCACCGAGGTCGAGTGCGGCCATGACGGAATCG
>Ga0310695_10010330_pt1 | contig 13685 bp, 10 predicted proteins | sample RumenRJG_04DNA_FD_203882 | JGI IMG/M metagenome (GOLD analysis project Ga0310695, IMG submission 203882) | Bovine rumen microbial communities from Lethbridge, Alberta, Canada - RJG_04 (v2) (version 2) | ecosystem: Host-associated > Mammals > Digestive system > Stomach > Rumen | place: Canada...
CTGCTGTTTTTCTCATTCCAGGAGTTTGTGGACTTTGCAAAAGAGAAGCAGACGAGTTGCATCATGTGTCATGAGCAGCCTTCGATAGAGAAACTACAGCGTACAGGTGTTGTGGAACTGGATGCTAACCACAAGGTACTTGGAATGGAAGAGAAACCTCAGGTGCCTAAGAGCCACTGGGCAGTACCACCATTCTATATCTATCTGAAGAAAGACCTCGACTTGGTACGTCACTCTGTAGAGAATGGTTGTGGCAAGGACGCGCCTGGTAACTTGGCACATTATATGGTGGAGCACACCACTATGCATGCTTGGCCCATGAGTGCCGGGCGTTTTGATATTGGAAGTCTTGATACATACTACGAGGCCGTTGAGAAATACGGAAAATAATTATTATTGAAACTAACTTATTATTGAATAAACGATGAAGATTGCAGTAGCAGGAACAGGTTACGTAGGCATGAGTATAGCAACACTGCTCGCTCAGCATAATCACGTAACAGCTGTTGACGTAATTCCTGAGAAGGTTGAGAAAATCAACAAAAAGATTTCGCCTATTCAGGATGAGTATATTGAAAAGTATTTGGCAGAGAAGGAGCTTGACTTGACTGCAACGCTGGATGGTAAGGCGGCCTATAAGGATGCAGACTTTGTGGTGATTGCAGCTCCTACCAACTACGATCCGCAGAAGAATTTCTTCGATACGCATCATATCGAGGACGTGATTGACTTAGTGTTGAGTGTGAATCCTGATGCAGTGATGGTGATTAAGAGTACTATCCCTGTCGGGTATTGCCGTTCGCTGTATGTAAAGTATGCGCTGAAGTTCTTGACTGACCCAGCGTTGAAGGGAAAGAAGTTTAATCTGCTGTTCTCGCCTGAGTTCCTACGTGAGAGCAAGGCGCTGTATGATAACCTTTATCCCTCTCGCATTATCGTGGGCTATCCAAAGATTCTGCCTGCCGATAGAAACAGGAAGTGGGACGAGGAGAATGCTGCCATAACAGCTATCGGTAATCCAGAGGCAGAGGAGAAGGCAAAGACCTTTGCTGGTCTGCTGCAGGAAGGTGCTATCAAGGAGAATATCGATACGCTGTTTATGGGCATGACGGAAGCTGAAGCTGTGAAGCTGTTTGCTAATACATACCTCGCTTTGCGTGTGAGTTACTTTAATGAACTTGATACGTATGCAGAAGTGAAAGGATTGGACAGCCAGGCCATCATTTCTGGCGTTGGTTTAGATCCTCGTATCGGTACACATTATAATAATCCTTCATTTGGTTATGGTGGTTACTGTCTGCCGAAAGATACCAAACAGTTGTTGGCCAACTATGCGGATGTGCCTCAGAATATGATGACGGCCATCGTGGAGAGTAACCGTACTCGTAAGGACTTCATTGCTGACGAAGTGCTGCGTAAAGCTGGTTACTATACTGCTAATAGTGACTGGAGTGAGAGCGCAGAGAAGGAAGTGACCATCGGCGTGTTCCGTCTGACGATGAAGTCTAATTCTGATAACTTCCGCCAGAGTGCAATCCAGGGCATCATGAAACGTGTAAAGGCAAAGGGTGCAAATATCATCATCTACGAGCCTACGCTAAAGGATGGCGAAACGTTCTTCGGGTCTCGTGTCGTGAATAACTTGGAAGAGTTTAAGAAGCAAAGTGATGCGATTATTGCCAATCGCTACGACGAGACACTGGATGATGTTCAGGAGAAGGTTTATACAAGAGACATTTTCAAGAGAGATTAAAAGATGAAGACGATATTAGTGACAGGAAGTGCTGGGTTTATCGGCTCTAACTTGGTGCTACGCTTGTTTAAGGAACAGAGCGAGGGTACTATTGTAGGCTTGGATAATCTGAATGATTATTATGATCCGACATTGAAAGATTATCGCCTCAGTGAGATTGAGAAGGCTAAACCTGCGGGAATTGAATATGAGTTTGTGAAGGGTGATTTGGCTGACAAGGCGTTGATTGATGGCCTGTTTGAGAAGTACCACTTTGATGTGGTGGTAAATCTGGCAGCACAGGCAGGTGTACGTTATAGTATCACCAATCCTGATGCCTATATACAGAGCAACATGATAGGCTTCTATAATATACTGGAGGCGTGCAGACATAACCCAGTGGAACATTTGGTATATGCTTCTTCAAGTTCTGTATATGGTGGCAACAAGAAGGTGCCATTCAGCACAGATGACCGTGTGGATAATCCTGTGTCGTTGTATGCAGCTACCAAGAAGAGCAACGAGTTGTTTGCTCACTGCTATTCAAAGCTGTATGACATCCCCACAACGGGCTTGCGCTTCTTTACTGTTTATGGTCCTGCTGGTCGTCCTGATATGGCGTACTTCGGTTTTACCAACAAACTGCTAAAGGGTGAGACCATCCAGATATTTAACTACGGCAACTGCCGTCGTGACTTCACCTACGTCGATGACATCGTAGAGGGTGTGTATCGCGTGATGCAGAAGGCTCCAGAGCGCAAGAAAGGTGAAGATGGCCTGCCCATCCCACCATACGCCGTTTATAACATCGGAGGTGGTCAGCCAGAAAACCTGCTGGATTTCGTGAATATCCTACAAGAAGAGCTTGTGCGAGCCGGTGTCCTTCCTGCAGACTTCGACTTCGAGGCACACAAGCAGCTTGTTCCCATGCAGCCAGGTGATGTTCCCACCACCTATGCCGATGCTACAGCCCTTGAACGTGACTTCGGGTTTACACCCAAGATAACGTTGAGAGAAGGATTGAGAAAGTTCGCGGAGTGGTACGCTAAGTATTACCAAAATAAGTGATAAACATATACTAAAAGGTGTGGGCTTTTGTAAAAGGATAACAGCTGTGGTCCTGAAAGGGATCATGGCTGCTTGTGGTCTAAGACTAGTATTGAAATACAGAGGACAAGAGGAAGTCGAGATGTTCTTATAAGAAATAATGAAACTATCAGACTATTGTACCATCAAGAAAGAGGGCAAAGTGTTCATCGATTTGGATACTGGCTGGTTGTTACGTGTAGAACTGCACGGAATGCTTCCAGAGTATGCCCAAATCTTTATGCGTAGGTTGTCGAAAAAACGCCGGCTGAACGATGAGGATGAATTGATGGATGCAGAAGTGGATGTGCCAAACATGGAAAAGCAAGCGCAAATAGCGGGAGCAATTAAAACCATTGACGAAATGGTGATTTGTATGGCAAAACGGTCTTCTTTAATGATGAAGGTGCATGCCATGACGAATGATAGCTTTTATCTGGAACAAGATCACTACGCAGGGAACCTTTACGGACATCTGAACGAATACCGCTTCTTGCTGATTGATGATCTGATGAAGATATGAAAGACTTGAAGACGTTGAAGCAGGTGGCGGAATGGGTACGGGATGAAGGTAACCGCATCGTTGTTTTGTATGCCTTTAACGCGACGGGTAAGACTCGACTTTCTCTTGAGTTCAAGGAATTGATGCGTGACCCCAAGACACGAAGACAAACAGGTATCTACTATAATGCTTTCAGCGAAGACTTGTTTGCGTGGGACAACGATATGTTGCACGCTGAAAAGGAGATGCGGCTGAGAATTGTACCAAGCAGTTTGAACCATTTGCACAGCGAAATAGACGAAGGCAAGATTAGGTCGTTGTTAGATCCATATCATGTGAACTACGACTTTCGATTCAAGTGGATAAACAATGACCAGAATTCGGGAATAGATTATATACGTTTCTTTAAAACAGAGGAACCAGATAAGAATATCAAAATCTCGAGGGGCGAGGAAAGATTGTTTGTTTGGAGCTTCTTTATGGCACTATTTTTGGAGGAGAACGGACATCTGGGTGAAAATAAATACTTCTTTATAGATGATCCCGTGAGTAGTTTAGACGACAATAATCTGTTTATAACAGCATCATTGTTGGTAAAACTGATGAAGGATAACTTCAAGGACAGTAGAATCATCGTAACGACACACCATATGAGTTTCTTCTCTACGTTGACTTCGCTAATGAAGAATTCAGATTCTGTAGAATTTAAATATACTGATTATATAGACGAAGATGGAAAAAAGCAGAAAAAGCTTGACCCAAAATATGATATTAAGTTTCTAGAGCGAGTCGGTGAGCAATATGTTATCAAAGGTAATAGTAGCGGATTCCTACAATATCACTTGTTGCTTTTGCAAAAGTTGAAAACACTGGCTGAAGACGAAATTATTCCACTGCATTTTGTTCAGCTGCGCCAGATACTGGAACTGATATCTTCATTCCAGGGGAAAGGGAACTTCAGCAAAGCGTTAGGGACAGCACATGTTGATAGTTGGCATGGAATAAACGTGGCTGACAGAGTAAACTCTTTGTCGCACCAACGTGTATACGAGAGAGCCTATCCTGTGGTAAGTCCACAAGATCGGGAAATGCTCCAAGACGTAGTGGATGCATTGATAAAAACGTTTAATTTCAGCGTTAAGTAGATGATTAACTATAGAACCATAGCCAGACAGTTGACATTCTTTATCCGACAGTTCAGTCCTTTGTCGGTGGACGAGATGTGTCCAATTACTCTGTCTATCCTGTGTCTTCGGTTTGCTGCTTATGACAGGTCAGTCTTAACACATGGGAAGGTTGACTTGTGGGATGGATTGCTGACAAAGATTGGCAAAGTAGAGGGTGAGCCTAAGTATATGCTTCAGGATGCACTATCGGAAGCGGGTGATTTGTTTGAGGACAGACAAATGTACGAACTGTATGATAGGGCTGTGGGTGCAGTGGGACGACTTCCCAAAGGAGATTTCTGCAGGGAGTATGTGAAACTTATAGACGAACTGGCCAGGGATTATTGTGCGGCTTCAAGGCGAGCAGGACTCTTCAACCATCTACTACTGATTCATGGAGGCCGCTATATTGAAACGGTACCGGCAGATATCGGTACACTCATGGCTCAACTGATACGTAGAACTATCAGACTGAGGGATGGATTGCGACTATATGATCCTGCTTGTGGCGTAGGTTCTATGGGAATTCATGTTTTATTAAGGAATAAATCGAATTTCTCGAGCCTCGCGATGATGGAAGAGTCGGTGTTGCAGGCAGATATGGCCAGACTGAATCTCTTTGTGAATGGCATAAATACCTATGAATTGAGAAATGAAGACTTTTTGAAGGATGGCTGGGGACCAAATGAGCTATATGACGTGATAGTGAGTATGCCAGCATGGGGGCAACGTCGTAAGATTGATGCACCTAAACAAGAAGGGCTCAAGATAAAGTATACCGGGGTTGATGAAGTTCCATACGACTATGCGTGCATCCTAAGAGGACTTGAATCGTTGGAGGTTTACGGACTGATGGTGATGGCTATGCCGATGGGTGTTTTGACACAACAAGGGATTGGTGAAACTGTTCGCCGAGAGTTTATCAGACATCAAGACCTCAGGGCTGTTATTGGTATGCCGGTGAATATGCTTTACTCAACGAGTGTGGCTTTTGCGCTGTTGGTATTCCAACACGCAGAGAAGAGGAATGATGTGCTGATGATTAATGCCAAGGATTTGTATGAGGGACATGGACGGCTGAATAGAATGGCCCATCACGACCAGCAACGGATAGTTCATGCTTTCACGAGTAATAGGTCCATTGACGGACTGTCGCGGATGGTAAGCTATGATGAGATTGCCCAGAATAACTTCAATCTGTTGCCTAGTCACTATGTTTCCAATCCTACGGCAGAGCAGAGGAACATATCAGAGAAAATAAAAGAGATAAACGAACTGACCGCCCAGATGCGAGCCATCACAAGGGAGCATAATGAATATCTGAGGCAGTTGGGATTGCCGGAATTGGAGGCGTGAGAAAAATATGGTTACCGAGGAATTGTTTAGAACTATACCAACAACTAGATACCAAGGGAGCAAAAGAAAAATTCTTCCCTGGATTTATGATTGCATTAAGGATGTAGAATTTGATACAGTACTTGATGCCTTTGGTGGTAGTGGTATGGTGAGTTACCTTTTTAAGCATATGGGCAAGCGAGTGACATATAACGATTTATTTCGCTTTAACTCTATCATTGGAGAATCAATAATTGATAATAATAAGGTTATATTAACAGATGCTGACGTGACTTATATACTAAAACCGCTTCAGCAAACCAACAATTTTGTTTCTGAAACATTTCACAATATCTATTTTCTTGATGAAGAAAACAGATGGCTGGATATGGTAATCGGTAATATAGAAAGCCTTTCTGAATTATACACTAATCCAAGGTTACGCTATAAGAAGGCAATCGCTTATAATGCACTTTTTCAGGCATGTCTGGCTAAAAGACCCTACAATCTCTTTCATCGCAAAAATTTGGATATGAGGACAAGGGATGTAGTTAGGAGTTTTGGTAATAAAACCACATGGGATAAACCTTTTTCAGAGCATTTCCGAGCATTTGTTAAGGAGATAAACCAGTCTGTCTTTCCTTCTGAAAATAGATGTAGAGTTATTAATCAAGATGTGTTTTCAATAAAGTATAATCGATACGATTTGGTATATTTGGATCCTCCATATCTAAAAAAAGGAGATTCTAATGAGAGTTCAAACTATTTAAAATGCTACCACTTCCTTGAAGGTATCGCTCATTACGGGGAGTGGAGAAATCTGATAGACATGGACTCTACAACAAGGAGAATTAGGAAAGACTATGCTCCAAATTATTTTAACCTGACTGATGCTCAGACTACTTTTGAGCGGCTAATTAAAAAGTTTAGGAAGAGCATCATAGTGTTGTCGTATAGATATGGCGGAGTACCAACGATAGATGAATTATCACAGATGATGTTGAAGTATAAGGACCATTTGAGAGTTTTTGACAGACATTATAAATATGCTTTGAATAAGCAGAATGGGAATGCTGCATTGAATAGGGAATATTTACTAATAGGATATTGATATGGAAATATTTGGTAAAAGTATAAGGGTGACTGCGATTTTGATAGTTTCACTATTGTTGGTGATTCTTATGATTGTTTCTTTTGTTATCTATTGGCAGACAGATGGCTCTGCCAGCAAACTAGGTGGATTGTTTGGCAGCTTGGCTGTAAGCCTTTTAGTCGCAATCATCCAATTAGTAATAGCGTGGAATGATTATGCTAAGAATGCAGAACTTAGAAAATTGGAATTAAAAGAGATACTATACAACAGAGACTCTAGAGATAAGTATGAAGCATATATAAAGAAATCAGTTGGTCAAATAGATGTTATGGGAGTAACAGTCTCTAGATTCTTTGACCATTTTGGTGACCTTGATAGCAATGCGTCAGAAGAAGCAAAGACATTGGTATTTGCTCTTATGAGGGGAGTTCGCGTACGCATCTTAGTTCCTTTTCCTGATAAAAAATATCTAAAAACTGAAGAAAAAATAAACAAAGCAAGTAATGCGCTTGATAAATATAGAAAGTTATCTGCTAAGTATAATCAAATAGAACTTAGATATTTTGACCACTTCCCTGCTCATAGTATTTTTAGAATTGATGATACTTGTATTGTTGGACCCGTTTTCCCCGAAGTTGAGAGTAAATATACTCCTGCATTATATTTGAAGAATACTAGTCCAATGGCTGTAAAGTATATTAATTATTTCGACTCTGAGTGGGACGATGCAACACCTGCTTGATATGCTAAGGATAAAAGCTTTTCCGAGGATACATATATCCCTAATTGGGATGAATAATGATGGCTATAGACTGAATGGAGGTATTGGATTCTCTATAGCCTCTCCAACTCTTGACATGAGTTTTGAGTCGTCTGACTCGATTGATGTCATAGATAGGAGAGATAATGGCTTTACACAGGAAGAATTGGTTAGGTTGAAGAAACATCTCGGTCTTGTTATGAATAGAGAGAAGTTTAAAACAGGACTTCGATGCGTTATATATGATGGCTTGGTTCAATCTCATGCCGGGTTTGGTTCTAACTCTATGATATATCTCTCATGCGTAGAAGCTTTGTTTACTCTTAATAACCGTGATTATACTAATCAAGATATAATATCTAATTCAGGCAGAGGGGGTACTTCTGGAATTGGTATAAATACTTATTTTAAAGGTGGTTTTGTTTTTGATGCTGGCATTGGTAATCATGGTCAAAGGGCTTTTGCCCCATCATCTGCTTTCATGACGGAAGTAACGCCTATACCTCTTTTAATAAAAAATATGAAACTCCCTGAATGGCATTTGGGCATCTGTATTCCACCTATAGAACATAAGACAGAAGAAGAGGAAAGGGCTTTCTTTCAGAAGAATTGCCCTATAAACAGGAGAGATACAGAAGCCATTTTATATGAGACCGTTTATGGAGTTACATCCTCTTTACTGGAGAACGATTTTGGGGTGTTTTGCAAATCAATTGATGCCATACAGCAAACCAAATGGAAAATGTTGGAACGTGATTTGTATGGTAAGGAATTATTTGCTATGGAATCAATTATCAGAAATGCTGGTGCGAGGTGCGTTGGAATGTCTAGTTTGGGGCCAATGCTATATTTCTTTGGCGATGATATTGATTGTATTATAAATAAAGTGAAAATTGAGGCACCTCAATGTGTTTGTTTGAAGACTTCTTTCAACAATCATAGTCGGCTAGTTATACATGACTGATATAACTTTTGTAACTTCGAACCAGACTAAACTGGCTCATGCCCGTTATCTGTGTAGAAATTATCAAGTGAATATTCTGCACTATAAGAAGTTCTTCTATGGCAAAGGCTATGTAGAACCTCGTGTAGATGATAGGACTGTTTTGCTGTCTGAAAGTTTTAAAGATGCTGTTAGCCGTTGGAAGAAGTATGTTACAGAACGTGGCAATCGGCTCTTTTTCATTGAAGACACTTCTGTTAAGATTGATGCTTTAAGTGATGATAACAATGAAGTGCCAGGAGTAAACGTGAAGTTCTGGATGCAAGAGACGAACTTTAAAACGTTAGATAGTGAATTACGAAAAAGGGGGAATAACCGTCGGTGCAGTGTATCATCACATATTATGCTATTTCTTACAGACGATCTTAGAAAAAGACTGAGAAACGATGAAGACTACATTATCTTTAAGAGCACTGCTAAGGGAGTTGTTACAGAACAAGAATACCATATTGAAACACAAATGCTCTATCCATGGTTGGACAATAAGACATTTAATAAGTGGTTTGTGCCAGATGGCTGTACAGTACCAGTGAGTATGCTAAATATAGATGAGGCAGATTCAGGTGATTTTAGAAAAGGTGCCTTCGAACAGATGCTTGATTTCTTGGCAAAGAATGATGTAATAAGAAACCGACAGTATGCAGATAATCAGATACACATTCAGTTTTATGACAGTTTTGTAGTGGCTGGCAGGACGTGTGCTGGAAAAACCACAATTGGCAAATATTTGGTAGAAAAATATGGATATTACCATATAGAAGCCAGTGAGTTTATGACTCAAAGACTCTTGGAAACTCAAGGAACGATGTCTGGTATAGATAAGCATGAGTTCGCTTCTGAGGTCCTTAAGGTAGACGCACTATTTGTTGTAAAACGCTTGACAGATTTCCTACATGAGAATGGCATCTTTGATAGGTTCGTAATTACAGGCTTCCGGACTCCGGCAGAGGTGGAGGCTTTCCGTAAATCATTCCATGGAGGTAGAGTAAATTATATTTTTATTAGTTCGAAATACGAAGAACGATGCAAGCGATGGATGCGAAGACATAGGGAAGTGGATTACTATACTGAGAATCGATTTAAGGATATTGATGGCGTTCAAGAAAGGATGGGAGTGGGTGATATATCTGAGATGAGTGGAATTCTGCTCTTTGATAATAGTATCGATGGATTGCCTTATTTTTATAAAAGATTCCGGAGCAAGTTCTTGCAAGGTATAGTACAAGAACCAATAAGGATAAATAAGAATGAACTGAGAAATCGTTCAATAACATTAGAGAAAGCTATCTTGATAACCTTGTTCATTGAATACCAAAAGGACGAGAAGAGATCGTTTACTACAACTGAGATTGCAAATTTAGTGAACAAATATTTCAGGACGTTAGAGAGAAGTAAGAATAATGTAAGCAGATATTTCAATCAGGCTTATTATGTATATTATGAGGTGGAGTATGAGAATCGCAGAAATAGGTATAAGATTTCTCCGATAGGGTATTCTGAAGCAATGAAGACTTTAAGATACTTGTTGAGTATCAGTGGAAATGATTACGATTAATTTATTGTAAAAATCAATTATGTTTTTGCCTTTTAAAATATCGTCCAGATCTTTATCTTTGTTTGCGCGATGGGGGATGGGTAGAATGGATAAGTGACTTGTGATGGGACGATATGGATCCGCCCCTGTGACTCTGGATGTGAAGGAGTCGCAGGGGCGGATTCTTTTTATCTGGGTTTTAAAAACGCTTATTTGAAATTATCTTACATTGTGAATTTGGGATAAAAATGAGCTTTTTTCTCTTAGGCCTAAGAAAAATATTTTCTTAGTTAGGAAAATAGTTTTTCTTGGTGTAGTAGTAAAATGTGCCTCATTTGCTACTTTTCAAAAAAAGTGACAAATGAAGAACGGAATACGCGACAGGAGATTTGTGTAATAAGTAATAAATCACCATTCATTTAGTTACTTTTCGATGGATAAGAAGTAATGAAACGGTGAGTGATTTATAATGAATTAATTATGTTTCCAAAATCTTACTGACATCCGACATAAAATTCGTTCTATTTTATTATATTTCAATCAATTAGCATAAAGCTATGCCGACATAATACTGGCATTTACTAGCATATAACCGACATGAAACTGACAGATAGTAAGTGTTAGTGGTTGGTACTAAGGGTGGTAGATGCCGATATTAAGGGAAACAATGTTTGATTAACTGGATAGTCGATAAATTCTCTAGAGAATTTTATAGTTTGATAGGCTCTCGCAAAAAGGGATATTAGGGGTAGAAGTGAAATTCTCTAGAGAATTTATTGGTTTGTATTAAGGGGAAAATGTGAGAAGCCGTAATATAAGATGTGTTACCCTTCGTGTGGACATTTTAGTGTCAGTAATATGCCAGTTATCTGTCTGTTTTATGTTTGTAACCGAAAGATGGAAATTTCTATAATATGCTGAAAATAAAATAAATGGCTCTAATTTTATGTCGGATGTCGGTTGTTTTCTAAATTTTGCCATAAATTATTTGTTTAATCGAGAAAATAGTAGTATCTTTGCACTCCAAATAACAATTATCATTCATCGAAAGCATGAAAGTTACTATTATCAGAAAGAGAGGGAAGAACGAGACCATTACGCGTCATCCTGTAGAAGATATTGCGCTGTTCATCCAGAAAGGGTGGCGGAAGCATTCTGTCACGGCGTTGAGGGAGATGTATAACCTGATTCTGAAAGAACGTCAGCCTGACGGACAGATCCTGACGAACTGGGCCAGTGGCATCAAACTCGAGCGGCTCTGTTTTGCCCAGGAGTTTGATAAGTATAAGAGTGAGCACAGAATCCTTGGGTATAACGGGCTCGTGGTGGTGGAGGTGAACAACCTGCCGACTTACGAGAAAGCCGTTGAGGTGAGGGATCTGGCGAAGAAGATGCCTGAGACGCTGATGTGTTTCCTGGGGGCATCGGGAAAGAGTGTGAAGATCGTGTGTCGAGGTGAGTTGTATCCTGAGATGAAAACGGATGGGGAGCCTTTAGAGTTGCCAACGAACGACGAAGACATCCAGCAGTTCCACCTTAATCTATATGAGACGGCGCGCAGGGCGTATATGAACCAGTTTGGCTTCGACATTGAATACCTGGAGCCGAGGCTTGACAGGACGGTTTATGTGAGTGCCGACCCTGAGATGGGTTTTAATCCAGGCGCTCGCCCCTTCTATGCCGATACGCTGAAACATGATGTGCCTCAGCCTGTTAGCATCTCCCGCGAGAGTGATATGCTGATGCCTGGGCGCTCCGTGAAGCGTACCTATCGCTTGGAATGGCTCTTCATCATCGACACCACCCTGGGTCATTATTTCGAACTGCCTGACGAGGAGCGTCTGGAGACGTTGCTGATGCAGATCGCCACCCGTTGTCTGAATCAGGGCATTCCCTTAGCCTTTGCTCAGGGGATGACGATGGAGCATCCTGTGTTGAATACCGATAAACTGCTGTTGAAGAAGACCTTTGAGACCGTCTATGCCGTCACTTTGCAGGAGGACTATATGAAGAAGCACAAGATCAAGCCCTTGCAGAGCATCCCCAAGGACACGTTGCAGATGATGAAGACGGAGATCTTCCTGAATGAGAACTTCGAGATGCGCAAGAACCTGATGACGGGTGTGGCCGAATATCGCGAGAAGTATTCTAACGATCAGAATTTCAAGCCGTTGACGGAAGAGGTGCGCAATGATATGACGATGCGCGCCACTGAGTTGGGACTGAAATCATGGGATCGCGACGTGAACCGCTTTATCGACTCCACTCGTATTGAGCAGTATGACCCCGTGAACACCTGGCTTAACAGCCTGCCCCAGTGGAACGGACACGACTATATCAAGGAACTGGCAGCACGCGTGCCCACCTCTCAGCCCCATTGGGAGAAGTATCTGAGGATGTGGCTCATCGGTATGGTGGCTCAGTGGCGCGAGAGTGATAAGCAGTTGACTGGCAATGCGTTGACGCCGTTGCTGATTGGTCGCCAGGGGTGCGGAAAGACGCGTTTCTGCAAGATCATCCTGCCTCCAGAACTGCGCGATTACTACAACGACAAGATCAACTTCAAGAACGAGTTCGACCTGAATATTGCGCTGACGATGTTTGCGATGATCAATATCGACGAGTTTGACAAGACCACTGCCTCGCAGCAGATCGTGCTGAAGTACCTGTTGTCATCCGCAGAGGTGAAGTTCCGTCCGCCCTATGGCAAGACTATCAAGCAGTTCCGCAGATACACCTCGTTCATTGGTACCACGAACCAGCAGAAGCCCTTGGTGGATCCCACTGGTTCGCGTCGCTTCGTCTGCGTGAGCATCTCCAACGACAAGAACATTGATTTCGAGGATAATGTGGAGCATCAGCAACTCTTCGCACAGGCTTTACACCTCCTTAATTCAGGCGAGCGCTACTGGTTGGATAACGAGGAGATCGCCACGCTGATCAAGGAGAACGAACCTTATCAGAAACTGAACGATCTGGTGGAGATGATTGGTGAGACGTTTTCGAAGCCAAAGACTGGTGAAGGCCGATGGTGGAGTCTGACGGAGATTCACGAACTGCTGAAAAACCGCTATGCCAACTATGATCCGAAGACCAGTTTTGAGAAACTTGGCAGGGCCTTGAACAACATGCAGTTTGGTTTCGAGACGAAACGTATCACGACGGGGCATATCTATAGGTTGGTGGAGAGGGAGTAATTCTTTCTTCGAAGAAAGAACCAAAGAAGGTTTTGTTCTTCTTCTTCCTGGGGGATGCCCCCAGACCCCATACTGTCCTTTTCTCTGGCGCAGAGATTTAGAGCCCCTAAAGAGGGGCGGCTTTTATGCAGGGAGGCCCTGCAAGGGATTGTTCTCTTTCTCTGGCGCCTTTAGTTTTGCAGTCGGAAACCTAGAGGACTAGATTTCTTAATTTATCTTAATGCTCGTGAGATAGAAATTTAATTAGGAATGACCTATTCATAGCTTTATACCTGCA
>Ga0310695_10010333_pt1 | contig 13683 bp, 8 predicted proteins | sample RumenRJG_04DNA_FD_203882 | JGI IMG/M metagenome (GOLD analysis project Ga0310695, IMG submission 203882) | Bovine rumen microbial communities from Lethbridge, Alberta, Canada - RJG_04 (v2) (version 2) | ecosystem: Host-associated > Mammals > Digestive system > Stomach > Rumen | place: Canada...
ACACGCAATTCATCTGCTGAACTCTGGGAGCATAAGGATCACGGTTTTGACTGAAGCGGATGCATTTTCAAGAGGAGACGGGAAACCGTCTCCTTTTTTGGGTCTGTCGCAATAGAAGTTTAAACAGTCCTTGTTTTATAAGAGAAATCCGGCCGCCTGGCCGGATTTCACAGACTGCCTTATAGTGTTGGTGAGATATATGAGATTTCAGGAGATAAAAACAAGAAGTTCAAACCAATTTACAAAGGGACGAAAGATATATACGATCATTTTTCTTCGCACAAAAAACTGCCTGCTGCATGTGCAGCAGGCAGTTTTTTGTGCGCAATATTGGGATTAAAGAAGTTAACGCCGCCTTATTTTTTACCTTTTTTCACGGACCGGGTGGGGATTAAACACAGAATGAGTAAAATGATAAAGGCGATCAACCATAAAACACGTCTGAAGATGCTGTGCGACAACTCGGTTCGGTATCGGAAGGTGACAATATTAACTGTCAGAAGCACAGTTTCGATAGCATAGAGGATCAGCGTATAGGGCTGAAGACATTCAAGAAACTTCAGGCCGCATGTGGGATGAAAACCTGCTGAAATCCTTCCCATATGTGAATCATCCGATGTCAGGACGATAAAGGAAGGAAGTCCGAACATAATAGAGAAAATGAAGTTGTTGTAAAAAATACCGCGCCCAAGGGTCGCATACCAGGAGCCGAAAAAGATTTCCAGACCATAGCTCAGGAAGGCGGCTGTGGCCAGACTGCTGATCAAAGCCGTCCAGATGTAAAGAAGCAGCCGTTTTACTGTATGCGCATTGATTGTATTGCCTGCGGCAGCTCTCCAGAGTTTATAGGGTAGATATGCAGCAAGGAAATTGGCGAAGAATCCCAGAATGCTGGTATATCCAAAATCAAACATTCTGTCCTGCAGGAAGTTTCCGATCGCGCAGGCAATTGCAGCTACAGGTCCGAAGAGTATTCCTGCAGTCACAGGGATGAAGTTCTCGGGGCGGATCTCCGTATATCCGTCTGCATATTTCATAACATTGATGGACATGCCCAGCATTGCAAATCCTACTGTCAGTGCAATGAAAACACGGAGCAGCATCCACTTATTGGTGGAAATGGTGTCTCCGGGCTGGTCGACTGCAACGCTGTCCTCGCCTGCATCTGCGGCGGCAGCCATGACAGCACTGCTTTTCTCGCCGGGATTTGAGGCGTCAGCAGCGACCGCATTGCTTTCCACGAAGGCATCCGCTGCGTCAGCAGTGACCGCATTGCTTTCCACGCCGGCATCCGCTGCGTCAGCAGTGACTGTACTGCTCTTAACGGCAGCATCTGCATCAGCTGTTGCAAGCGCAGTGTCCCCCATTTCATCGGAAGATGCATCTTGTGCGCCATTTTTTTGGGCTTTTTTTGCCGAGAGAAAACTGGTTCCTGCAACTATAGCTCCTACGGCAATGATAATTGCGCCCAAAAGAGATCTTGTAGAGAACAGTTCTGCGGCTCCCAGAGTGCTCGGAATCAGGACTGCCAGGACAAGTGTGACTATGGGATCTGCTGCGGCAATGATCGTAACTGTAATCGCATCGCAGTATTTCTCGGAATACATGAGCATGACATAGGCATAGGCTTTTGAGAAAAACGCGATAATAACAATGTAGGAAAATGTCTCCAGTGACCAGTTGATCGTCTTGAAGGAACCGGGATCTCTGACCACCCAGAATACCAGTCCGATCACGGCGGTCACACAGAGCTGCAGCACTGTCAGAAGCAGGGGATCGGCTTCCTTTGTATAATCTGCTGCGAATACCGTATAGAGGGACATCATCAGACAGCTCAGCAGGTTATAGATGATGCCGGAAATATCGCCGCCCTGCATGTGCAGGTGCCCCGAGATTGCTAATCCAAGTATAATGATAGCGATTCCGGCGATATTGTTTCTGCTCGGGAAACGCCTCCGGCAGATCAGAATCAGGGGAACAATCACAATATTCATGGCAGCGATCGCGCTGACAGCTGATGCAGGAAGGCGGTCCAGAGCCATTTTTTCAAAAATTATGTTTCCCGCGATCAGGAAGGCCAGGATCGAACCGTAGAAGAGCGTCTTTTTATCCAGCTTTTTGAAAAGATTCCTGAAGGCAATGGCAAGTCCTAGTCCGGCGATTCCCGACGTGAGCGTCAGATACGCATAAGCCGAAAAAGATGAGGAAAGGTCTTTTATGAAAATATAAGAAGACGACCAGCATAAAGTTATAGAGAAGAGAACAATAATCGTTTCTTTTTTGCTCATGGCAAAACTCCGTTATGAATACTAAACTGACGGTTTCCCATAAACAATGCATCGACGGTTTCTTATAAAAAAATGAGCGACGGTTTCACATAAAACCAGTATTGATAGTTTCCGGATAAAGCACTTCAGTTTTCCTGGAACAGATTTACTTTATGACAAATTGAGGGGGTTCCCTGTAGAATTCTCCTTATTTATACCACATATTTGCACTACTTGGCCTAAATAAATCCATAAAAGTATAAAAGCTGATAGCATTGTTTTCAGATATATCTCTCCCTTTATACTGTACGAGGGCCTTGGTATTTTGTAACAAAACCCCAAAAGCCCTTTATTTTGGTATGCTCCCCATATGGTAGACATTGGAAATATCCAAAATCTATCATATGAGGAGCATATTCATGTCTAACAAGAAGTATAGCAAAGAATTTAAGCTAAAGCTGCTAAAGGAACACGAGGATAATGGAGTGTCCTTTTACCGGCTCGAGAAGGATAATAATATTTCCTTCGGCACCGTGAGGCACTGGTTGGCGGCTTATGAAAGATTTGGAGAAAATGGGCTGGTACGAACCAACAGCATGCTCTGTAAGTATTCCGCTAGTTTCAAACAACAGGTTGTCCAAGAGTATCTGTCTGGCGGTATTTCTACACTGGACCTGGCTCATAAGTATGGAATACGTGCGCCTGAATTGCTGTAAAATACATGATGTGGGAGAATTAAAAATGTGGTATAATATGAGCTTGGAGAGCACGATCCGTTATCTTGCAGGATCCCGCAAAACCAGCTTTACTATTTTTACTCATTAAAGCAGACAATTCATACATATTTGGAAAAGGTCATTGAGAAACTTGTTCACGCGAAAACCGGGAGGCGACGGTGATTGCGTATTGACAGTCTCCTTGTGAAAAATATATAAAAAAGACGAAGGACTTTGCGCTGTCAGGAACAGAACGAAATACCCGCTGACGGGCTTTACATAAAATACGACGCTATGAGAGGTTGCATGCTGCATGGATCATACGAATCAAACCGTTTACAGGGCTATTCTGGATCGGAACCGGAACAGACTCTCCGCGCCGGCGCTGCGCACCTCGGGAGAGGTTGTTTCCTATGGCCGGCTGTTTGAAATGGCGGACAGGGTAGCGGATATCCTCACGACAGCGGGGCTGGCGGAAGGCGGAATGATCATTGCCCAGATTCACGGAACTCCGGAATCGGCCGCCGTTCTCCTTGGGGCCAGCAAGATCGGCGTTTCAGTGATGATGCTCAATGAGCAGACCAGGGAGGAAATTCTGGAGGCGCTGATTGAACAGTTTGATATCCGCTTTATTTTTCTGATGGAAAAGTTCTTCCTGACCATTGCCGATTATTCCTTCATTGATGACGACAAGTATGTCATTGTCCTTCCCAAACAGGTGGAGCGGACCGTTCCCGCGGGGAGCACGCCGGGCGCGGTCTCAAACATCATGAACTGGCTCGCTTTTCTGAATTTTCCAGCGGAAATCACGGCGAAGGCGGTATCCGGTGGACAGTATCCGATGAGTATCTGCTCCACCTCCGGAAGTTCAGGCTACCCCAAGGGCATTGTTCAGACGAATCAAAGCTGCGTGGAGCTGATGCGGCTGTTCGGGCCTTCCGTTTCCGGCTGGACGGAGGAGGATCTGTATGCCTGTGTGTTCCCGTTTTTCCTGACCTCCGGCCAGTCCTTCAACTTGTTCCTGCCCCTGGCCGCGGGCATGTGCGTGATGATTGATCCCGACATGTCCCTGGAAGCCTTCTACGAGGATATTCGGGAATGCGGACCGACGATTATGCTCCTGGTCAAATACAACTGGATCAGGCTGATCCGGCTGGCGGAGGAGCGGGGCATCCGGCCGAATTTATCCAGGCTTCGCAAGGCCTATGTGGTGGGAGCCGATCTGGGCGAGGGGGAGCGGGAAAGCATCAACCGGTTCCTGGCCGCGTGCGGATCTCTGTGCCGGGTAGAAAACCTCTTCGGGCTTTCCGAAACGAATTCCATCCTTGCCCGTGAGGTGGATGGCGCTGCCTTCCGATATTTCCGGCCGCTGGAGGGCATCCGGGTGATGTGCCGGTCGCTGGAAACAGGCGAGCCGTTCGGCGTCGGACAGCGGGGAAAGCTGTATTTCCAGACCCCGTGCCTGATGCGGGGCTATCTGATGGAGCCCCGAAAAACGGAGAAAGCTTTCTTTCGGGATGCCGACGGGAGCATCTGGTTTGACACGGAGGATGTGGGTTATCTGACCGAGGACGGAGGCTTCGTCATTGAAGGAAGGATGAACGATCTGTTCCAGCTCGGCGGTAAAAGCGTCTTTGTGTTTGAAATCCGGAATCTGCTGGAAAAGTGCGATGGGGTCAGAGCCTGCGAGGTTTACTTCAGCCGCAGGCGGGATGAGCTGCGGGCTTACATTGTGCCGGAGGATGAAGGCCTGCTCTCCAGCGAAGGAGAGAAGGAAAAAGAAGCGCGGGAAAAAGCGGTACAGAAACTGGATGAAGCCCTGCGTGCCTCTGGAAAGCTGGCGCTGTATCCCACCAAATACTGCTTTCTGAAGGCGATTCTACTGGCTGACAGCGGAAAGCCCGATATCGGGGCGATGCTTAATCTGGAGGATTATGTGATCCCTCCCATATGAATCACATCCCCGAAAGCGGGGCTTCCAAAGTGAGTATTATTCTTTGCGGAGCGTGAAAGGAGCGGTGGACGATGAGGATTGTTTTTTACACATCATTTTCAAGCGAGCGGATGGCGCCTGGGCATACGACGGAATACCTCCCCACGGCTGCGAACCTGTGGGAGGGGGTCATCAGGGACTGGCCGGAGGATGACATCACCGTGCTCTGCAGCGCCACGGAGATCGATCAGGTCCCCGCGGAATCAGAGCATATTCATTTCAGACCGATTGCCATGGATGACACGATTTCCGGGATCGCCGACGTGATCGAAGCATGCCGGCCCGATATCGCGGTGGCGGTATCCCGAAGTGCCTATCCCTTTGACTGGAACCCCATCAAGGACTCCATGATCGCAGAGGAGCTTGAGCGCAGGGGGATTCCGGCCGTCGCGCATACCACGTTTCTTTCCATCGGCTGTGCGGACAAGTGGCGGTCGAACCTGATGATGCGGGTGGCCGGGCTGCCCGTGCTTAAATCCGTCTATGTGGACATGGGCATGTTCTGGACGGAAAAGACCATGAACGGGGTGGCGGTCAACATCTATCGGGAGTATATCCTGGAGCGCCTGAAGGAGCTGACTTATCCGGTGATCGTGAAGGGAACCTTCGGCACAGGGGCCCGGATGAACAGCTACGACAGCTATGAGGTGCTGAAGGAGTTCCTGATGAACAGCCATCCGGATTCCCCGGACCTCTATATTGAAGAGAAGGCGGACGGGGAAGAGCTGGGCGTGGAAATCTACGGACGGGACGGACGCTATGAAATCGGCCCCTTCCTCTACCTGAACACCGAAAAGAAGGGATACGATTATCTTAAGCAGAATCTGAAGTTCGGCCCGGTCCGGGATGAACGGTATGGACTGGAGGAGGTCCGGAAAAAGCTGCTTTCCTTTGCCAGTCAGGTTCAGCTGTGCGGGGGGATGGAGATTGACCTGATCTACCAGAACGGAACCCTGTATTTCATCGACCTGAACCCGAGGTGGTCCGGGCTTTCCAAGCTGTCCTGCGCCTCCGCAGGGACGGATCCCATGCGGGTTTACGCAAATCTTGGCCATGGGGAAAAGGTTTATCAGGAAGAGTTCAAGCCGGCCATAAGCTTCCGCGTCAAGGTGGACGCCGGCCGGCAGGAGGAAGCGCTCCGGCAGAGCCGGCACGTGCTGGCCATGACGCTGCGCAAGCCCATTCCCCAGGGGGATGAGCCGGGGATCGCCAAGGTAATCTATGGCGGCTTTGATTCCCGGGAGGAGCTGATCGCGGGCCTGAAGAACGACCTGAAGGATTTCCCGGAGGACTATGTGAAAAGCCTGACCGACAAGCTGGAGCACCAGTGGACCTGAAAACGGGAAGCGGAAACGACAGCCGACATGGATTTGGGGGCCCGCGGGGCATAAAAGCCCGGGAGGGCAGAACGTAGGGGCCGGCGTGCCGGCAGGAAAGGAGAAAAAATCATGACGATCTGGGGATTGCTGGGAAATGTGGATCAGGAAATCGAAAAGCGCGGCATGGAATTCTATGACCGGGCGTATGAAACGGGCATTCCGGGCATTGAGCTCCGGCTGATCCTTCTGGATTATCTGGAGATGAATGTGGAGGGCGGCGAAAAGCTGAAAGTATGCTACAAGGGGCAGACCCTGCCGCTTCCCGATTATTACTGGTGCATGATCACGAATACCGATTCCATGATCGTGGAGAAGCTGCTCGCCAGGGCCGGAGTGAAACCGATCCTGGATCTGAATGAATTTGACGCTGCCCGCAGCAAGCTGCTGACCTATGAAAGGCTGGCGGCGGCAGGGGTGCCCTTCCCGAAGACCAAGCTCTTCTTCCGGCACACCGGCCTTCAGGCGATTCAGGCGGAGTTCGGCTTTCCCTTTGTCGTCAAGCCGGACAACGGGTATGCCGGGATCGGCGTCGCGCTGATTGGCAGCGAGGAAGACTATCTGGCCTATGAGAAGACGATGCAGCAGGGCGTTCCCTATATGGCGCAGGAGTATATCTCCACCTCCAGGGGAAGGGACTGCAGGGTTGTGATGATGGGGGATCAGTTCATCTACTCCGTCATCCGTCAGGCGGGCGATCCGGAGGAGTTTCGCTCCAACACGCACCGGGGCGGAAGCTCCACCTTTACCACGCCGGACGAGCGGGCCCTGGAGATCGCGCGGGCCGCGTCCCTCAGCTTTGATCTTCCGGTCCTGGCGGTGGACCTCCTCTATGCCGGGGACGGGTATAAGGTCGCGGAAGTCAACGCCTTCCCGGGCGTCCCGGGCAAGTTCCGGGGCCGGATGCTGCAGGGGGTTCTCGCCTATTTCAAAAAAAAGACTGAGCAGCAGGTAAAATAGTATGGTTGCATTTCTGTGGAAGTATCTGAAGAAAAGCCTTCCGATGCTGATCGCCAATACCGTGCTGATCGCCCTGCAGACCTATCTGCTGGTCATCGTCCTGATGGGCCAGATGAGGGATATCATCAACCGGGGCGTTGAGGCTGGGAACATGGATTACATCCTGGCCAGCGGCAGGCGCATGCTGCTGATCATCCTGGGCATCAGCGTCTGCACCGTCGGGTATTCCTACCTGAGCGCGGCGCTGACGGCGAACACCGTCGGGGATATCCGGGCGGAGCTGAGTGAACGGATTCTCCGGCTCTCGCTGAATGATTTTAGCCGCTTCGGTGGGGGAAGCCTTCGCTCCCGGGTCACCTCGGACACCATTTCCATCCAGCTGCTGCTGATCAATCTGCTTCGCTTCGGCTGCACCATTCCGGTGGTGCTGATCTGCATGCTGGTTGTCATCGCCCGCATCAGCTTCCGGCTGTTTCTCCCGCTGACGGCGGCCTTTATCCTGGTCTGCGTGTTCCTGTTCTGGTTCGGAAACCGGGCAAGATCCCGCTACCAGGCGCTCAGCGAGACGCTGGATGAGATGAATCAGAAGGTGGGCGAAAACCTTCAGGGCGTCCGCACCATCCGCGCCTTCCGCCGCCAGCAGACGGAGGCAGACAGCCTCCTGACCCTGAATGAAAAAGGGAAAGCGCAGGCAATCAGCGCGAGCATGGCCACACTGTGGCTTTCCCCGGTGTCGCTGCTGGCGATGAACTGGTGCACGGTGCTGATCTATGTTCTGGGAACCAGGGAGATCCGGAATCAGATGATCTCCATGGGCAGTCTGCTGCTGCTCTTCCAGTACATGGGTTATTTTATCAGCTGCCTCTCCATCATTCCGACGCTGGTCAACGCGGTACCCCGGGCTTCCGTAGCCTGCAGGCGGATCCGGGAGGTGCTGAATGTGAAAAATGACGCCGGCGCTGAAGATGCGGACGCGGCCTGCCGGGTGGAGCGCGGGGCGGTTTCCTTCTCTCATCTTTGCTTTGGCTACAACGGCGAGGAGGATGTGCTCAGTGACATCTGCTTCGAAGCCGCGGCCGGTAAAACGACGGCCCTTACCGGCGCCACGGGCAGCGGGAAGACGACGCTGCTCAACCTCCTGGCAGGACTTTACCGGAAGAATTCGGGGCAGATCGAACTGGACGGCAGACCGATCGAACACTTTACGGATGAAAACCTGCGGGCAGGCCTGTCCTATGCCCTGCAGGGCACCCCAGTCTTTCAGGATACGGTGAAGGAGAACATCCTCGCCGGAAGTCCCCTGGACGAGGAGAGGCTGCGGCGCGTGCTTCTGGTTTCCTGCTTTGATGAGGTTCTGGAAGGGCTGCCCGAGGGGCTGGACACGGTGATGGCCTATAACGGAACGAACCTTTCGGGCGGGCAGAAGCAGCGCCTGAACATCGCGCGATGCCTGTATCGGGATGTGCCGGTCTATCTGTTTGACGACAGCTTTTCGGCGCTGGACGCGAACACGGAGAAGAAGGTCCTGGAGGGCATCCGTGCCTTCCTGGCGGGGAGAACCGTGCTGATCGTGGCGCAGAAAATCGCCACGGTGAAGGAGGCGGGCAACATCATCCTTCTGGATAACGGCCGTATTTCTGCCCAGGGAAGGCATGAGGAGCTGATCAAAACAAGCGCGCTTTACCGGAGTATATTGGAAACGCAGGTATACAACGATGAAGATTAAATCTCTGCTGAATAGGATGCGGACCGACCTGAAGAGGCGGGGGGGCGTCATTTTCCTCTCCGCGGTCCTTCTGCTGGTCGGGAATTTCTGCATGGCCAGGGTTCCCGGCATTTCGGGCCGGATCACCGACGGGATTGTCGGCGCAGCCCAAAGCGGGGACTGGGACACCCTGAAGCTCGCGGGGCCGTGCGTCCTGCTGCTGTTGTTCTATCTGTTGGGCAACGGCGCCAGCATCCTGTCGAACATGACGCTGATGCACATTTCCCAGGGGATGATCCTGAAGCTGCGGGAAAGGGCGGAGCGAAAGATCAACCGTCTGAGCATCTCCTGTCTCGACGCACATCCCCAGGGGGATATCCTTTCCAGGATCACCAGCGATATTCAGTCGTTTTCGGGCATGCTGGATTCGACGATTCCGGATCTGTTCAGCCAGTCTGTTCTGCTGCTGGCGATTGCCGCGGGCATGCTGATTACGGATTACCGCCTGGCGGCAATCTATCTGGTCGTGCTTCCGCTGGACTTTTTCCTGGTCCGGATTATTTCCGGAAAAACAAGAAAGCTGTTCGCGATCCAGCGGCAGGCGGACGGAGAACTGAATTCGGCGCTGATGGATATCATGGCCACCCATGCCGCAGTGAAGGTGTACAATTGTGAGGCACAGCGCGGGAAAAAGGTGAACAGGCTGATAAAAAAGAACCGGGACGCCTTTGTTTTCTCCCGCTTCTATTCGGGCTTCCTGATCCCCATCAGCATCTTCATGAACAATCTGGCCTACACGGCGCTTTGCGTGGCCGGAGGCGTGATGCTCCTGAACGGCTCTCTCACCCTGGGCACCTTCCAGGCCTTCCTGCTGTTCGGCAATATGCTGCAGTCCCCGCTGCAGTCCTTCTCCACCTCCATTGTGAATTTCCAGTTCGGACTGGCCGCGGGAGTCCGGGTATACGACTTCCTGGATGAGCCCGAGGAGGCAGAGGAATCCGCCGGAAAAACCTCGTCGGTGCCGGAAGCCGGGAAAACCGCGGGCGCTGTGGCGTTTTCTCACGTATCTTTTTCCTATCATCCGAAACAACCCCTGATGCAGGACGTTTCCTTTACCGTCCGGCCCGGGGAAAAGGTAGCCATTGTCGGCCCTTCCGGTGCGGGAAAGACGACCCTGGTCAACCTGCTGATGCGCTTTTACGACATCAGCGGCGGGCAGATTCTGCTGGATGGCAGGGATACCGCGGAGATGAGCCGGGACGAGGTCAGGGCAAGGTTCTATATGGTGCTTCAGGATTCCTGGATCTTCACGGGCACCATAGCGGAGAACATTGCCTACGGAAAGGAAGGCGCCACGCGGGAGGAAATCGAGCGGGCGGCCCGCTTTACGCACTGTGATTCCTTTATCGCGAAGCTCCCGGAGGGGTATGATACGGTGATCAGCCAGGAGAGCCCGGTGCTTTCCGCCGGCGAGAAACAGCTGCTTTCCATCGCGCGGGTGGCCATCGCAAATCCGGAAATCCTGATCCTGGACGAGGCGACCTCCCAGGTGGACACCCGGACGGAAGTGCTCATCACCCGGGCGATGGATACCATCACTCGGGGACGGACGAGCTTTGTGATCGCGCATCGGCTTTATACCATCCGGAACGCGGACAAGATTCTGTATATGCAGGATGGGGACATCAAAGAGATGGGAACCCACAGGGAACTGATGGCGATGAACGGCCGGTATGCCCGGATGTACCGGAGCATGGCCTGAAACCAAATACGAGGGCAGGGATAAAAACAATGATAAAGAAAGTGATGAATCCGCTGATCTGTCACACCATGAAGCGGAAAGGCTTGCTTTCCGTGCACCATCTGGACGAGGTGTCCAGGCGGGCCGTGGCCACCCAGAAGGACTTGCTCAAGCGGATTCTCGCCGATAATAGCGGGACCGAGTATGGCAGGCTGTATGGTTTCAGCGAGATCAGCAGCATCGACGATTATCGAAAAAAAGTCCCCTTCACCGTCTATGACCATTACGCGCCCTATATCGAGCGGATGATCCGCAACGGAGAAGAAAACCTGCTCACATCTGAGCCCGTCATTCACTATGCCATGACCTCCGGAAGCGTGAATGTGCCCAAGCTGATTCCGGTGACGAGAAAAACGCTGGATCATTATGTTGTTTATGCCGGCAATATGATTTTCGGCGTGCTGAATGAGTTTTACCGGGATACGACCGGAAAAACCTTAGCCAACGGCTTCTGCCTCAACACACTGGAAGCGCCGCCGAAGACGACGCCGAACGGGATCACCAAGGGAGCAATCTCCGGAGCGGTTTTGCGGCCGTATATCAACCTGCTCGGGAACTTCATGACATCCCCGGCAGAGGTTATTTTCCCCACGGAGGAGATGTATCTCCCCTATCTGAAGCTCCTCTTCGCCCTGGCGGAGCCAAACGTGACCTGCATGCTGAGCGCGTTCATGACCGCCCTTGTGGACCTGATGACGATTATGCAGTCAAAGTGGCAAATGCTGTGTGATGACATCGAAAAGGGAACGATCAACAGGGAAGTGGCCATGTCCGAGGCGATGCGGGAAAAGCTTCAGGCGCGGCTGAAGCCGAATCCCAAAAGGGCGGAAGAGCTAAGGCGGGAGTTCGCCCGGGGGTTTGATGAACCCATCATTCCGCGAATCTGGAAAAAATTCCAATGGGTCGCCGCCATCGGAACGGGCGGCTTTGTACAGCATACGATCCGCATGCGGAAGTATACAGGCAAAAACATTCCTTACAGCTTTCTGACCTATGCCGCCTCTGAATGCCTGATGGGTGTGGCGCGGCGAACGGGGGATTCCTCCTATGTCCTGCTGCCGGACGGGGGGGTTTTTGAGTTCATTCCCGTCGACGCGAAGGATGAAAACGAAACCTGCACCATCGATCAGCTGGAGCAGGGCAAGGATTATGAAATCGTCGTGACGAACCTTTCGGGCTTCTACCGATACCGGATGTACGATGTGGTGCGCGTCACGGGCTTCTACAATGAAGCCCCGATGATCGAATTCCTGTATCGGAAAAACCAGATGATTTCCATCGCCGGAGAGAAGACGAACGATGAGGCTATGCGGTGGATGATCGCCAGGTTCCATGAGGATACGGGCATCCTGGTGCGGGACTACAGCGTGTTCGCTGATACGAATCACGAACCCGGCCGCTACGTCATCCTGATCGAACCTGAGGAGGAAATTGACCCCGCGGAGCTGCCCCGATACAGGGAGATTGTAGAAAAGCGACTTGGCGAAGCGAACCCGTCCTTCGGGGAAAAAATCTATCGCGGCATCCTTGGCCGGACCAAACTATGCATACTCCAGCAGGAAACCTATATGCTCTATCGGGATACCCTTGTTTATCGGGGGGTCTCCCAGAACCAGATCAAGCCCGTCCGGATCATTGACACGCCGATGAAGGAAAAGTTCTTCTTCGGGCTGCTTGATCATGAAACGGAATAAACCTCGCTTCCCTGTAAAGGAACATAAAGGCTCTAAAATTCTGGTCTTTCCACATTTCACGAAAACCATTTCTTTTAAGTAAAACGGATCTTGTGCCTGCAAGGTGGCCGCTGGTGTAACGCATCTGCGGCCGCCGGCCGGCACAGAATGCAGTCGGGTATGGACCCGGCTGTTTTTATACCATTTTCATGCCGTGCATATGAAGGAGAAAGGGGTGCCTCAGTTATTGATTTACAATTAAAACTGACCCAGGTTTTACGAGGAAAATTGACCCACCTTAGTGGCGGGGGTGTAAGTAAGTAAAGCCTGGTCCTGATACACTGTACCTTGAAAATTTAACACTCTGAATTGACCCACCCAATCCTGTAAAGTACAATCCTCTCCGTGTGCAATCAGTCACGGAGAGGAGGCGAAAGAAGGTGTACGGATTGCAAGATTGGGCAGCTGTCCAACGGGTCTATAAGCAGACCCATTCTAAACGTGAAACCGCGAAGATCCTGAAAATCTCACGCAATACAGTGAAAAAGCTGCTGGAGCTGAAGGAAGAACCAACCTATAAGCGTACGGTATATAAGTCCTGTCTGGATGAGTATAAAGAGCTCATAATCGAATGGAGATGTGAACCTTACGAATTCAACGGCACAAGGATCTTTAAGGAGCTGAAGGATAAAGGCTATACCGGAAGCATCGGCCCTGTTTACAGGTTCCTGCAGAGGGTGGATGAAGATGTGGGCCTGATCAGTTCAAAGGCTACAGTCCGGATCGAAACACCACCGGGTGACCAGGCACAGTTCGACTGGTCCGAATACTCCATGGTAGTAGGAGGAAGGGAACGGAAAGTGTATTGTTTCGCGATGATCCTGGCAGCGTCCCGGAAAAAAGCTGTCTGCTTTTCGCTGAAGGTGGATGCCGCGGCGATCTATGAAGCGATACAGGAGCTGTATGACGATCTGGGCGGCGTAACGCTGGAACTGCTGATCGATAATCCGAAGTCTCTGGTTATTGAGAACAATCCTAAGAGCGAGGACGAGATCCGCTATAATCCACAGGCGCTGATGGTGGCCAAACATCTCGGGACGGAACTGAACGCATGTCCCTGCTACTGGCCCCGTAAAAAAGGCAAGATAGAATCACCGTTCAAGTACATCGAAGAGCAGTTCGTAAAGGGTAA
>Ga0310695_10010334_pt1 | contig 13683 bp, 11 predicted proteins | sample RumenRJG_04DNA_FD_203882 | JGI IMG/M metagenome (GOLD analysis project Ga0310695, IMG submission 203882) | Bovine rumen microbial communities from Lethbridge, Alberta, Canada - RJG_04 (v2) (version 2) | ecosystem: Host-associated > Mammals > Digestive system > Stomach > Rumen | place: Canada...
TCAAGGAAGAGAAGAACATCGACCGCCCGGTGATGATGGGCGTGCTCAAGGACGTGTTCCTGACCCAGATTGCCAAGACCTACGGATCCGCCGACAATTTCGACGTCATCGTCAATGTCGACAAGGGAACCTGCGAAATCTACCAGAACTTCGAGATTGTCGAGGAGGTGGAGAATCCTGCAGCGGAGATGACTCTCGAAGAGGTCCGCAAGGACAGCGGGGACGACGACTACGAGATCGGCGACACCTACGCCAAGAAGCTCCCGCTTTCCGCGTTCGGCCGCCGCGGCATCCTGAACATCCGTCAGAACCTTCAGGGCCGCATCATGGATATCGAGAAGGCGAATGTCTACAAGAAGTACTCCGAGAAGGTAGGCGAGGTGTTCACCGGCGAAATCTATCAGACCTGGTCCCGCGAGGTCCTGCTTCTCGACGAAGACGGCAACGAGCTGCACATCCCCAAGGAGGAGCAGATCCCCGGAGAGCGTTTCAAGAAGAACGATACCGTACGCGCCCTTATCAAGAAGGTGGAGATGCGCAACAATACCACTCCCTACATCACCCTTTCCCGCGTCGATCCCGACTTCCTCGCACGCCTCTTCGAAATGGAGGTTCCCGAGATTGCAGACGGCCTCATCACAATCAAGAAGGTGGTCCGCGTGCCCGGCGAGCGTGCCAAGGTCGCGGTTGAATCCTACGATGAGCGCATCGATCCTATCGGAGCCTGCATCGGCGTCAAGGGCGGCCGCGTGATCGGCATCGTCCGCGAACTCCGCAACGAGAACATCGACGTTCTCCAGTGGTCCTCCAATCCCAAGCTCCTCATCCAGCGCGCCCTCACTCCCGCACGTGTCAGCTCCATCGACATGGGCGAGACTCCCGAAGACAAGGTGAAGGTCTACATGCTTCCCGAGGAAGTGCAGAAGGGTATCGGCCGCGGCGGTGTCAACGTGCAGCTGGCCGGCATGCTGGTAGGCCGCGAGATCGAAGTATGGCGCGAAACTCCCAAGGGAGAGGTCGCAAATGAAGAGGAAGACGACGTCGCACTTGAGGAATTCACCAATCCCGAATATGGCCGTACCATCGACGGATGGGTTATCGACAAACTCAAGAGCATCGGCTGCGACACAGCCCGCAGCGTGCTCGCTATCGATCCCGAAGACCTTGCAAAGCGTGCAGACCTTGACATGGAGACCGTCGAGGATGTCCGCAGCATTCTCTCCGCAGAATTCGAAGACTAATTTTAGAAAAAAGGGGTTAATATATGGCAGAAATCAGACTCAACAAGATAATGCGGCAGTTCAATATCGGACTGCAGGACCTTGTGGACTTCCTCAAGGCCCAGGGGGCGGACGTGGAGGAGGATAATCCTAACGCAAAATTCTCCGATGAATATCTCCCTGCTATCCAGAAGCAGTTCGGGGCCGACCTGAAGGCTGCGGAGGAGGCGAATGAAAGGGCGATAAAGATGTCGGATATCCTGGAGAATTCCGGGAAGAAGAAGGAGGAGCAGGCCGAGGAGGAGGATGAGGAGCGCGTGATCGTGCGTACCAACACGCTCGCGCACAAGAAGAGCGAGCCCAAGGCAGAGCCCGAACCTGAGCCTGTGCCCGAACCCGAGCCTGAACCCGTACCGGAACCGGAGCCTGAGCCGGAACCCGAACCCGTCGCAGAGCCTGAACCCGCTCCCGCACCTGAGCTCGAGCCGGAACCCGAGCCCGTTTCCGAGCCCGAGCCGGAACCCGAACCGGAACCTGAACCCGAACCCGTCGCCGAGCCTGAGCCCGAACCGGAACCTGAACCGGAGCCCGCTCCCGCACCGGAGAAACCCGCTCCTGCCGTTGCTGAAAAGACCCCTGCAGCAGCTAAGGAAGAAGGTTTCAAGGTGGTAGGCAAGATAGATCTTTCCCAGTTCGACAGAAAGCCTGCCAAGAAGCGTGAGCGCATTGCGAAGGGTACCCAGAAAGTGGATGTCGCCAAGGCCGGCGCCAATATCGAGCGCAGCCCCAAGAAGGACAAGAATGCATCCCAGCAGCAGGGAAGCGGCAAGGGCCGCAAGCGCGACCGCTTCAAACCCGCCATGACCGAGGCGGAACTGGAAGAGATGCAGAAGGAGATCCAGAAGCAGGTCAAGGAGACATACGCCAAGATGAACGAGGGCAAGAAGAACAACTTCGGCGCGAAGTACCGCAAGGAGAAGCGCGAACTTGCCGCTCAGCGCACCCAGGAAGAGCTCGAACAGCAGTCCGCCGACAAGAAGGTGCTGAAAGTCACCGAGTTCGTGACGGTCAACGACCTTGCCACCCTGATGAACAACACCCCTGTGAACAATGTCATCGGAGCATGCATGAGCCTGGGCCTGATGGTGTCCATCAACCAGCGCCTTGACGCTGAAGCCCTGGTGCTCGTGGCCGAGGAATTCGGCTACAAGGTGGAATTCGTAGGTGCCGAACTGACCAACGAAATCGAGTCCGCCGAAGAGGCCGACAAGGAAGAGGATCTCGTGCCCCGTCCTCCGGTAATTACCGTCATGGGCCACGTCGACCACGGCAAGACCTCGTTGCTCGACTATATCCGCAAGACGAACGTCATCGCCGGCGAGGCGGGCGGCATCACCCAGCACATCGGTGCGTACAACGTGCGCCTCGAAGACGGCCGCCGCATCACCTTCCTCGATACCCCGGGCCACGAAGCCTTCACGGCAATGCGTGCCCGCGGCGCCCAGATGACCGACCTTGCCATCATCATCATCGCAGCCGACGACGCCGTGATGCCGCAGACCGTTGAGGCCATCAATCACGCGCAGGCGGCAGGCGTTCCCATGGTGTTCGCAATCAACAAGATAGACAAGCCCGGCGCATCCGCCGACAAGATCTACCAGCAGCTTTCCCAGATGAACATCCTCACCGAGGCCTGGGGCGGCAAGTACCAGTGCCAGGAGATATCCGCGAAGCACGGTCTCAATGTCGACAAACTCCTCGAGAAGGTGCTCCTGGAGGCCGACATGCTCAACCTCAGGGCCAATCCCAAGCGTCTGGCGCAGGGAGCCGTCATCGAGTCTTCACTCGACAAGGGCCGCGGCTATCTCGCCACCATCCTCGTGCAGAACGGAACCCTTCATCAGGGCGACATCATCCTCAGCGGAAGCTACTACGGCCGCGTGAAGAGCATGTTCAACGAGCGCGGACAGCGCGTGATGGAGGCAGGTCCCTCCACTCCCGTGTCGGTTCTCGGCCTGAACGGAGCTCCGGCCGCCGGCGAGAAATTCAACGTGCTCACCGACGAAAAGGAGGCCAAGAGCATCGCCGCCAAGCGCGAGCAGCTCATCCGCATCCAGGGCATCAAGACCCAGAAGCACATGACCCTCGAAGAGATCGGCCGCCGCATCAGCATCGGCAACTTCAAGGAACTCAACATCATCGTCAAGGGCGACGTGGACGGTTCCGTGGAGGCCCTCTCCGACTCCCTCATCAAGCTCAGCACCGAGCAGATACGCGTGAATGTCATCCACAAGGCTGTGGGTGCCATCTCCGAGAGCGATATCCTGCTCGCCGAGGCATCCGACGCAGTCATCATCGGATTCCAGGTGCGCCCGACGGTGGAGGCCCGCAAGGCGGCCGAGAAGGAAGGCATCGAAATCCGCCTCTACTCCGTCATCTACGACGCCATCAACGAAGTCAAGGACGGTATGGAGGGCATGCTCGAGCCTGAGAAGAAGGAAGAAGTCATCGCAACCGCCGAAATCAAGCAGACCTTCCACATCAGCAAGGTCGGCACCATCGCCGGCTGTATCATGCGCGAAGGCAAGATGGTTCCCAGGGCGCAGGTCCGCCTCATCCGCGACGGCATCGTGGTCTACACCGGCGAACTCGGTTCGCTGAAGATAGGCAAGGACGACGTCAAGGAGGTTGCCGCCGGCAAGGAGTGCGGTATGAGCATCGCCGGATTCAACGACATCAAGGAAGGCGACTTCATCGAAGCCTTCAAGATCGTGGAAATCAAGAGGACATTGTAAAACGCCCCCTTCATGGCAGACGAAAAGATAATATTCTCGATGAACGGGGTGGGCAAGGTCCTGCCTCACAACAACAAGGTTATCCTCAAAGATATCTACCTCTCGTTCTTCTACGGGGCGAAGATAGGTATCATCGGCCTTAACGGTTCGGGGAAGTCCACCCTCCTCAAGATTATCGCAGGAGTGGAGAAGGGCTACCGCGGCGAGGTGGTGTGGGCCCCGGGCTACAGTGTCGGCTATCTCGAGCAGGAGCCGCAGATGGATCCCGAAAAAACCGTCATCGAAGTGGTGCAGGAAGGTGTACAGGAGGTGATGGACCTGCTTTCCGAATACAACGAAATCAGCCTGAAGTTCATGGAACCGATGGATGATGACCGGATGTCCGCGCTGATTGAGCGCCAGGGCGAGCTGACAGAACTGATAGAGCATCACAACGGCTGGGAGATTGATTCCAAGCTCGAGAGGGCTATGGATGCCCTGCAGTGCCCTCCCGCCGATGCGCTGGTGAAGAATCTCTCCGGAGGAGAACGCCGTCGCGTGGCTCTCTGCCGCCTGCTGTTGCAGGAGCCCGACGTGCTGCTGCTCGACGAGCCTACCAACCACCTCGATACCGAGAGTATCCAGTGGCTCGAGGCCCATCTGCAGCAATACAAGGGCACGGTCATCGCCGTCACACACGACCGCTACTTCCTCGACAACGTCGCAGGATGGATCCTGGAACTCGACCGCGGCGAGGGCATTCCCTGGAAGGGGAACTATTCCTCATGGCTGGAGCAGAAGACCCAGCGCCTGGCGATGGAAGAGAAGCAGGAAAGCAAGCGCCGCAAGACCTTGGAACACGAACTCGAGTGGGCCAGGATGGCTCCCAAGGCACGCCACGCCAAGAGCAAGGCCCGTCTGGGCGCATACGAGAAACTGGCTTCCGCCGATGCCAGGGAGAAGGAGCAGAACCTCGAGATATACATCCCCAACGGCCCCAGGCTCGGCAATAAGGTAATCGAGTTCAGCGGCGTGAGCAAGGCCTACGGCGACAAACTCCTGTTCGAGAACCTGAGCTTCAGCCTGCCGCCCGCCGGCATAGTGGGCGTGATCGGCCCGAACGGTGCGGGAAAGACGACTCTCTTCCGCCTGATCATGGGGCTGGAAAAGGCCGACAAGGGAAATATAGAGATAGGGGAGACGGTGAAGATTTCGTACGTCGACCAGCAGCATAAGAGCATAGATCCCGACAAGACCGTGTTCGAAACCATCGCCGGCAACTCCGAGTGGGTGCGCATCGGCAACCGCGATTTCAACGCCCGTTCCTGGGTGTCACGTTTCAATTTTTCGGGTGCCGACCAGGAAAAGCTCTGCGGAGTGCTCTCCGGCGGTGAGAGAAACCGTCTGCATCTGGCGTTGACTCTCAAGGATGAGGGCAACGTGCTTCTGCTCGACGAGCCGACCAACGATGTGGACGTGAACACCATCCGTGCCCTGGAGGAAGGTCTTGAGAATTTCGCCGGCTGCGCCGTGGTAATCTCCCACGACCGCTGGTTCCTCGACCGTATTGCCACGCACATCCTCGCCTTCGAGGGCGACAGCAGCGTGTATTTCTTTGAGGGCAGTTACTCCGAATACGAGGAAAACCGCAAGGCCCGCCTCGGTGATACCGAACCCAAACGCTTCAAATACAAGAAGTTGATGGAGTAGAGGCGGCTGCCTCCAGTTTTGCGATGAATTCCTTCGGCGTGTATATCGGAATGTCGGTGTATGCGCCGAAGTGTTTTTTGTCTCTGGTTATAATTACATCGCAATTCCCGTCATCTGCACAGAAAATCTGCAATGCGTCTTCGAAATCCGGGCAGTCGGACTTGAGTGCATTATAGTAACACATATCACTCATTGGTAATGTATTTACCGAGTGGAAAAGCTCTTTCATACATTTGACTGATTCTTCTTTTCCGACCCGTTTCCGGAGGGAATATGCTGTGTTTGCTACGGACAGAATGGAAATGTATACCCTTATCTGCTGGTCTTTCCTTGCCAGATCGACAATCTGTGCCGCTTCAATTTGCCCGCCCCTGTCTGGAAAGTACAGATCAAGTATTACGTTTGTGTCAATAAATATTTTCATTTCCCAAAGATGTAAGCCAGTCTGTCGTCTTCCTTCAATTCCTCATCGGTAAAGCTCTTGTAGTTCCTTGTGAGAGCTCTGGTTTCAGGTGAAATGTCCCTGATGGTGGCTGCTCCCGGCCACTGCAAGTCGGCAGGAGTAGCCTTGGTCAGAATATCTTCTACAAAAGCGTTGAGGCTCTGACCTTTTGCCTTAGCCTTGCGCTTGAGCCTGCTCAGCAGGTTCGCATCGAGGCGGAATGCCGTCTGTATTTTTCTTGAATTTGTCTGCATAATATCCAGTCTTTTCCACAAATATAGAAAATATATAACAAAATGCAAAAGTGTTATACGAATGGAGGCGGATGTATGCAAAAAGCCCGTTTCTGCATACGAAACGGGCTTTTTTATGGGAGTTGTATGCAAAACGGCGCTTTTTGCATACCGATTGGTTGAAGTACCAGGATTCGAACCTGGACTGGCAGAACCAAAATCTGTAGTGCTACCGTTACACCATACTTCAATTCCGGGTTGCAAAGATAAGAAAATTATCTTTTAGATTTCAAGTAATCGCGAACAAGAGACCCACATTCCTCGGCAAGGATGCCGGACAGGACTTCCGTGCGCGGATGCAGAAGGGAAGGGGAGTAGAGGCTGTAGCCGCGGCGCGGATCCGGTGCGGCATACACTATGCGGCTGATCTGGCTCCAGTTGAGGGCCGCCGCACACATGGGACACGGCTCGACTGTGACATATAAAGTGCAGTCCTGCAGATACTTGCCCCCGAGGGCCTCGGTCGCCGCCGTTATCGCAATCATTTCTGCATGGGCCGTAGCGTCGTGCAGGCGCTCCACCATATTGTGCCCCTTTCCGATTATACGCCCTTTGCAGACAATCACCGCCCCTATGGGAATCTCCTCCTCCAAAGCCGCCGCCTTCGCCTCGGCAAGAGCCTCGCGCATGAATTTTTCGTCCTGTTCCATATTGCAGGCAATTTAGCAAGATTTCTTTGAAACTTCCGAAAAAAGTTTCAAATTTGTAGTACGTTATGAAACTTTTTCTGATTGACGGCCACGCCCTCATCTTCAAGATGTATTATGCCTTTCTGGGCAGGCCGATGATAAACGCCAAGGGGGTGGACACTTCCATCCTTTTCGGCTTTACGAAGTATCTGCTGGAACTCATCCGGCGGGAGCAGCCGACGCACATCGCGGTGGGCTTCGACCCTCCCGGAGGCACTTTCCGCAACCAACTGTATCCGGAGTACAAGGCCAACCGCGGCGAAACTCCCCAGCTGGTGATCGACGCCCTGCAGCCCCTGACGGAGATTGTGCAGTCGCTGAACATTCCGGTGTTGATGATCCCCGGCTTCGAGGCCGACGACGTGCTCGGATCGATGGCCAAGCGCAGCGCCCGCGAGGGTTTCGATGTGTATATGGTGACTCCGGACAAGGATTACGGGCAGCTGCTGGAAGAGCACATCTTCCAGGTGAAACCCGGCAAGAAAGGCGGCGACGACGAGCTTTTCGACATCCCCCGCCTGCGCGAGAAATATGGTATCGAGCGCCCGGAGCAGATAATCGACATGCTCGCCATCTGCGGCGACGCATCCGACAACGTGCCCGGAGTCAAGGGTGTGGGAGAAGTGGGCGCCAGCAAGCTGCTTGCGAAGTACGGCACCCTGGAAAGCATCTATGAGCATCTCGGCGAACTGACCGCCCGTCAGCAGGAGCTCTTCCGCGCGGCGCAGGACCACATCGCCCTCAGCAAGGTTCTTGTGACCATCAAGACGGACATTCCCATCGGCACAGCCGCCGACGAGATGGCCCTCCGCCCCGCCAGCCCCCACGCAGTTGAGCTTTTCAACCTCTATGGTTTCAATTCGCTGAAACGTTATCTAAATGTTGATCCTGCGAACTCTTTTTCATCTCCTGGAATGCCTTTGAATGCTGTCGTGTCAGAACAAGCAGCGCCGGGAACTGCCTCGCAGGACCTACGCCACCCTCGGCTTAGAGGGAGGGGCCCATCGTCAGATGGGAGGGGTCCTGCGGAGCAGGACGGTCAGCGAGGTAGTATCCCGGGCGCTGCGATTCCTGCCGCCGACCTGGCCTTCCTGCTGGACGGCGACAGAATCTGGCTTGCAGATGCGGAAGGCACCCGCAGCGGCAGTCCGGAGGAATTCAAAACCCTTCTTGAAGACCCGCGGAAGAGCAAGGCCGGCTTCGGCATAAAGGCCCAGATGAACGCCCTCGCAAAGCGGGGCATAGAGCTCCGGGGGAAGCTGATGGACATCGAACTGATGCACTATCTGATCAACCCCGAAAGCGACCATCGTCTGGTATCCCTCGCCCAAACCTATCTGGACGTCACCCTCGACGAAGCCGGCAGCAGCGATGCCGGCCTGCTCTTCGCCGACGATTCGGAAAATGACCGCAGCGCCGATGCCGACGCTATATTCAAACTCTCCCCGATTCTCTCTTCCGAACTCGCAAGAAACGGTATCACAGGCCTTTACGACGACATAGAGGAGCCACTGATGAAGGTCCTCTCCCAGATGGAACTCACCGGAGTGAAGGTGGACCTGGAGTCTCTCAAGGACTTCGCGAACACCCTCCGGAAACAAATGAACGAGCGCGAGGCCGAAATCCGGGAATACGCACAGTCTCCTGGCCTGAACGTCAGCTCCCCGAAGCAGATGGGAGAGGTGATCTTCGAGAAGTTGAAACTCGACCCCAAGGCGAAGAAGACCGCCCGCGGTGCCTGGCCGACGGATGAGGAGACCCTGGCGGAACTTTCCGACAGGCATCCGATTATCGACGCCCTGCTCGACTACCGCGGCCTGCGCAAACTTCTCTCGACCTACATCGAGCCCTTCGCACAGTACATATCTCCCTCCGACGGGCGGGTGCATACCACTTTCAATCAGGCACTTACCTCTACCGGGCGGCTCTCCAGCAGCAATCCCAACCTGCAGAATATCCCCATCCGCACGGAGCAGGGGAGGGAGATACGCAAGGCCTTCGTGCCTGGCGAACCCGGTTGGGTGATGATGTCGGCCGACTATTCCCAGATCGAGCTCCGGGTGATGGCCCATCTCTGCGGAGACGAGCATCTGCGTCAGGCCTTCCGCGACGGGCTTGACATCCACGCCGCCACCGCCGCCAAGATTTTCGGCGTTCCGGTGGAGGAGGTCAGCGCCGACCAGCGCCGTATGGCGAAGACCGCCAACTTCGGAATCATGTACGGGATTTCGTCTTTCGGGCTTGCCCAGAGGCTGAAATGCCCGCGCACAGAGGCCAAAAAACTCATCAACGACTACTTCGCGTCCTTCCCTTCGATCCGCGCCTTCATCGACGGCACGCTTGCGAAGGCCCGCGAAACCCTCTATACCGAAACGATGCTCGGGCGCCGGCGCTACATCCCCGACATCAATTCCAACAATGCGAACATCCGTTCCAACGCGGAACGCAATGCGGTGAACGCCCCTATCCAGGGCACGGCGGCAGATATCATCAAGCTCGCCATGATACGCGTTTCCGAGCGCCTGCGGAAGGAGGGCCTGAAGTCCCGGATGGTTCTGCAGATTCACGACGAACTTCTGCTGGAAGTGCCCGAGGCCGAGATAGATGCGGCCAGGGCGGTCCTTACGGAAGAGATGCAAGGTGTAATGGAACTCAGTGTTCCGCTGACAGTTGAATGTAACTATGGCAAAACCTGGCTCGAGGCCCACTAGCGAACTTATCCGCCTGGCAATCATAGGAGACGGTGCCGCGTTCACCGAGCTCTGGGACACGCACATCGGGTCTTTGCGGACCTACATCAAAAGCCGGATGAAGAATCTGGACGACTTTTACGTGGATGACATCTGCTCGCGGAGCTTCGAAAAGGCATTCCGTCAGATACGCAGCTACGACCCTTCCAAGAGCCAGTTCTCGACATGGCTCACCAATATCGCCCACAATACCGCCCTGGATACCGTGCTGCAGGAGAACAGGTCCCACAAGCATCTGGTGTCCATAGACCAGAGCGCCTCCGCGGGTGCTGCGGCGAGTTCCATCGGCAGTGGCGACTACACCCCCCTCGAATCCATCATCCGGGACGAGGACCAGGTGCAGACCGAGAGATACATAGAAGGCCTGCCCGAACTCTACCGGCGCATCGCCTGCATGCGTCTGGTGGACGGGCTGCAGTACAACGAGATAGCCGAAGAAACCGGCATCCCGCTCAATACGGTGCGCACCCGCATCCGCAGGGCCAAGGAACAGATAGACAAAATGAAATCAGAAGAGATTATATGACCACAAACAAGACATTCAAGTATTGGCAGTGGCGGACCATCATAGTATCGATGGTCGTCTATGCCATTTACTATTTTGTAAGGAAAAACTTCTCCATCGCCATGCCCGGCCTTACGGCGGAGTACGGCATCTCAAACACCAGTTTCGGCGTCGTGATAGCAATAGGCTCGCTGATCTACGGCCTGAGCCGTTTCCTGAACGGATTCGTGGTGGAGAGAGTGAGTCCCAAGGTATTCATGGGCATAGGGCTCATCCTTTGCGCCGCGGCCAACCTCTGCTTCGGCTTCGGAGTCGATCTGAGTTACTGGATTACAGGGGTTCACGAGGGCCCTCAGTTCGTTAACACCCTCGTCCTCGTGATGGGCATAACCATAGTGCTGAACCAGTATTTCCAGGGGATGGGATTCCCTCCCTGCGCGCGTATGCTTCCGCAGTGGATAGCCCCGGGCGAACTCGCCACTAAGATGAGCATCTGGAATACCTCCCACTCCATCGGAGCTTTCTGCGCCGTGGTGGTCTGCGGACTTCTGATGACCAATCTGGGAGCCGACATGTCCGGAGACAGCAGCGTAGTCGCCCGCATCACTTCCAACCTTGCTGCCAGCATCAAGGGCTGGGACGGCCTTTCCGCCGCCGACCAGAGTTCCCGGGTAATGTCCTACGCCGCTCATTACGGAGCCTGGCGCTGGTGCTTCATCGTGCCGGCGATAGTGGCTGTCGGAGGCGCGATCCTCTGCTTCATGGGCCTGAAGGATACTCCCCAGAGCGTAGGCCTCCCCGAAATAGCTGAAACCCATACCGGCAAGGAGGCTACCGAGGGCAAGAAAGGCGCTCACGGTGCGTTCCTCCGCCACATGGTGTTCTTCAACAAGTGGGTGGTGCTCTATGCGGTCGCCAACATCTTCGTGTACGTTCTCCGCATGGGCGTTCTCGACTGGGGGCCCAAGTTCCTCACCGAGGACCGTGGGATGAACATCCAGGGAGCCGCCTGGTCGGTGGCTGTCTTCGAGCTCACCGCCATATTCGGCACCATCTTCGCCGGATGGGCTACCGATGCCATCTTCAAGGGCCGCGCACACCGCATGTGCCTCTTCTCGATGATAGGATCCGTCATTTTCCTCGGACTCTTCGCCCTGGTAGAGATGCCCGTCGTGCTCTCCACCGTCGTGCTGGCTCTCGCCGGATTCTGCATCTACGGCCCTCAGGCCCTGATAGGCATCGGCGCCGCCAACCAGGCTACCAAGGAGGCTTCCGCCACCGCAAATGGTCTTACCGGCATACTCGGATACGTCGGTTCGGCCCTCTCCGCCCTGGGCGTCGGCCTTATCGCGGATCACCTGGGCTGGCGTGCGGTGTTCATCACCTTCCTCTGCGTAGGTGTGATCGGCGCCATAATCTTCCTTCTCATGTGGACCGCTCCCCGCGACGGATATGAGCGCTCCCGGAAATTCACCGGAAACTTCGCGAAGAATGACTGAAGAACTTAAATCCAAACTGCTCAAGATCAAGCATGTAGCCCTCGACATGGACGGCACTATCTACTTGAGCAACACCATATTCCCCTTCACCCTCGACTTCCTCGACAAACTCGGGAAGATGGGCATAGGCTACTCCTTTCTCACCAACAATCCGACGCGTTCGCTGGAAGATTACCTTGCGAAGCTGACGAAGATGGGAATCAAGGCGGACAAGAAGCAGATGTACTCCACCGTGCCTGCCACCATCGACTTCATCAAGACGAACTATCCTTCTGCAAGGAAGTTGTTCCTGCTTGGTACGCCCTCGATGATCAGCCAGTTCGAGGAGGCGGGATTCGTCAGCACGGCCGATTCGGCCGACGACGTGCCAGATCTGCTGGTGGTCGCCTTCGATCCTACGCTTGTCTACTCCCGCCTGTGCCGCGCCAGCTGGTGGGCCCAGCAGGGGATTCCCTACATCGCGACTAATCCCGATCGCGTGTGTCCTACCGATCAGCCGACCGTGCTGGTGGACTGCGGTTCGCTTTGCGCGTGCATCGAATATGCCACCGGGCGCAAGCCGGATACCGTCATAGGCAAGCCGGATCCTGCGATGATCGAGGGGATAGAGCATCGCTATGGCCTTGAGGCGGAGGAGATTGCGATGGTGGGAGACAGGATCTACACCGATGTCGAGTGTGCGTACAATGCGGGGGCTTTCGGAGTGCTGGTGCTCAGCGGAGAAACCACGCTCGAGGTCGCCCGGCAGTGGCCTCACGCTCCGTCGCTGATCTGCCGCGACATCGAGGAACTTGGTTGTTTACTTGAAGAGGCTCACGGTCTATGTTGATTCCGTCTGAACAGGATTTCGCGCAGGCGGTGGCTCTCTGGCGCGAGTGGAACGGGCGTATCAACGTCATTTCCCGCAAGGACGAAGACAACATCTTCGCCCATCACATCCTCCATTCCCTCGCCATCGCGCAGTACCTCGAGTTGTTTTACCCTTCCGCTAGCCCCTCCGCGACGGGCAAAGGGCCCGTCAGTGGCCCACAATGGGCCGACTGTACGGGCATTGCCCGTCCGAAGGCCTGCCCTGAGGGGGATTACTCACTCCCTCAGGTCGAAGGATTCGGAGATCAGCACGCATCAGCGTGCACGGCGGAGGGCGTGTCCGAACCTGTTCGGACGGAAAGCCCGGGAGCCGCGGGGTACGTTAGGGGCGGAGCCCCTGACAAGACAGGAACGCCGCAGGCGGTTCCTACGTCCAGGACTTCCATCCTGGACGTAGGAACCGGCGGAGGGTTTCCGGGGATTCCGTTGGCGATGGTGATGCCCTGGGCGAAGTTCACGTTGTGCGATTCGATAGGGAAGAAGGTGAGGGTTGCACAGGCGGTCTCGGACGGCCTCGGGTTGCAGAATGTAGAGTGCGTAAATGCCAGGGTGGAGAGTCTGCCCGGGCAGTGGGACTGGGTTGTGAGCCGTGCGGTCACGAGTCTCGAGAACTTCTATCCCTGGGTGAAAGGGCGTTTCCGCCGGAGCATACTCTACCTCAAGGGAGGCGACATCGACACCGAAATAGCGGTCCTCCGGAAAAAATACCATATTCCGACCGCAAATATCCGCACCTGGAGAATAGATTCCTGGTTAAAAGACGAATATTTTGCAGAAAAATTTGTAATTGAGGTTGGAAAAAACTACCTTCCCGTGTTTGACACTTAGGATTTACTGATTTGCCGATAATAAGAGGCCACAGACCGCTGTATGGGCGATTTGTGGCTTTTTGATTTTTTCTGACTCTGTAATACATAAGCCGAGTTCCGCC
>Ga0310695_10010335_pt1 | contig 13682 bp, 10 predicted proteins | sample RumenRJG_04DNA_FD_203882 | JGI IMG/M metagenome (GOLD analysis project Ga0310695, IMG submission 203882) | Bovine rumen microbial communities from Lethbridge, Alberta, Canada - RJG_04 (v2) (version 2) | ecosystem: Host-associated > Mammals > Digestive system > Stomach > Rumen | place: Canada...
TTGATTAATGATAATACCGAAATGCAATGCATTATTGCTCCAGGAATTAAAGTTGTTCCAAATAGAAAAACAATGCTCGTTGTGCAGCAAGTTTTAAATGAGTGGAATAATATTATTACTGATAAAAAAAATGATGCTTGGAGTAAAAAAGTTCATATTAATACTTATCCAATCAATTTTGATTGGTCTGGAAGAGGCGAATCAACTGTGAGGTTTGTCCAAATATGGCCAGAAGTACAGGTATTAGATAATTCGGGCTATAAATTGAAGTCAAAAACTTATCAGGTTTCTTCTAGAGATAATTTGATTATTGGTTATACGGGCGATCCTGTAGGGACTCCTGTAAATAATATCAAAAGTCAAAAATTGTATTTTTCAAGTACTAATTATTACCCACTTCGTGTGATAACACCTTTGTCAGAGGTTTCTGATGATGGAGAGTTACAATTTGAAATTGTCTTGCCTTATACAGAGGGAGAAAAAGCTTACAACGGAGCTTATGGAGTTCCTGTTATTGTAATGTCCATCGATGAATATAACGACCGGGTAAAAGACCTGTAATTTAAACTGCTTCGCCGTGTCTTTTGGCATGGCGGAGTGTCGGGAAAAGTTGATTTTTATGTGAGGAGAATTAGGTGAAGACAATTACTGATTTTGAAAAAAAATGGGAAGAAGAAGCAAAAAATCTTACATTGTATCATTTTTCAAGCATTGATAGTATTTCAAAAATTTTAGAATCAAATTATTTTTTTGCGACACATATTTCTTTTGAAAATGACAAACGAGAATTTCTAGCTGCGTTTGAAGTTTTAGAAACCGTGCTCAATGAAAGACTTGAAGATGAAAACGAAGAACAGCGCAAAAAAGTGTTGAAAGAAACTCTTAAATGGATAAACAAGTATCTCGATTATCTTAATGAAAACGAAATCACGAAAATGGTTTCTGAAACTGAAAAAATGAAAATATATGGAGTAATAGAAAGCGGAAGTCCGATTTCAAGATATATGTACTGCATAATTTGTTTTTCTGAAGAATCAGATGAAAAATTGCATTGGAATTTTTATGGTAATAGAGGTAAAGGTTGTCGTATTGCTTTTAAGGCGACCGAATTAAAAAAAAGTTTTGAGCTAAATGGTGTAAAAGCTTATCTCTATAAATGTATTTATGACAAAACAGAACAGAAAGATTTTATAAATGCCTTGATTGAAAAAACTTTTGAACAAGAATCCTTATTGCAAAAACCTGAATTGTTTGGAAAAGAATTATTGAATATGTTTCTTCAATATGCTTGCATTATAAAAGATTGGCAAAATGAAAGTGAGTGGAGATTGGTATATAAACAAATTCCATCAGAACTGATGAAGTTACGGCAAAAAAATGTCGCCTATTGTGAAATTCCTATAACAAATCTTAATAGTTGTTGTCAAGAAATTCTTTTAGGGCCAAGAGTAAATGAAAGTGAGGTAAAGTTAAAATTGAATAATGGTTTGGTAAAGAATGATTTGCAAGGAATAATATAAGGAATAATATTTGGAAAGTCGAAAGTAGAAATATAAGTTTTCCTACTTTTGAGACATCTAGTACCTTTGTTGTTAGATGGTCTATCGTAGGGTTTTGTCACAGATCCTTACGCAATTTCCTGTAGAGGGGCGGATATTTCGATTCTTTATTATAGAAGTTTCTATTTGTCAGTAAGTATTCAATAGATTTTCACAAAATAAAATGAATCTATCTTTTTAGTGCAGTTTTTTCAAGATTTTAACAGGCTTTTGTGCTTCAATTTTTTTTATGCTGTAATTCATCCATAAAAAGGACAGAAAAAATTGAAACCTATATTTCGTATCATAAAAAAAACGCCCCCTGCTTTCTGCTGCTCAATCTGTATCATTGAAAAATTGTAGTATATTTTTGAAGATTTTTACAAAATCAAATCCACGGCAAGTACTTACAAAAAACTATTGCTGTGCTTACGCATGAGTATAGCAATACTTACATACAAGCATTGCCGTGCTTACACATAAGCATTGTCGTGCTTACACATAAGCATTGCCGTGCTTACACATAAGCATTGCCGTGCTTACACATAAGCATTGCTGTACTTACATGTAAGCATTGCCGTGCGCAGATAAAAGTATTGCTGTATGTCCCAACTACTTACACTCTATGATACCCCTGCTTTTTATGCTATAATACTCCTCATAAAAAGGACATCCAAAATTGAAAATCATATTTCGTATCATAAAAAAACTGCTCGCTTCGGCCTTCTGCCTGCTCCCTGTAATTTTCCTTGCATCTTGTGGCTCTTCTTCCCCAGTCGTAATCTGGACCGACCGTCCTGAGATTGTTTCTTATGTCGAGTTTTTCAATGTCGCGCAGACAAAGGCCAAGGCTGTCGTCGTTTATAAAGAAAAGCTGGCTTCATCCCTGCCTCCTGCCAAGGACGAGCAGACTCCGGATCTCGTAATCGGCTCCTTTTTGCGTAATTCGCGCATCAAAAAGAATTTTTCTTCCCTTGAGCGTGTTTTCGGCCGCAGCAAAATCAATCCTTCTTCGATTTACGCCCCCCTTCTTGAATACGGCAAAGTCGGCGGCAGTCAGTATCTTCTTCCTGTAAGTTTTAACATTCCCACGATGATTTTTGCCCAGAAGAACCATGATTTGATTGAAGAAAACATGCTGATTGATTCAGACACAATCCGTGACTCGGCAGCCCTTTTCAATCAAAAGTCAGAGCACGAAGTATTCGTAAAGATGGGCTATGCTCCTTCCTGGAACGCCAATTTCCTCTTCCACGTTGCCAAAATGAACGGAATCGAATTCACCGAAAAGGGGAATATTTTTTCCTGGAACACTGATTCCCTAAATTCAACGATTGCCTACATTAAAAACTGGTCGGGCGACAAAAACGGCGGAACTGCGTCTGAGCAGGATTTTTCTTTCAAATATCTTTACGCTCCTGTCCATAAGCTTGTAAATTCCGACAGATGTCTCTTTGCCTACATTAAGAGCGATGATTTTTTCAACATTCCGGGCGAGCAGACTGAAAACATTGCCTTCCACTGGCTGGGAAAAGACGGCAAAATCTTCGTAAACGACGACATGACTTCCCTGGGCCTCTACCGCAAGTCCAGAAATTCAAGGGCGGCCTGTGATTTCATCACATGGTTTTTCTCGGAAGCCACCCAGAAGAATCTGATTGACCGTGCCATGAGGATGAACCTCGACACCCAGACATTCGGAATTTGCAGCGGATTTTCTTCAGTCAAAAGCGTAAACGAAAGGGTTTTCCCTTCTTCATACAAAATCCTTCTTGGCAAGATGCCGGAAGAGTCTTCTCTTGTAGCACCCCTTCCTCTGCCGTCGCGCTGGGAAAGCCTTAAAGAGAGGGTCATTATTCCTTATCTTTCCGAAGCCACCAGCACTGACAACACAAGGGCAATCAAATCCATCGACGAACGAATTGCCGCCTGGAGAAACCAGTTCAACTAGCGTTTTTTTTCTAATCTCTTTTCCTCTAATTCCGATAATCAAAATAGAAAAAAGTTTTGGTGGGAGATTGTGAGGTGAGATTATGGTAAACGGAATTTCATTGAACGCAAGCAATTTTAATTACTCTGGAGTTGTTTCTTCGAGCGGACATGGCAAGCTCTATGTTCCTGTCGCTCAGCAGAATGTTATTTACGCTCACTTTGATCATGTTACTGGAGTGGCCGCAAAGCCGAACCAGCAGGGCGTTTCAATTTCAAAGATTCAGATTCTTAATTCACTTTTGAATCAGCTCATTTCGATGAAGAATCAGCCGAAAATAAATGTTGCTCCGGAAAATATGGATGATTCGCAGCTCGACGCGCTGATTCAGAGCACTCAGTCAAAAATTCAAACAAATATTCAGGTTGCGCAGGCAACCGGCTACGGGCTTGCAGGTGCTGCACCAGAAGCAGGAGCCGTCTTCAGCCTGGACGCTTAAGCCCACAAAAGCCACAGGACGATTGCAGCCGCTGCGGTTGTAATCAGCGTGAAAGTGCCGCCCAGTTTGAGCCATTTTGCAAAGCTCATCGGGTGGCCTTCTTTTTTTACGATACCCATTGCAACGACATTTGCACTGGCACCAAAAGGAGTGAGGTTTCCGCCAAGACATGAGCCGATTAAAAGGGCAAAAAGGAATAGCTCACGGTTGATTCCCATTGATTCAGCCATGTTTCCAGCAACCGGGAGCATTACGATGATGTAAGGAACGTTGTCCACGAAGCCCGAAATGAAAATTGAGACCGCAAGAATCAAAATGAAGCCCGCGAATTTGCTTCCGCCTGTGATTCGGGCAAGGAAATCCGCAAAGTCTTTGAGCAAGCCTGTCTCGCTGATTGCTCCGACCACGACGAAAATTCCAATCAAAAATGCGATTGTCTCCCAGTCAAGGCCCTTGATAAGTTCCCAGGTTTCGCTTCCGCTCTTTTTCTGAGAGAAAATGTACCAGAGGACGCCCAAAGCTCCCAAGACCATGACGAATCCGCCTGAAAGGAAGGAAATTTCATTTGGAATGAAAGAAATTGCCGCCAGACCGAAAATCAGACTGAGCAAAAGAAGGGCAGGAACTACAGAGATTATCGGTTCTCCGTCAACCTCAGTTTTTTCCTTGAGGCGGGCAAAGACTGCGTAAAAGAAAAGACAGCCGGCCAGCAAGCCTGTCTGCACGACGAAGAAAATCGAGAGGCGGCCTGAGTGAACGAAAAAGTCATTGAAAGTGTAGCCTGCATAGCTTGCAAAAATCATGCTAGGCGGGTCACCGACGAGGGTTGCGGTTCCTTCAAGATTTGACATTACGGCAAGACCAACCATGAACATGGTCGGATTCATCTTGAGTTTTTTACAGAGGGAAAGGGCGATCGGAGCCATTACGAGCACGGTCGCAACATTCTCAACGAAAATCGAAATGATGCCGGTCATGGCAAGAATCAGGACAATCGCAAGGCCTGTGGAAGGGCTTACCTTTACAATCCAGTCCGCGATTTTGGCCGGAACCTTTGAATAGAGGAAGAGGGCCGCAATCGTCATGCTGCCGACATAAATCATGAGCACGTTCCAGTTGACTAGGGCCGAAAAGGCATGTGTCAGCGCGTAAAATCGTCCGCTGCCAGTCGTAAAAATCGCACCAGGGAAAGCAATTCCAAGACCAATGACCAGAGCCGCTGCAAGGCTCGTAAAAATTACCTTTTTGTCCTGTTTTGCAATTACAAGGGCGTACATAGCCACCGCAAGAGCCAGGACAATCCATTTCAAGTTAATCATGGGCATAATTATAGCAAAAATTAGTGGAGAAGTCTCTCCCCTGTGACACACTTCGTTGTGTCACACCCCACTCTGCGGGGACACCCCGCAACGCCCCGCTTTACTTTCTTCCCTTAAATTCCGATAATCTAGTATGAAAAGAAAGTTTCGAGTCACATATAACGCCCCGGTAACCCTGACCTTCGCTATTTTATGCGTCGTAATCCTTTTAATGAATGACTTTTTGCTTGGCAAGCACCTTGTTCCCGCAATTTTTACCGCTCCTGCCCGAATAGGCTCAAATGCCGGTTTCAATTACAAAAGCGTCCTCGATTATTTCAGGCTTTTCCTTCATATTTTCGGTCATACTGACTGGAATCATCTTCTCGGAAATTTTGCCTTTATCCTGCTGCTGGGCCCCCTCATGGAAGAACGCTACGGTTCAAAAATGGTCCTGCTCATGTTCGTCGTAACGGCCTTTGTCACAGGCGTAATCAATGTCTGCCTTATTCCGCGTCCTCTTCTTGGTGCCAGCGGTGTCGTCTTCATGCTGATAATCCTTGCATCAATCACAACTCTGGACAAAAACGTGATTCCCCTGACTTTCATTTTCGTGGTCGCAATTTATCTGGGAAGGGAATTGATTAACGCACCAAAAGCAGAAAATATTTCCACTGTTGCCCATATCGCAGGCGGCTTGTGCGGCTCAATGTTCGGCTTCCTGGTAGCTCCAAAAGCCAAGCGTGGTTCAAAGAAGGAAAAAGAAGAAAAAACTTCAGATGATGAGAATAAAAAAACTGCCCTCTTCAAAAAGCGGAATACGCCTAGGGAAGAAGACAGTACTGTCGTCGGAACTCTGGAAATCTAGCTTATCAGGGATTTTGTCATCCAGCGTTTGCTGATCCATCTGAAAATCATTACGATTCCGCGGGTTGTCTCGTCAAGACCGATTCCAAGCCAGCAGCCCGCAACTCCCCAGCCCAGTTTGAGGCCCAAAAGCCAGCTTAAAAAGACCATAATTCCCCAGTTTGAGCACATTCCGTAAAGAACCGGGAAGCGTATGTCGCCCGCCCCCTTGAGGCCGCCAATCCAGATCAAATTCAATGAACGGCCGAATTCAACGAGAATTGAAAGACGCAGCAAGGTTGTGACTATCGAAGAAATCTCAGGAGCCGTCGTGAAAATTGAAATCACCGGATTTGAGAAAATATTTATCAGCGAAATCATGCCGATTGAAACGGAAGTTGCCACAAGCGAGTAGGAGAACATCTTTTTGTAAGCGATGTCTGCCTGCTGGGCACCAACGTAGTAGCCGGCCTTAATCTGGCAGGCTGCTCCCATTCCGATTGCAACGATGTAAACGTACTGGCAGATTGTTCGCGTGTAAACCTGGGCACTCATGGCAGCCGTTCCGAGCGTGGAAATCATGGCCATAATTGCGATTTGCGATACGTTGTATGAAAGGCTTTCGCTTGCCGTCGGAACGCCGACTTTGAGAATCAGCTTGTAAAAGTGCTTTGGAGTTTTCCGCCAGCCCTTGAGATTGTAGCAGATGTCAGATTTCTGCCTGATGATTATCGCAAGAAGAATGCATGAGACGATTGCCGCAACCAGGGAGGCCCCTGCAACACCCTTTACGCCCAGAATCGGAAGTCCGAAAAATCCGTAGAGGAAAAGGGCGTTTCCCACGACGTTGATGACATTTGCAATCAAAGTGACGTAAAGAGCCTGCTTTGTGTAGCCGTAGCAGCGGAGGATTGCCGACTGCAGGATGTTCAGTGCGTTAAAAATGGCACCGATTCCGCCAAAAATAATGAAATATTCGTAAGCCGCAGTTCTGACCGAATCTTCGAGAGTGTAGCAGGCGAGAAGGAATTTAAGCCCGAAGATGACGAGAAAGGTCATGAAAATGCCCAGCTGCAAAATCATTACCGTGCTGGCACTGGCGATTGAATTTAAATCATCCTTTGATTTTTTTGCTCCGATATACTGGGCCAGGACAATTGAAGTTCCTGTCGCAATCATGCTGAAAAGAAGGTTCAGGAAAAAGACGTACTGAGCCATTAAGCCTACGCCCGCAACAGCCTTGTCCGAATAAGAGCTGAGCATTATGGTGTCAGCAGAATATACAAGAATTCGGAAGAATTGCTCCAACACAAGCGGCAAGGCAAGCTGAAACATCGAAAGTGCGCCGCGGCTTGATTTTGAAGTAGTTTTATTCATATCAAAAAAAAGCTTCCGCATGGATGCGGAAAAAAAGCAGAGAGAGAAAATTCACACGGCAAAATCAACGATATTTGCCGTGTTTGCTCTTTAAATGAACAGAATTTTCTATACGTTAAACTTGAAGAAAATGCAGTCTCCGTCCTGAACGACGTAGTCCTTGCCTTCCTGGCGGTATTTTCCGTGAGCTTTGATTTCAGCTTCGGTTCCGTACTGGCGCAAATCTTCTACAGAGTAAACTTCGGCCTTGATGAAGCCTTTCTCAAAGTCTGTATGGATAACACCAGCTGCCTGTGGAGCTTTGTCACCTTCGTGGATTGTCCATGCACGGCACTCATCCGGGCCGCCTGTGAAGAATGTTCGCAATCCCATGAGATGATAAGCTGCGCGAGCCAAAACTGTAAGACCGCTTTCTTTGAGCCCGACGCTCTCCATGAAGTCCTTGCGGTCTGCCTCGTCTTTGATGTCGGCAAGGTCTGCCTCGAATTTACCGCAGATTACGATGACTTCACTCTTTTCCTCTGCTGCAATTTTTTTGACCTGCTCAACATATTTATTTGTGCCCTCGGCGATTGTGTCCTCATCAATGTTGCACACGAAAAGCTGTGGTTTAATTGTAAGAAGATGAAGGTCGTAAATTCCTTCCATTTCTTCTTCTGTTAAATCAGCCTGGCGGGCACATTTTCCGTCCTGGAGCAAAGGCAAGATTTTATCGACTGCGCTTCGGTAGCCGGCGAATTTCTTCTCTTCGGCTTTTCCCATTGCACGAATCTGGCGGGTAACTTTGTCCTCGCGTTTTGTAATCGTGTCGATGTCTGCCTGACAAAGTTCATAGTTAATAGTAAGAATATCGCTCTCAGGATCAATTGAAGCGTCTGTTTTTGCGTCTTCACGAACGTGCTGGATGTCAGGATTGTCAAAGCATCGTACAACGTGAGCGATTACGCTTGTTTCGCGGATGTTTGCAAGGAACTGGTTTCCAAGACCTTCACCTTTTGAAGCACCTTTAATCAAGCCCGCAATATCAACGAAATCAACGGTTGCGGCAATTTTCTTTTTTGGCTGGAAAACGCTTGCCATAAAATCAAGACGCTCATCCGGGAGCTCAACGACACCAACATTCGGATCAATAGTACAGAAAGGATAATTCTCAGCAGGAGCCGGAGATTTTGTCAAAGCAGAAAAAATAGTAGACTTTCCGACATTAGGAAGTCCAACGATACCACAAGTTAATTTCATTATGATTCCTCGAAATGATTATAATAGAAAGATTTTAGCACAAATCAAAATGTGACACAATGACAAAAAAAAATCCCGCACAAGGCGGGAAATATTCTGAAAAAAAATAACCACAGATGTCACAGATTACACAGATTATAAATTTTCTGTACGAAAATCTTTCACTTTGTTAAGGCAGATTTTCGTATAAAATATATTTAATCTGTGCCATCTGTGTAATCTGTGGTTTATAACTTATGCTTTTGTGATAAGCAATGTCTTGGTGTCAAGCTTGAGGCCTGACTCAACATTCTTTTTGTCGTGGATTTTGAGAACATCAACTGCGACAGCATCTGTCTTCTGGTTCAAGTGAACGATTGCAGAGAAATAGCCTTCGAGGTTTGCAGGAACGGAATCAGTGAGCTTGTCGCCCTCTGCTGTAGAAGCACCCCAAACTGTTACGTTCTCTTTCTTTGCGTATTCAGAAACAGCCTTTACGTCGTCCTCAGAGACTTTTGCGAAGTCGATACCATCGAGGATAACTCCTGCGACTGCGATTCCGCCAGCTTTGAGAGCGTTGAGTGTATTAACAACTTTTGAAAGAGAGAAGTTGTCGAGAGAGAAGTTGAGGATTGTTCGTTTTGAAACGATTGATTCCTTAAGTTCTGCTGCGTTTCCAACATTCTTCTTTTTTGCAAGCTCTGTGAAGATTCCGTCGTACCAAGAGATAACGTTTGAAGAGTGAAGATCAAATGTTACGTGTACGAGCTGTTTGTCCTGCAAAAGTGTATCCATACCGAACTGAACGAGAACTGATGTCTTGCCCAAGCCCTTTTTTGATGTTACGAGACCGATTTCTCCGGCCTTCAAGCCACCCTCTGTAGCTGCATCGAAAAGACGAATTGTGCTCTTGTCGTAAAGATCCTGTTTAACCATAATTAACTCCTTAGATAATTCTGTTTTAGAAAAAGTGTTGCATAAAGGCAACTAATTCATAAGTTTCTGCCGACGGCAAAAAACTGGACGTGATAAATTACGTAGGATTAGTTTTTATCATCCTCCTTTGCCTTAAACTCTCTCTAATTTATTATAACACGACTTTAAAAAAAAAGGAAACTGATTTTTCAGTTTCCTTTCGTTTATCATAATAAAGATGAATGTTTGGTATAGCTGCGAGTTTTCTGAAAGAAAACTCGTCGGAATAAAAGGAACATCATTTTAATGAGGTTCCTTTTATGACCTATTTCTGTGCTGCTTTTCGCTCTTCCTGATACTTTTTGATGAGTTCGTCTGCAACATTGTTTGGAACTCGTCCGTATTTAAGGAATTCCATTGTGAATTCTGCTTTACCCTGTGTTGAAGAACGCAAGATTGTAGAGAAGCCGAACATTTCTGAAAGTGGAACTTCAGCGTTAACTACAGACATGTTGTTCTCATCAGTAGACTCAAGAATTACACCACGGCGCTGGTTGATAAGACCGAACATGTTACCCTGGAATTCTGTAGGTCCTTCGATAGAAACCTTCATGATTGGTTCGAGGATAACTGGCTTTGCCTTCTCGTAAGCTTCGCGGAATGCACCAATAGCTGCAGTCTGGAATGCGATATCAGAAGAGTCAACTGGGTGGTACTGACCATCGTTGATTGTACATTTGATACCAACAACAGGAGCTCCGATGAGGGAACCTTTTTCCATTGCGCGTTTGAAACCTTTATCACAAGATGGAATGTATTCGTTAGGAATAGCACCACCCTTGATTGCGTCTACGAACTCGTAGTCTTTGTCTGCCAATGGCTCCATGAATCCGGCAACACGACCGTACTGACCAGAACCACCAGTCTGTTTTTTGTGTGTGTAGTTGAACGAAGCCTGTGTTGTGATAGACTCGCGGTAAGCTACTTTTGGTGGAGTTACTTCAACTTCACATTTGTACTCACGTTTCATTCGCTCAACGTAAACGGCAAGGTGAAGCTCACCCATACCCTTGATGATTGTCTCGTTAGACTCAGGATCAAGCTCTGTCTGGAATGTTGGGTCCTCTTTTGTAAAGCGGTTGAGAGCTTTAGCAAAGTTAGCTGCCATTGATTTGTCTTTTGGTTTAACAGCCTGTGAAATAACTGGTGTTGGAACGAACATTGAAGTCATAGCAACGTTGATTCCTTCGCCACAGAATGTATCGCCAGAAGCACAGTCAACACCGAACAAAGCACAAATGTCGCCTGGTTCGCCGACTGAAATATCTTCCATTGCAGCAGAGTTCATGCGGACAAGACGACCGACCTTGAATCTCTTCTTTGTGCGGACGTTTGTAAGCTCTGCGCCTTTTGGCAAGCGTCCCTGGTAGATACGGATGTATGTGAGCTGACCGAACTGGCCGTCATCAAGTTTGAATGCAAGTGCAACACATGGCTTGTCTGGAACGTTGAACAACTCAACCTGCTCCTCGTTTTTGTCGAGGTCAAGACCATAGTTGTGAACTTCTGTTGGGTTAGGAAGGTATCGCTCAACACCGTCGAGAAGTGGCTGAATACCTTTGTTAACGTGAGCTGAACCACAGAATACGCCGACGAACTGCTCTGAGAGTGTACCAGCGCGGATAGCTTTGATAACCTGTTCTTCTGTAGGCTCTTTTTCCTCAAGAAGAAGCTCCATGAGCTCGTCATCGAAGTTAGAAACTGCGTCCAAAAGTTCTGCACGATATTTTGCAGCATCTTCTTTCATGTTTGCAGGAATTTCTGCAACACGGACGTTCTCACCATTGTCGCCGTCGAAATAGATAGCTTTCATACCAACCAAGTCAACAACGCCTTCGAGTTTGTCTTCAAGACCGATTGGAAGCTCAACCATGTGAGAGTTGAGACCGAGCTTGTCGCGAAGCTGGTGGCAAACTCGGATTGGATTTGCCCCCTGGCGGTCACATTTGTTTACGAATGCGATTCGAGGTACATGATAGCGTTTGAGCTGGCGGTCAACTGTGATTGACTGAGACTGAACGCCTGCAACAGCACAAAGAATCATGATAGCACCGTCAAGAACGCGGAGTGAGCGCTCTACTTCGACTGTGAAGTCTACGTGTCCCGGTGTGTCGATAAGGTTGATAGTGATGTCCTTCCACTGAACCTGAGTTGCTGCTGACTGGATAGTAATACCGCGTTCGCGTTCCAGTTCCATGTTGTCCATTACAGCACCAACACCGTCCTTACCACGAACTTCGTGAATCGCATGAATCTTGTTACAATAGAACAAGATGCGTTCTGATGTGGTAGTCTTACCAGAGTCAATGTGGGCACTGATACCGATATTACGTACTTTAGTAATATCAAAAGCCATATTGTTTACCTCTCAAAAAAAAATTTCCAAATATTGTAGAATTATAAAAGTATATATAAATTCCCAGCCTTGTTCAATACATAAGAAAAAAATTAAAACGGTACAATTAAAGCAAATTTTGCCGAAGAGCGAAAATATTTTCTTTTCAAAGAATAATTTACGCCTGCATTGAATTCCCCGCCATGTCGTTTCCCGCCTTTTAGCGTTACCTCGGCTCCTGTTTGAGCTGTCAGATTTGCTTTTGGGACGGAAATTTTCAAATCAGTGGAATACACTTCTTTTAATTCTGCATTTTCTTTCAGAGGTGGATACCTTGAGAGTCCTCCAGAAAGCGAGATTTGTGTGTTTTTTGCTATGAGTGATGATGAAATTTCAAATGAGTGGTATTCCTCTGGTATGGCAGATTTTGTTGGTGGTTCTCCGTTGAGCAAGACATTTGCGTGCGTCCAGTCAGCCCTGAAATCAAAGAAATTGTTCTTGTAATTTGCGCCTGCTCGAAATTTTCCGATATTCAGCACGACAGGCTTGTTCGTTGCCGTGACTTTTTGATTTTCCATTGCCGAAAATCCGATTCTTAAAGAACTTGCATTTTTGTCATCAAGCAAGAAAAGAAGTTGTGGATTTACGCTTGCTTGTTCAATTGTCCTGCATATTGTGCTTGAAGCACCAATCAGCGGTACTGCTTTTGGAGAATCTTTTGTCGTCGGAATTTCAAAATATGAAAAGTTTAAAAGAAGTGCTCGAAATGAAGTTCTTCCGTCAATCCTGAACCAAACTGGATTTACATCATATGGACTTTCTTGAATTCCTGAATAGAAATTGACTTTTAAAATAGGTGAGTGAAAGCAAAATTCTCCGGCTCCGCAATAGAAAAAATCTGCATTGAATGTTGCGTTGTTTTTTTTCAGGATTGTTGAATTATTTTCGATATAGAAACGGCCCCCAGAGAATCCTCCCTGAACAAAAATTGTTTTGCTGAATTTGTGTTTTGCGGAAAAAAATGCGACTCCTTCTTGTTTTTCGTTAAAAAATCCTTCCGTCGTGCATTGCGAAGAAAGCTTTTTTCCGTTTGTCTTTGCCGAAAATGAACATGAAAAAGGTTGTGCACTGCTAGTTAAAGTAGGGAGAGAGCAACCTGTGCCAGTTTGAAAAGAAAACGTTTTTGACAATGGGTTCAACGTTGCTGATGGACTAGGATTCTTCAGTTTTGACACGGATTTTGAGAAAGAATTGTGGCCGATTTTTATTGTTGTTGGAAAAGTTTTTTTGAACAAAAAAAATCCTGCACCCATTCTCGGCTCATCGAGTAAGTCAATGCTTTCAGAAACCCCTTCTACTTTTTGAATTTCATTGAATTCGCTCTTTGGCAGCGTTACGTAACCTCGAAAATCTGCATCTCGGAATGAAAGCCTAAGTCCGGTATTTCCGGAGACCGATTTTGCTTTTTGAGTTTCCTCACTCGGAATCGTAAAGTTTGTTGCTACTTTAAATTCCGCAAAATTAAAGAATCCATCAGCATGAGCTAGAATTGCCGAAGCCATCAACATGCAGAAAATCACTCTGCGTCCAAGCGGAATTAGCCCGCAGTTTCTCAGTATTTCTTTCATACCTATTTATTGGATTTAAAAGTTGATTTTCGGCAACG
>Ga0310695_10010338_pt1 | contig 13681 bp, 12 predicted proteins | sample RumenRJG_04DNA_FD_203882 | JGI IMG/M metagenome (GOLD analysis project Ga0310695, IMG submission 203882) | Bovine rumen microbial communities from Lethbridge, Alberta, Canada - RJG_04 (v2) (version 2) | ecosystem: Host-associated > Mammals > Digestive system > Stomach > Rumen | place: Canada...
ACATTATTAACGTAGTGTTGGCATTTGCGGCAAATTGCAGTGTGATTGACTGCGAATCGCGATGGAGTAAGCGGCAGATTGCTGTATGATTGACCTCGGCAGAGACGGCTAATCGCCGTCGGTTTCATCGTCGTCGCCGGCAATGGCGGCCCTCGACAGCCGTCGGGTTTCCCGTCGCGCTTCACGCCAACGGGGGAAATACCGGTCCATCAGGGCATGGAAGCGCGGACCATGATTGGCCTCGACGAGGTGAGCCAGCTCGTGGACGACGACGTGCTCGATGCACCATTCGGGCAACAGAAGGAGATAGACGCTGAAGGCAATCTCGCCCGTTCGCACATTACAGCGCCCCCATCGCGATGTCATCGTCTTGATGACATAGCCCGACGGGTGGACACCCATCAGCTTGGCATAGCGGGTGCATAGCGGCTTGACGATGGCCAACAGCCGATTGGCGGCTTCGTTGCACTGCTCGCGCGTCTGCAGGGGCAGCTGGTGGAAGAAGTCGTATTGCTGTTTCTGCCGCTCGTAAGTGCTCTTGCGCGCCTGCGCGATCCATTCTTTATTGTCGTTGACAAACTGCAACACCCTGTCGCGCGGTGTCCCGATGGGAGCCGACACATGGACATCGCCGTTCTTGACGATGCGCATCGAGAGCCGCTTGGTACGCCGATAAGTGATTTCGATGGCCATATTTGAGGTATTTTGGCCGCAAAGTTACAGTTTTTTTCGCAAAGATGACATCGTCTGACTTATTTTCACTACTTTTGCACCATGTTTTATCGTATGCTCAGACAGATTCTTCTCGTGCTGTTGCTGGCAGCGCCGCTATGCGCTTCGGCAACGAAAGGAGCAGAGGGTGGCGAATGGAAAGACGCCGACCAGCTGCGCCGCGAGCGGCAAGTGGCCCTGCTGAGCGACACCAACCAAGCCTGCCGGCTGAATGGTCAGCGACCGTCGCGACTGCAACCGGTGAGCAACGGCAAGCCCGCGAAGCCTTCGTGGCGCTTGTCGCAGATGTTTTGTCAGTCAACCCTTTACAAATGCCAAGCCCTGTCGGCCTTCGTCAGCAAGGCCGAAAAGCGGCTGTGTGTCTCGATGCGATACGATTTCATCGCGCTGAGACACATCATTCGTTAGCCGGTTTCATCCTCCCGCTACGCAGTAGGCTCTGTTTCAGCAGCCTACGTTTTCACAATAACATTTTAAAGACAACAAGACAATGACAAAAATAAAGCATCTGGAGATGGGGCAATCCATCGCCAACAATAAACATATCCGTGTGAAATCATCGCTCTTCGGACTCTCTGAGAGCATCGTTTACGAACCCACTGGCAGCACCGTCAAACTCATTCGTCAGGAATACGACCAGAGTGCCGGCAGCCGGCTGGCCAAGCTTCTGGAAATGCCGGTTGACAAGATGAGCCACGAACTGGCGGAGAAGGGCACACCGAAACCGATGAACATCGGCAACTATCGACTGGAAGGAGCCCTCTCGGCCGACCGTCAGTTTGCTGCCATGCAGCTGTTCCAGTATTCCGACTTCATGTATCATCCCGTCAGCGAATGCTATTTCTACGAGGGAGCAACGGCCGAACAAGCCTCAAAACTGTTCGGGCAGAACTAAAAAAATCGAAAAAACGGATGATATAACATAAATTATTTTGCCGTGTGAGAAGATTGTGTTAACTTTGCAAGCTAAACAGTTACACGACAGAATAACATGAAAGTAAGAGTCATCAACAAAGGCCATCAGCCATTGCCTGCCTACGCCACACCGCAGAGTGCAGGCATGGACCTCAGGGCCAACCTCGAAAACCCGGTGGTGCTGCAGCCGATGGAGCGTCGGCTCATCCCCACCGGGTTGTATATTGCCTTGCCCGAAGGTGCCGAAGCACAGGTACGGCCGCGCAGCGGACTGGCTCTGAAGCACGGCATCACCGTGCTCAACAGTCCCGGCACCATCGATGCCGACTATCGCGGCGAGGTGGGCGTGCTGCTCATCAACCTCTCGCAAGAGCCGTTCACCGTCAACGATGGTGAGCGCATCGCGCAGATGATTATCGCCCGACACGAACAAGCCGACTTTGAACTTGTCGAAGAGCTCGACCAGACAGAGCGCGGCGCTGGCGGATACGGGCATACGGGGGTGAAATGAGAATGATGAATGACGAACGAAGAATGAAGAATGAGGAATGAAGAATTTGTGAGAACAAGGATGATGGAGGCATGGCTTTGTCTTTGCATCCTGATGCTATGTGGTTGTACGTCAGCCAGAAAGGCTTCTCAACGACAGCCCGACAGACCCCGATTGTCGTACAACGACGAGCAGCGCTTCAAGTATTTCTACCTCGAAGCCGTCAACCAGCAGAACCTGGGCAACTACGACGCCGCCTTCGACCTCTATCGCCACTGCCTCGACATCGACCCTAACGCTGCGGAGGTCTACTTCGCCCTGTCGGCCTACTATGCCGAACTGGATGCCGACTCTACGTCGCTCGCCCTGATGCAGAAGGCTGTCGACCTCGACAGCGACAACGATATCTACCTGGAGCGACTGGGCATCACACACATCAACGCCAACCAGTTCAGCGAGGCAGCCCAATGCTACGAGCAGCTCTTCCAGCGCGACAAGAGCCGCAGCGACGTGCTTGGCGTGCTGCTGCAGCTCTACAACCAGCAGCGCGACTACGACAAGATGATCGTGACGCTCAACCGCATGGAGCAGGTGGACGGTAGCAGCGAGCAGATTACGCTCTCGAAGATGCGCGTCTATGCTATGCTCGGCGACAAAGACCGCGAGCTCAAAGAGCTGCAACAACTGGCCGAGAAGCATCCCAACGACCTCAACTATCGCGTGATGATGGGCAACTGGCTGCTGCAGAACAGCCGGGCCGACGAGGCGCTCGAAGCTTATCAGCACGTCTTGGCAACAGAGCCTGACAACCAGGCTGCACAGGTGTCGATGCTCGACTACTACCGTGCCGTCGGCGAAGACTCGCTGGCCAACGCGCTGCAAGAGCGGCTGCTGGTCAATCCGAAGACGAGTTTGGACACGAAAATCAGTCTGATGCGACAGGTTGTAGCCGAGAACGAGCAGAACGGAGGCGACAGCACGCAGGTGATTGCCGTCTTCCAGCGCATTCTCGACGAACCGCAGCACGACAGCGACATGCTGGAACTCTATGCGGCCTATATGCAACTGAAGAAGATGCCGCAAGACAGCATCAACCAGGTGTGGCGCGAGGCGCTCCGACTGACACCCGACAATGCCGGCGTCCGCCTGCAACTGGCACAAGCGCTGTGGGCCGATGAGGCCTATGGTGATGTGGCCCAACTGTGCGAAGAGGGAACGGAGTATAATCCCGACGAGATCGGGTTCTACTACTTCCTCGGTCTTTCCTACCTGCAGAAAGACGACGACGATGCCACACTCGACGCGATGCGACGCGGCGTAAGCCAGATTGACGAGGACTCTAATCCGGACATCGTCTCCGATTTCTATGCCATCATGGGCGACGTGCTCCATCGGAAGGGACTCGACCAGGAGGCTTTCGCTGCCTACGACAGCTGTCTGCAGTACAAACCCGACAACTATGGCTGTCTGAACAACTATGCCTACTATCTCAGCCTGCGCAACGAAGACCTGCAGAAGGCTGAACAGATGAGCTATCGCACCATCAAGGCCGAGCCCACCAATGCTACCTTCCTTGACACTTATGCCTGGATTCTCTTCCAGCAGGAACGCTACACCGAGGCCGCCATCTATATGGAACAGGTGCTGCAGAACGACTCGGTGCCGTCGGTCGACGTCTTGGAGCATGCCGGCGATGTCTATGCCAAGACAGAGCAGATGGACAAAGCTGTCGATTACTGGCAGCGCGCCGTCGATGCGGGAGGCGACTCGAAGGTGCTTATCCGTAAAATCAAACTTCGTAAATACATTAAATAATATAGAATATGAAACGTCCGTATAGCAAAATAGTACTCAACCTTCTCGTCGGTTGCTTGATGGCAGCCGCCCTCACTGCGTGTGGCACGAAGAAAGCCGCCCTCAACACCCAACACCCAACACCCAACACCCAAACTTCGACACCCAACACCCAACAGACAACAGCCAACAGCCAGTTTGTCAAGAAGGTGCACGACAACGCTGTCTATGCCAAGAACATCACGGCGAAGATCGACTTCAGCATCATGCGAGGCGACAAGGAAATCAGCGTGGGCGGCAAGCTGATGATGCGCCGCGACGAGGTGATACGCATCCAGCTCAACGTTCCGCTCATCGGTATGGAAGCCGGACGGCTGGAGTTCACCAAGGATTATGTGCTCATCGTAGACCGCATCCACTCCGAATATGTCAAGGGCGACTACAACCAGGTGGACTTCCTGAAGAACAACGGACTGAACTTCCATGCGCTGCAAGCGCTGTTCTGGAACCAGCTCTTCGTGCCGGGACAGACGAAAGTGACCGATGCGATGCTCAAGCTGTTCACTGCCGAAATACTCAACACCCAACAGCCCACACCCATCACCCTCGAAAAAGACAACATGAAGTACACTTGGCTGGCCAATAGCCAGTCGGGACTCATCCAGCGCGTTGATGTCGACTACAACAGTAAGTCGAGCGGATCGACCCACGTCAGCTGCGAATATGCCGACTTCAAGGCCATGGGCGTGAAGTCGTTCCCCAACAGCATCACACTCAACATGCAGACAACGGCTCAACTGCCCGCAGGAACGAAGAAAATGCCGAAGAACATGAAGCTCGGCATCAGGATGAAGAGCGTAGACAACGACAGCAAATGGGACGCTTTCACCACCGTATCGAAGAAGTACAAGCAGGTGAGCGTAGACGATGTGTTGAAGAAAATCATGAGTATGTAAGCATGGACAATGTTTTTAATTCATGAGTATGTAAGCGTATGAAAAGACTCCTCATCATCCTCATAGCAGCCCTTGTCTGTCTGGCACCCACCGATGCGCAGACCAAGAAGGCTTCCTCCACCCAGAAAAAAACGGCCACCACCCAAAAGAAGGCCACCACCACCCAGAAGAAAACCACCACCAAAAAGTCTTCCTCGGGTTCAGCAAGTCGTGGTAGTACGACAACATCTTCCACGAAGAACAAAAAGGGGAAGGGCAAGAAAACCGCCACCCCCACCACCAACGAGATAAAGGGCTTGCAGAACCAGCGGGCTGCCTTGCAAAAGAAGATAAAGGAACAGGAACAGCTCCTGCAGAAAAACCGCGCCACCGTCAAGGAGCGTCTCAACACGCTGATGGTCATCAACAGCGAGATAGGCCAGCGGCAGAAGTCGATAGAGGAGATTCAGAAGGACATCACGGGCATCGAGGGGAACATCGACCTGCTCAAGACGCAGCTCGAAACCTTAGAGAAACAGCTCGACGAGCGTAAGGAAAAGTATATCAAGAGCCTGCGCTACATGGCGCGCCACCGCTCTATCCAGGATCAGCTGATGTTCATCTTCTCGGCGAAGAACTTCACCCAGATGTACCGTCGACTGCGCTTCGTGCGCGAATATGCCGCCTATCAGCGGGCTCAGGGCGAACTGGTGAAGGTCAAGCAGGAGCAGATAGCCAGCAAACATGCCGAGCTGGAAAAACAGAAAGGACAGAAGGCCTCGCTCCTGAACAAGGGAAAACAAGAGCAGGCAGCCCTGCAGGTGAAGCAGACCGAACAGCAAGAGATGGTCAACACGCTGCAGAAACAGCAGAAAACCATTCAGGGCATCATTGACGATCAGAAGAAGAAAGACGCGCAGCTGAACGTTGAGATCGACCGACTGGTGGCCATCGAGGTGGCCAAAGCCAAGGCTCGTGCCGAAGAGGAGGCGCGCAAAAAGGCTGCAGCCGAGGCCGCTGCCAAGAAGAAGCGGCAGGAAGAGTTGGCACGCAAGAAGGCGGAAGCGGAGAAAGCAGCCCGCGAGAACGAACGCCGCATAGCCGAAGCGAAGGAGCGTGAGGCAAAAGCGAAAGCTGCCGCCAAGGCCGCTGCCAAGAAGAGCGAGGCCGAAAAGGCAAAGGCTGAGAAGGCAGCCAATCAGGCTCGTGCCGACCGTGAGGCGGCCGAACTGAAGGCAAAGGTGGACCGCGAGCGGCACACCAAGGAGGTGAAAGAGGCTACGAAGAAATCGAACGAGGCCGCGATGATGACCAGCGTCGACCGTAAGCTGAGCTCCAACTTCGAGAGCAACCGCGGCCGACTGCCCATTCCCATTACGGGCAGCTATCGCATCGTATCGCACTACGGACAGTATAACGTGGAAGGACTGCGCGGTGTGACGCTCGACAACAAGGGCGTCAACATTAAGGGCAATCCCGGTTGTCAGGCGCGCGCCATCTTCGACGGCGAGGTCAGCGCGGTGTTCAACTTCCAAGGCTCCAACGTTGTCATGGTGCGACATGGCGGATACATCTCTGTCTACTGCAACCTGAGCAGCGTCAGCGTCTCTCGCGGACAGCATGTCTCAGCACGGCAGGCTCTCGGAACGGTGGGTTCGGACAACATCCTGCAGTTCCAGCTGCGCAAGGGAAACACCAAGCTCAACCCCGAGTCGTGGCTCGGCCGATAGTCGCAAATTGTGCCATCATATCATTTATAATCATTTATTCATTATCATTATTTATTAAACAGAACTTATGAGAATCCTTTCTACACTTCTCATGTTGGTAGCCGCAGCCACACTAACGGCTTTGGCCGACAATGTTACGGAGCAGCAGGCGCTGACAATAGCACAACAGTTTGTCAACCGAACCGTGCACCTTCGCTCCTCCGCACCCTCGAACCCTCGAACCCCGAACCTTCAAATGGTCAGCAAGGCAGTCAATGCAATGGGCGAGGCCGACTATTATGTGTTCAACAACGCCGACGGACAGGGCTTTGTCGTCGTTAGCGGTGACGACCGCACCATGCCCGTATGGGCCTACAGCGACACAGAAGTTTTTTCTGCCGACAACATACCGGAGAACGTAGCATGGTGGCTCGGTGAATACCAGCGACAGTTACAGTATCTGAGAGAGCATCCCGAGGCAGCCCGAATGCCCAAACAGCTCTCGTCGAGCGTCAGTCCGCTGATGACGACACGATGGAAGCAGGGCAGTCCGTATAACGGCGAGATTCCCACCATACGCTACCCCTTAGGCACCTACAGACCGGTCGTGGGCTGTGTGGCGCTGGCAATGGCACAGATGATGAAGGCTCACAACTGGCCCGACCACGGCGAAGGGAGCCATTCTTATTCATACAGACCCGAACAGGCATCGTCGGCCAAGACTTTCTCAGCCGATTTCGAGGCCACCTACTATCAGTGGACCAGCATGAAAGACAGCTACTCCAGCTCGCAGGATGCCCCGGCTGTGGGTACGCTGTGCTATCATGCCGGCGTGTCGGTCGACATGCAATACAACACGGCCGACAACGGAGGTAGCGGTGCACAGATTTACGATGCCATGAAAGCACTGCGCAACTATTTCCGCTACGACAAAGGGCTCGACCTCTACCTGCGCGACTTCTACTCGCTCGAGGAGTGGGAGCAGATGCTGCGCGACGACCTCGACCAGGGCAATCCCATCATCTATGGCGGCAGCACGGCAAATATGTACGGCCACTGCTTCGTCTTCGACGGCTACGACACCGACGGACGCTTCCATATCAACTGGGGATGGGGTGGCGACTACAACGGCTACTTCGTCAGCAGCGTGCTCGACTCTGGTCGGGCCAATGCCGACTTCAGCCATTGGCAGCAGGCTATCCTCGGTGCCAAGCCCGACTACGACGGCACAAGCACGGGAGCCGCCTTGCGCTCGCTGACGGGATATCTCATCGACCTGGGTACGCAGCAGACGCAAGTGCGCGTAGGCAATAGCGTAGGTCTCGTCATCGAGGGCATCACCTTCCTCGGTGAAGGTTCCTACGAGACGAACTACTGCGGCGTGAGAGTATACACAGAAGACGAGCAGACCGTCGTCAAAGACGAATGGCAGGCCGACTGCTCCACCATGCGCATCGGCGAGAGCTATGCCATCGACGAGACGGCAGCCTTGGAGATTCCTTCTGACATCGCCGAGGGTATCTATCACATCTATGCCGTCTATGCCCTCGACGATGTGGATGCCAAGAACCCCATTCGCTACCAGCGACCGCCGGAGAAGTCGCAGTATATCAAGATGGAAGTAAAGAACGGCGTGGCCTACTTCAGCGAAGGTGAGGTCAATCCTGATCCGGGCACCGAGCCGCAGACACCCACAGCCATCACCCAACACCCATCACCCATCACCCAACACCCATCACCCATCTACGACCTACAAGGCCGCATGATGCCAGACCAGCCCAAAGCACTTGGTGCCCCCTACCCTTTGCAGCACCGCAAAGGCATCCGCATCATCAATGGCAAGAAGGTTTTTGCGCAATAGCATCTTATCATTATACAAACTAAAGAATTATGAAACAAAACCATCACAACCCAATCGCGCAGCATGCCATCGTCATAATGATGGCTGCTGCCGTCGTCATAGGCTTCAGTGCCTGTAAGACGGCATCTTCCGTAGAACTACAGCAGGCCACCCTTGCCAACGACAAGAAACCTGTGCAGATGATTCTCGACTCCGATTTCGGCAGCTCTACCGACGACCTTTTTGCGCTGATGATGCTCAACCACTATATGGACGACGGCCTTGTCGACCTGAAAGGCATCGTCGTAGACAGGGAGGGCGAGAAGAACGCTGCCCTCGTGGACATCTTCAACACTTACTACGGCCATCCCGAAGTGCCTATCGGACTGGAGCGCAATGGTGTGAAAAACCCACGCTGCTTTATCCCATACAACGGCATCTGCGACCTGAAGGATGCGCAGGGCACTCCGCTCTTCAAACGATCCGTTGACACCAGCCGCTGCCCCGAGGGGTATAAGCTCTACCGCCAGCTGCTCAGCCAGGCCGACGACAAGTCGATTGTGGTCGTGGCCATCGGTTTCGCAACGACGTTGGCCCAACTCTTTGAGTCGGGGGCCGACGAGTATTCGCCGCTCAGCGGTGTGGAACTGTTTGGGAAGAAGGTGAAGTCGGTCTACATACAGTCGGGACGCTTCGAGGCCGGCGACAGTCTGAGCGGCTACAACATGCGGGCTGCCTCCCGACAGTCGGCCATCTTCTACGACCGCCTGCCCAAGAACGTAGACCTCATCATGTCGCCCAGCAACGTAGGCGACCAGATAGACTATCTGCCGAAGGATGTGCTGGTGGACCTCTCCTATACCGAGATCAACCCCATCAAGGCCGTCTATACTCACTACACTTGCGACACCGGACAGCGCATGTGGGACACCAACTGCCTGGTGCAGGCCGTTCTGGGCGATGCCGAGTATAACCTTTCACCCCGCGGATGGGTGACATTTGTCGACCGCGGCGAGGAGTCGCTGATGCTCTTCAAGGCCGACCCGCAAGGCAACGCGCGCTACCAGCTGCCCGGCGACACCTATCTTGCCCAACAGAAGCTGATGGACATCCGACGCCACAACCGCATGAACCGCTACCCGTCGAGCTATACCATCGAGGCTCCGCAGCCTCAGCTTATCACCGATGGTGCCGTTGAATGGGTACGCCCGCGCATGCAGCTGCTAAAAGACAAGTATATGGGCAGTGCAGGCAACAAGCTTGACCCCGACAATGTGCGCATGCTGTTCCGCCCGATAGGCTATGTCGGACCCAATGCAGCCGACTATCGCGAGGCAGAGAACATCTTGGTAGGCGAGATCTATCGCTCCATGCTGCAGAAAGCTTTGAATCTGGGGAAGAAGGACGTTGTCATCGTGACTGGTCCGCCTGCCAGCGGGAAGACAACGGCCGTGAACCAGATGAAGCTGGACAAGGTAGGACTCATCTTCGACGCCACGCTCACCGAAGGCGACCGCTTGGAACAGGCCGTCGCCCAAGCTAAGGCTGCCGGCATGGAGAAGGTGACGCTGGTGATGGTGTACAACGATGTGGTCACCTGCTTCAAGAACGACGTGCAACGGGGAAAGAACATCTGGCGCTACGCGGCTCTCGACTATCTGGTGGAGGCTTTCCGCAACAACAAAGGGCTGCTGGAGCAGATACACGACACCTATCCCGATGTAGAGATTATTCCCGTATCGTTTGTCGGCAACCAGCCAATGCAGCGAGTGAGCATCGAGGAAGCGCTCAAGTGGAACTACACCATCAGCGACAGCCAGCTGAAAGAAATGCTCAGCTACCTGCTCGACGAGCTCAAGAAAGGTGCGATAGAGCCTATCCTTGCCCCGTTGGCAGCGGGCAACGTCACCGCCATCCCCGGTCTGAACAGCGAGAACTTGGCCATTGCTCAAGAAATAGAACAGGTCGTCAAGTCGCTCATCAAGGAGAACAGAATCAGATAGACACAGTATACAAAAACGGATTTCACGGTTCTGCTTAATCCGTGAAATCCGCTTTATTGACGCAGATGCTGCGTTTACGCTATTTTAGCAATCGTGCCACGTCGGCCTCTACCTCGCTCATCGGGGCTGTCGGCTCGTAACGCTTCACGACACGCCCTTTCTTGTCGACAAGGAACTTGGTGAAGTTCCACTTGATGTCGGACTTCTGCCGGAAGTCTGGATCCTGTTTCTCCATCATCTCATCAAGTAGCTTGCCAAGACGGTCGTTCAGGTCGAAACCTTGGAATCCCTGCTTAGCCTTCAGATAGGCGAAGAGCGGATCCTGCTGCGGGCCGTTGACGTCTATCTTGTCAAACTGCGGGAAATGGACATCGAAGTTGGCTTCGCAGAACTGGCGTATCTCCTGCGCCGTGCCAGGAGCCTGCTCACCAAACTGGTTGCAAGGGAAGTCGAGCAGCTCGAAGCCTTGGCTGTGGTACTTCTGGTAAAGGGCTTCCATTTCCTTGTATTGTGGTGTAAACCCACATCGCGTAGCCGTGTTGACGATCAGGAGCACTTGCCCCTTGTACTGCTTGAGTGATACACTCTGGCCTACATCATTTTTGACGGTGAAGCCGTAGACGTTCTTCTGCGCTGTTGCCGTGAGCGCGCAGAACATCATCATTGCGATAAGAATCTTTTTCATTGCGTTTGTGGTTTTGGGGTTATGGGAATGTCGCTGTGAAACAGCGACTTACTGAACCTGCGGGGCTACAGCCGGCCTTGTTCGTGGTAGCTATAGTATGCACCGTCGGTGATGATGACATGGTCTAACAGGTGCAGGCGCATCACCTCGCAGGCCTTCCGTATGCTCTGCGTCAGTGCATCGTCTTCACGACTGGGGTGCAGGCTGCCCGACGGATGATTGTGGCAGAAGGCGACGACGGTGGCATTGTGAAGCAACGCCTCACGAATAATGATGCGCACATCGACACTTACACCAGTGATGCCTCCGTGGCTGATGCGCTCTTTGTGAATGAGCTTGAAGTTCTGGTTGAGCAGCAGAATCCACGCTTCTTCCACATCAAGATCCTGCATCTTGGGATGCATCACGCTGTAAATGGCCTCGGCCGAGTTAATCTGCGGACGTTCTTCTGCTTTTTCCAGCTGCCGACGCTTGCCCAGTTCGCAGGCAGCAAGCACGGTGACGGCTTTGGCCGGCCCCATACCAGTGTATTCCGTCAGTTCGCGGATAGTCATCTTCCCCAATGTATTCAGGTTGTTCTGGCAGTCGTTCAGGATGTGCTTCATCAGGTCGACAGCACTCTCCTTGGTAGAACCCGAACCTATCAGGATGGCCAGTAGCTCGGCATTGCTCAAGGCTTCCGCACCCAAGGCCATCAACTTCTCGCGCGGACGGTCTTCTTCTGCCCAGTTGTTGATGGTCAGTTTGGGTTGAGAGGTGAGAGATGAGAGATGAGAGGTGTGATTACCTTTTGCCATTTTATTCTTTTATCAAAACGATGTGATAGTCATAACAATCCGTATTTTCTCTTCATGGTTTTAATGGTGCTAACCAACATTTTCACCAGTTCTTCATTGTCGCCATGCATAGAGAGGTATTCTTTTTAATTGCATAATGCGAAACAATCGTTTGCGTTTGTCATCTCACATAGAAGCTCCCTGTCGGGTAACCACACCTTTCCACTCTCAACTCTCAACTCTCAACTATAAAAGTTCTTTTCGAAAGCGGTGAACATATCCTGGCCTCTGACGCAACGTTTCCACCAAGCTTCAAGAAAACCGAAGCCGTAGCCCATGAGCTGGGTGAAGGCAGCGGGAACGCTGAGCAGCCCCACGCGCAGCGAGCGGTTCTTGCAAGTGGAGTCGACAAAGATAACGAGCGAATAGAGCAGGATGGGTATCCACGGCAGGGCTGCCATGAGATACCAACGGTGGAAATGCGTCGGGTCGTAGTGCATCAGGGCCCTACCGACAGCCGAACACAGCAACAAGGCGATGACGCCGACGGTAAACACCATCGGCAGCAGGTGCACCAGCTTGAGCGTTCCGGGGTGGAGCTTCATCAGATTGATACGGGCAATGCCCGAGTTGTACACCTGACGGAAGAACTTCCTGAAGTCGGTGCGCCGCTTATGCCATACCCATGCCTCGGGGAAGAGGCGCGTAGAGCAGCCGGCTTCCACGATGCGATAAGAGAAGTCGATGTCTTCGCCGAAACGCATCTTCGAGAAACCGCCCAGCTTGTTGTAGACATCGCGGCGAATGCCCATGTTGAACGAACGCGGGAAAAACTTGTCGAGCTTCTTCTTTCCACCACGGATGCCGCCGGTGGTGAAGAAGGAGGTCATCGAATAGCTGATGGCTTTCTGCACCGGCGTGAACGACTCGTGGGCGCGGTCGGGGCCGCCAAAAGCATCGGCAGGCTCTCTGTCGAGCTCGCGCGATACCTCTTCTATATATGCGCGCGGGAGGACGACGTCGGAGTCGAGCACAATAAAATAATCGCCGCGAGCCCGTTCAGCACCGTAGTTACGGCTCTGTCCGGGCCCGCTGTTAGGCTTGGCGAAATACTGCACGTCTAATCGGTCGGCATATTTCTCCACGATAGCGCGGCAGTCGCGCTGTGAACCGTCTTCCACTATGACCACCTCGAAGTCTTTCTCCGTCTGCGAACAAAGACTTTCGAGCAGTTCGTCCACCTCGTCGGGACGGTTGTAGACGGGAACAATCAGCGAATATCTCATGCCTTTGTTATTCCTTCACGCGCTGCAGATACGATCCGTCGCGGGTGTCCACCTGCACGAGTTCGCCCTCGTTGATGAACAGCGGCACGCGAATCTCGACGCCTGTCTCCAGAGTGGCGGGCTTGGTAGAGTTGGTGGCGGTGTCGCCCTTGATACCAGGCTCGGAGTGAGTAATGCGCAAAACGGTCTTTACCGGCATCTCGGCATACAGGATGGTGTTGGTGTCAGCATCGCTCACCACCTCAACGACGTCGCTCTCCTTCATGTAGTCGACACCAGTAATGAGATCCTTCTGAATAGGAATCTGGTCGTAGGTCTCCTGGTTCATGAAGATGTAGTCGGCACCCTCCTGATAGAGATACTGATAGGGGCGGCGCTCCACACGCACATCCTCCAGAGCCTCACCGATGTTGAAGCGCTTCTCCAGCACACGGCCGCTGACAACGTCTTTCAGCGTGGTGCGCATAATAGTGTTACCCTTGCCCGGCTTCACGTGCAGGAAGTCGATGCAGAAAT